>FSXA01001274.1_pt1 | contig 16389 bp, 7 predicted proteins | sample 1638081 | NCBI WGS metagenome assembly FSXA01 (sample SAMEA3914788, study PRJEB12502) | metagenome | biome: forest; material: soil | place: Canada | collected 2011-07-03 | depth 0.1 m
GAGTTGACGGTGCAGTTGGAGACGCGGACGTTGCGGCAGCAGTCGATGTCGAAGCCGTCGCGATCGGTGTCGACGAGGAGATTGTCGAGGGTGAGGTTATCGACGCCGGTTGCGAGGATCGCGAAGTGGCCGCCTTTGAGGACGGAGAAATCGCGCAACAGGACGTTATGACAGTTCTTGAGTGCGATGGTCTTGTTGCCGACGCCAGGCTGCTCGGCCTTGTAGATGGGGTAGTCACCGCGGATGTCGGAAGGACGAGAACTTCCGTGCGATAGCCCTTTGCCATGGATAAGACCAGGGCCAAGGATGGAGAAATCGCTGATGCCTTCGCCGACAAAGAGCGAGTTGTGCCAGTGGTTGTGCCCATAGTCCTGATAGGGCTCCCAGACACCATTAGGCTCGGCTGCATCGTATGTGCCACCGTTGTAGCCGGTAGTCTCGCCCGGCAGCGGCGAGGCTGCGGCGACGATGGTGCAGCCGCGCGAGAGGTAGAGATCGACGTGGCTGCGCAGGTGGATGGTGAAGCAGGGATAAGTGCCTGCCGGAAAGACGAGCGTGCCGCCACCGGCCGCAGCTACGGCTTCGATCGCCTTGTTGATGGCAGGGGTGTCAACGGTTTTACCATCGCCCGCAGCGCCGTAGGTGCGGACATTGTAGGTAGCTTCGCCGGCGTTCGGTGTCGGAGCTTCAGCGGTGGCGCGGTGACCCGCGGCGGCGGCGGCGAGGGCGAGAGGTGAGAGCCTGAGAAGTTCGCGACGTTGCATGGCACGAATAGTACCAGTCTGACAGATTGATCGTAAACACCAGTCTGTGGCTCCTATTTAACCAATTATTTGGCAGATATCAGTCTGACAGGTCAAATGACCTCTCACTCCAGAAAGTTATACTTGCCTTGTAGGAATTTATTTGTGGGGACCCATATCTTGCGTATTGTTGACGTTCGGGAAGTGACTTTACCTATTGCATCGGCGATAGCGAATGCATACATCGATTTTTCGAAGATGACGTGCTCGCTGGTTGCGGTCATCACCGATGTCGTGCGTGATGGAAGAACCGTTATTGGCTATGGGTTCAACTCCAACGGACGCTACGGCCAGGGCGGCCTGATTCGAGAGCGCTTTGCCCCGCGGCTACTCGAAGCCGACCCACAAACCTTGCTGAACGATGCGGGGAGCAATCTCGATCCTGATCGCATCTGGCGGACGCTGATGCGGAACGAAAAGCCCGGTGGCCATGGCGAGCGGTCGGTTGCCGTGGGAACGATTGATATGGCGGTCTGGGATGCTACGGCTAAGATCGCGGGACTGCCGCTCTTTCGCCTGCTGGCAGAGCGGCATGGAACAGAAGCGGACCCGAAAGTCTTTGTATACGCTGCAGGTGGCTACTACTACCCTGGGAAGAATCTTGATGCGCTGCGTGCGGAGATGAGAAGTTATCTCGATCGCGGATATACCGTAGTCAAAATGAAGATTGGCGGCGCCGATCTTGCCGAAGATCGCCAGCGCATCGAAGCAGTCCTTGCCGAGATCGGCAGCGACGCACAACTTGCGGTCGATGCGAATGGACGCTTCGATCTGGAGACGGCCATCTCTTATGCCAAAGCGCTGCGCGAATATCCACTGTTCTGGTACGAAGAGGCGGGCGATCCGCTGGATTATGCACTACAGGCTGCTTTGGCGGAGTTCTATCCGGGGCCTATGGCGACGGGCGAAAATCTATTCAGCCATCAGGATGCGCGCAACTTGACGCGTTATGGCGGGATGCGTCCAGATCGAGACTGGCTGCAGTTCGACTGTGCTTTGTCCTATGGGCTCTGCGAGTATCTACGAACGCTGGAGGTGCTACGATCGGCCGGGTGGTCACCTCGCCGCTGCATACCGCATGGTGGACATCAGATGTCTTTGAACATCGCTGCCGGACTGGGTCTTGGCGGCAATGAAAGTTATCCCGACCTCTTCCAGCCGTTCGGCGGATTTCCGGATGGCGTGCGCGTGGAAGATGGTTATATCAAGATGCCGGATTTGCCCGGCATCGGCTTCGAAGGCAAATCCGACCTTATCCGAGTGATGCGACAACTGGCGGAGTAATCATGATTGCTGATGAACCCGTCGAGGGCCGCACTATATCCAGCAGACGACCGTTGCTTGGCCCATTGTGGCTGCAAGTCATGCTGGGTATGCTCCTCGGCGTCGTGATCGGGATACTCTTTCCTCATCAGGCTGTAGCACTCAAGCCGCTTGGCGATGGGTTCATCAAGTTAATTCGCATGACGCTGGCGCCGATCATTTTCGGTACCGTGGTCGTGGGGATTGCCCGGATGGGAGACTTGAAAGAAGTAGGGCGCGTTGGCGCGAAAGCTCTGCTTTACTTCGAAGTAGTCTCATCGGTGGCGCTGCTGCTGGGGCTTATCGCGGTGGACGTTTTGCATCCCGGCAGAGGGATGAACATCAACGCAGCGGCACTCGATTCGACGGCAATTGCCAACTACGCCGCGAGCGCCCAGCATACTGGTTTCGTCTCATTTCTCCTCGGCATCATTCCCTCGAGTATGGGTGACGCGTTCGTCAGCGGAAATATGTTGCAGATCGTTCTGCTCGGAGTTTTATTTGGACTGGCGCTGACACAGTTTCGCAGCGCGGCTCGTCCACTGGTGGATATGCTGGACATATTTCTTCGCGGCATGTTCGGCATCGTGAAGCTCGTGATGTATCTTGCGCCGCTGGCCGCGCTTGGAGCGATGGCTTACACGGTCGGGCAATACGGTCTGGCGAGCCTTCTCCCGCTTGCACGCTTTACGGCAGAGGTTTGGGCCGTTGCATTTCTATTTGTTGTGATTGTGCTTGGCGGCATCGCAAGGATGGCCGGATTCAGTCTCTTCAAGCTGCTGCGCTACCTCCGCGAAGAGATTCTGATTACCGCTGGGACCTCATCCTCCGAAGCCGTATTGGCTCCTTTGATGCTGAGACTGCAACACCTCGGCTGCTCCGAACCTGTTGTCGGCATGGTGGTGCCTGCAGGCTACACCTTCAACGCAGATGGCACGGCGATCTACCTCAGCATGGGAGCTATCTTCGTCGCGCAGGCCACCAATACCCACCTCGACCTGCGTGAACAGATTGTGATCCTGCTGGTGCTGCTGGTTACCTCCAAAGGATCCGCGGGAGTTGCAGGCGCGGGATTTGTTACGCTCGCCGCCACGCTCGCCTCGATGCATACGATCCCCGTTGCTGGTCTGGTACTTCTTCTAGGTGTAGAGCGTCTGACGAATATTCCTCGAGCGGTGGTCAATGTCATCGGCAGTAGCGTGGCGACTATTGTCGTAGCGAAGTGGGAGGGCGCGTTCGACAGCGAACGTGCGCGCTTGGTATTTGATCAGGTTCCGGTGTCCCCGGCTGATTAGCGATGAATATCGCTTCACAAGCGTCAGAGACGCGGAAGCCACTGGTTGCGAGGTCACAGTATTTGCAATGACAGGCGGATGAACTTACTGCGACGCGGTGAAGGTGATCGTTTGCGGGCCGCCTGTTGCGGCCAGCGTTGCTGCTGATCCGTAGGGCGTTTTGATGAGCGCAAGCGGTTGGTCTCCGCTGATCGCTCTTCGCCCATTAGAACCAGGACCCACAAGCTCGATGCGGATTGACGTCCACCAGGGACGGAACGATCCTTCAGGTTGGGCGATAGAGACGCTGACAGATCCATCAGGACTAGCACTGCAAGTGAAGTGCTCACGCAGGTAAGCGCCCTTGCGAAAGTCGTAGCTTGTGCCATCGTCCTGATACAGCGAACCCTGGCAGTTGTCCCCGGGGAAGACCCGCAGCGTAAGGGGGCCGACGGGCTTCTCATCCGTTGATTGCACCAACGGTGCCATGGGAAGAATCGTGCCCTCACGTACGTACACAGGCAAGTCACCGGGTCCGGGTTGGACCATGATGGGCTTAGGCCCAACGTTCGCCGCATCACGAATCTCCAGGTCGCGAGAGCCGATCGCTGTGCGGCGATCAAGCTTTTCGCCGGTCCAGTAGTCGTACCAGATGCCCGGTGGCAGATGCACCTCATAGGGCGCGACCTCCTCCGGCGAAGGCGAAGCGGCGACCAGAATAGAAGGGCCGAACAGGAACTCACCACCTGCATCAAGGTCCATCGGATGCTGATCGGCGGTTGCATGAGGGAACTCGAGGAAGAGCGGACGTATGATGGGCAGGCCGTCACGTGAGGTTTCCTCGACCGTTGTGTAGAGATAAGGCATCAGGCGATAGCGCTCTTCAATATACCTGCGACGAATGGCCTCTTGCTCCGGGCCGTCAACCCAGGGCTCATGGTCGCGAGTCCCCTTTGCGGCATGATCGCGATCAATGGGTTGAAAAGCAGCCAGCATAAGCCACCGCGTCAGCAGGGCAGGCGGTGGTGAACCGGCAAAGCCGCCAACGTCCGCACCGGAAAGCGCAAAGCCACTGAGTCCAAGATTCAGCAACTGTGGTGTGGTTTGTCGCAGATGATTCCACGTGGAGGAGTTATCGCCCGTCCAGGTTGCAGCATAGCGCTGGCCGCCGGCGTAGCTGGCGCGCGTCATCACGAAAGGCCGCACATTGGGACGCAGCGCAAGCTGTCCGTCCCATGTGGCGCGTGAGTTTTCCATGCCGAAGATGTTGTGAATCTCCGTATGCATCGCTGTACGCTTGACGAAGCCAGGCTCGTCGATGCGGTGCTGCACGTCATCGGGCATGGTCTTCGTGGGATAGGTGAAGACCGCCGGTTCGTTCATATCGTTCCAAAAACCTGCGACTCCGTCCGCGACGAACTGCTTGTAGAGCGTTCCCCACCAGTCGCGCGTGATCTTTCTCGTGAAGTCTGGAAACACGGATGGCCCCGGCCAGACCGCGCCAACATAATCCTTGCCGTTTTCTTTTACGAAGTGATCGCCTGCCTTGCCGGAGTCATACGGTGCATAGCCCTGGTCCGGCAGGTCCGCGATGTGAAGGTCCGTGATGACGACAGTGTGAAAGTGCTCTGCGGAGAGCTTGTGAATAAGCCCGGGGAAGTCAGGGAAGGTCTGTGGGTCTACGGTGAACGGACGATTCTTGTACTGAAAATCTATATCGAGCCAAATTACATCCGACGGGATATGGTCTGCGCGAAGACGCGAGGCTATCTGTTCCACGCGAGCACGTGGATAGTAGGTGTAGCGCGACTGCTGAAAGCCAAGTGCCCACATTGGCGGAAGCGGTGTGGGGCCGGTGAGCCACGCATAAGTCTCAACGACCTGCTTCGGCTCCGGACCATAGAGCACGTAGTAATCCAGAGGACCTGCAGGCGCACTGAAGCTATAACGGTCCGTGCGCTCGTGGCCAAAGTCGAAGAAGGTGCGATAGGTATTGTCAAAGAGCACGCCGATAGTTCGGCCACCATGCATCTCGAGGAAGAACGGCACGGACTTGTAGATGGGATCAGTAGATTCCTGCCAGCCGAAGCTATCCGTGTTCCACATCACGAAGGACTCACCGGCTCGATCAAGTGGACCTGGCTTGTCGCCGAGACCGAAGAAATGATCATCCGGAGTCTTCTGTTTGGTCACGCGAAAACCCGCGCCGTCATGCTGCATTGGGGTCGCATCGCTTTGCAGCACGTTACCCGCGAGATCAGTAACGGTTAGCTTCATGTCCGGAGTAATGCTGACAATCAAAACAGCAGTCTTGAAGCCGGAGTTGGTTGACGTAACAGAGACGTGAGACGTGCGCGCCTCCGGCAGTACCGCCCACGAGGCGTCTTCCGCAGGATGACCGGCCGGATAGAGTCGCACTCTCAGCACATCCGGCCGCAGTGCATCGACGCGCAACGTATCGGTAGTGGATGAGAGCTCGATACCGTCGTCTGTGTGGATCATAGCGCCGGTCTGCACACCGGAGGACACCTGCTGACCCTGCCCAGGAATAGCCCAGGCAACCGGAACCATAATCAGACAGTACAGGAGAAACGAAAGAGCAGACTTCATACGGAGCTCCAGATAATTAGGTGAAGCAGGTTTACCCTGCAATGGAGGAGCGAAGGCAGGCTGGCTAGAACTACTCAAGGCTGAAAATGACAGCCGACTCCGAACCAAGGTGAAGCTTGAGCAGGCTAGGTTGAAGTGAGAGCTGAGACTCTGACGAGGTGGGCTCACCACCGAGGAGTACCCGAGCCTTAACGAGACCTGCTATGGCCGTCGCTTCAGTCTGCACGGTGATGTCCTGCGCGACCTTGCTCTTGTTCACAGCAATAAGAACGTGCTGTGTTCCTGAGGGCAGAGCGAGCGCTCGTGCATAGATCAGCACATCGGTGTTGACGTAGAGCACCTGCTCTTCCCCGCTCTGCAGGGCTGGGTAGTTACGGCGCAGAGTCAAAAGCTTCTGCAGCGCGTTGAATGCCTGCGCCTCCTCGGGCGTTCGGCCTGTTGCCTTGAAAGCATTGTGTTCCGTGCCTGCAAAGCCCCCTGGGAAATCACGACGATCGTCAGGATCTTCGCCTCCACGCATGGCAATTTCGTCGCCGGAGTAGATCTGCGGCATGCCACGCATCGTGGTGAGCACGGTGAATGCGAGGTTGAGCTTTTGCAGTGTCGCAGCCGGATCATTCATGAAGCGGCTCGTATCGTGGTTGCCGATAAAGGGCACAAGCCGTTCGGGATGAGGAAAGAGATTGTCGAGACGCAGTATGTCGGCGAGCCGCGTCATGGGCGCATCCTTGAGGAAGACATCGCGCAGACCGAAATAGCTCGGGAAATCGAAGGGCGTATCAAGCCCGGTATCCACGCCGGTGCGTGTCACGCCCGCCGCAAAGGTGGACGTGATGGTGGCATCGCCGTTAAAGACCTCACCGACAGTAGTGAGGTGTGGATATAGCTCGTGCAGTTGGGCGTGGAAGTCGTGCCAGAAGGGGCGGCCAACATAAGGGAAAGTGTCCAGGCGCAGCCCATCCACGCCGGCCTCTTCGACCCACCAGACGGCGTTCTGAATGAGATATCGCTCAACCGCAGGGTCTTCTTGATTAAGGTCGGGCAGGGCGTTCGCAAACCAGCCTTGCGTGACATTGCGCTGATCGCGCCAGGGGGCGTGCGGGTTCGTAATGGGAGCGAACTCACCTTGCGCAAGTGTGTGATCTGCAAGAGTGCCATGGAACCAGGTGGGATCGGGACTATCCGTAACCCAGGGGTGCTTCGGTCCGATGTGATTGGGCACAAGATCGAGCACCAGTTTCATGTGCCGGGCATGCAGCGCCGCAGCAAGTTCCTTGAGGTCCATGAGAGTGCCGAAGTGCTCATCAACGCGATAGAGATCAGTCGCTCCGTACCCGTGATAGCTCTGCGGCTCATGGTTTTCATCAACCGGCGTGATCCAGACGGTCGTGATGCCGAGCTGCTGAAGATAGTCGAGATGCTGGAGTACGCCGCGCAGGTCGCCGCCATGCCATCCACGCGGTGCGGCAAGCTCTGCCACATGATCGGGGCCATCGTTTGAGAGATCGCCGTCAGCAAAGCGATCCGTCATGATGAGATACATAACGTCCTTAGAGGAGAAGCCGGAAAAGCCATCGTCCGCAGTGCGACGCGGCGCAAACGTATACGCAATCTTCGCGGCCCCGGCCTTGTTCCTCACCGTAATCTGGATGGTCTCGGAGTGGGACGGAGCGGCAGCGAGCCAAAGCTGCGCATAATGCCCATTCGCGGAGGGCGTTACCTTCTGAATGCTGAGCGTGACATCGCTCAGACTGAACTGTGCTGTAGCGAGCCCATCGCCATAGACGAGCAGCATGGGCGCAGGCATCTTCGGCCACCAGTTCGGCGGATCGACTTTGCAGACGCGCGGTGCCTGAGAGGGTGCTTCTCCCGCGCGGCAATCGACCGGCGCCTGCGCCCGCCCGATCGTGCAACAGCCCGCAAGAAGCAGGCCCAAAACTAACTCTCGCCGAAAATGCGGCATATCCATTCCTTACCCTGTCGACGGCACATGATGAGGATCGCGAGTCCTGCTCCGTTCGCCCCGACCCGGTCCCTCGTGTTTACAGATGAAAAAGCAAGCGCCTCGAAGATCCATCCATCAAGGCGCTTCCGGTAATTACGGCGCTAGAAGGTGAAGCGAGCCGCGAGCTGCAGTTCACGTTGCGAATCCAGCTCGGTCCCGGTGATCTTGCCGTAGTTCGGATCGGTCAAGATGCCATCGGGGTTGGTGAACTGCGGCGTGTTGGTTACGTTGAAGGCATCGGCGTGAAGCTCCAGAACATACCGCTCCGTAAGGAAGAGGTTCTTCTGCACGGACACATCGGCAGAGCGCTGCCCCGGTCCATACAGCCTATCCCTGCCCACCGTTCCGAGCCGCGCGAAAACGTTCTGCCCATTCGCCGTCACTACCGGTGGACGGGCAAAAGCTGCTGTGTTGAACCACGTTCCAATGATCGCCTTTGGATAGCCGATCGTACCGACGACGTCAGGGCGATCGGCATCCGCCGTACCACTGCCTGCCGTGAGATCAAACGGGTTGCCGGAAGCAACGCGTCCAATGATATTGACCTGCCAGCCACCAATCAGAAGGTTTGTGAAGTAACCGGCACCCCCGTCAAAATGCCTTCCCTTGCCAAATGGAAGTTGATAAACGATCGACGAACTGAAGACATGCCGCTGGTCCTGCAGTGAGCTGCCGTAGTCCGCTCCCGGGTTGTAGTAGAGAGGTGCGGTGGAGGTCAGATTCGATCCTGGTGAATCATCCAAAGCATGCGAGAAGGCATACGAAGCAGTGATCAGGAGATCGTTCCCCTGGCGATGCTCGTAATGAACCTGCAGGCCGTTGTAGTTCGCGTTGCCGTTGTAGTTGTTGTAGTTGATCGTCCCGAACGTCGGGAAGTTCTGCAGACCGGTGTTGAACTGGAACAGGTTGTAGTTGTAGTAAGTGGACAGGTGATCGGACTTTGTCCCCACATACGCAACGTCGATCACATCGCGCCGGCCAATCTGTTGGTCAAACTGCAGGTTATATTCCTGGATCTGCTGGTTCTTGTCGTCGCGGTTCACCGCCAGCGTGCTCAGCCCCACAGGAGGCGTCTTCGGGTTGAAGCCCGGGAAGCCGGGCGCCGGAAGAGCGGCTGTCTGCTGTGGAGACTGATTGCACCCATAGGCAGAACCCGGTGCTGGCGTCTGTCCGGTAAAGGTAACGCAGTAGCCATTCTGTGCCAGGTAGGACAAGCTGCCGCCGAACGGCACCTGTTGGCCCAACTGGTTGCTGATACCACCGTAGTCCGGGAAGTAGAATATCCCATAACCGCCGCGGACAACCTGCTTGCCATTCCCTTTCACGTCATACGCAAAGCCGAAACGCGGCCCCAAGTCAATGTAGCTGTTGTTGATGATGGAGCGTGACACGCCGTTCTGGCCGGCTAGTAGAACCTGACCATATGTCGGGCTGCTCGTGTTGACGTCAAAGGAAGCCTGACGGTTCTGCACCTCATAGGGCCGGGTGAGAATGTCGTAGCGCAAGCCCAGTTGCAGCGTCAGCTTCTGGCTGGCACGCCAGGAGTCCTGCGCGAAGAAGCCGTCCTCATAAGCGATGTTGCTGAAGTACCCATTCTGCGCGCCAATGCTGTAGGAGTCCGTGAACCCAGCCAGCATTTCAGCCGTCGGGAATCCGGTGAAGTCGCCGTTGCCGAAGTTGAAGTAGCCCTTGCCGGAGATGGGACGGAAGTACTCCATATTGCGGAGAATACCCGTCGCGCCGAACCGGAAGGAGTGCTTCCCGTGCTGATAGTCCACACTGTCGCTGAGCTCGATCGTGTTCTGCGGAACGGCATACAGACCGTAGTCGCCCGTGTAATCGATGCCTGAGTTGCCGCCAATCAGCGCGCCGCCCGTAGTCTCTGCATTGCGGTTCGCGTTGACGATGCCAAGCTGCTGCGAGAGATTGTCGCCGTAGAACGGTGGCTGATAGCCATAGTTATCGCGGTTGTACCCGATCAGCAACTGGTTCACGATCGTCGGGGAAAAGGTATGCGTATATCCCAGGGCATACGAACGAGCATGCACATAAGAAGAACCTGTACCGAAGCCCGAAGGAAGCGTACCTAGTTCCGGGGTCTTGGTAAAGGCCGAGTTGTCGTAGCTGAAGCGAGCAAACAACAGGTCTTTGGACGACGCGGTGTAATCGAGCCGCACATCGAAGGTGTTGTAGTGAGTGAACTGCTGCTCATGAGCGAGGAAGTTGTTTGCAACACCAGCGCGCGAAGGCGTTGGATAGGCCTTGAAGTAGTTCAGCGCCGCCGTATTGATGGGAATGCCCGCCCCGGTGAGACTGTTGTTCGCAATAGGCGTACAGTTGGCCGGGTTATACAGCTGCCCATTCTTTACATAGTTCTTCGCGCCGGCATGGATCAGGCAGTAGGGCTCAGAGAACTGGCTGTCCACCGACGGTCCGTTCGTCGTGTCGAAGTTCGGGGACGAAGCGAGCAGTTCGCTGAAGTCGCCCGTACGCATCAGTGCCGTGGGCACCGTCACGTAGTAGGGGTTGATCGGCTGCGTCTCGCGGAAAGCCTGGTAGTCACCAAACGCAAACAATTTATTCTTGATGATCGGCCCGCCGATGGAGAAGCCAGGCTGGTTGCGGTTGAACGAAGGGTTGGGACTCCGTGGAGCGCCCAGGAATTGGTAGCTCGGGTTAGCGTCAAAGTTGCCGCTGCGATAAAACCAGAAAGCCGAACCGTGAAAGGCGTTCGTGCCACCCTTCAACGAGCTCGAAACGATGGCGCCGCCCGCGCGGCCATACTCCGCCGGCGCAATGCTGGTGTCCACCTTGAACTCCTGTGTCGCGTCGATGTTCGGGAAGATGAGGATGGTGTTCAGCAGCGAGTCGTTATCGTCCACACCGTCGAGCAGGTAGTTATCCGCCTGCGGACGAATGCCGTTCACAGCAAGCGATGCGCCACCGCTCTCACTATTACGAAAGGTTTCGCTGTTGCCGCTCGTGCCGCTCGCCGCATCCCCATAGGAACCACGCGTAACGCCCGGAGTCAACAAAGCCAACCCGGTGAAGTTACGGCCATTCAGCGGAAGATCCGTCACCTGCTTGCCCTGAATCACCTCGCCGAGCGTGCCACTGGTCGTGTCCACCAGCGGAGCCGCGTCAGTCACTTCCACCGTTTGTACGGACGCGCCGACCGTAAGCTTGAAGTCCAGCGTCTGAGCTGTAGCCACAAGCACCTCGAACTTGATACTCTGTCCCTGGAACCCCTGCGCGGTTACCGCAGCCTGGTACTCGCCGCGAGGTACCGTGGGAATCCGGAACTCGCCCCCGTCGTTCGACGTGGCGTTGAACTTCGTGCCCGTCTGGGTGTTGGTGACCGTCACCGAAGCATTCGGGATGACAGCTCCCGTTTGATCCGCGACCGTACCAACAATGCTTCCGTTGTCCGACTGGGCGATAGCTTCACCCCCGACCGCGAGCATGCCTGCGGCCATCATTAAAATAAGGAGCGCTCGTGTGGCGCTCCTGTAGATCGACATCATGGATTGTGACATCTTTGGCTCTCCAAAATTCCTGCCTACCGAGGCGTACTTTCCCCCGGTTCGGCGTTACGGTCCCCTGGCTGTCGGTGCATGGAGGAGCGTCATCGAGACATTTCGAGGACGACCTTGGATCCACTCTCGTCCGTGAATCCATCCATAAACTGCCAACAAGGTTTACCCGCTTTCCAGCGGCCAAAGAACTCTCCTCCAGTGAGCTGCTTTATCGCAATAGATTTGGCTTACTCTCTACATAAAGAAGTAATATTCTAATAAGTTCCTTACTTTGTGTCACTTACTGGAAACTATCAACTGAAATTGTGCACCCAGCCAGGAGCGGAGTAGACTTGCTCGTCGACCCGTGGGCACGCATTGGAACCGGCGGAGGTAACATTTATGATCTCGGATCATCAGATCGCCGCTCGAGTCAGCTTCGGCCTTTACGAGGCTGATCTCCGCACAGGAGAACTGTGGAAGGCGGGCCGAAAGATCCGTCTGCAGAGCCAGCCGTTCAAGGTGCTTGCAGCGTTGCTCGAGCACCCTGGGGAAATCGTCACCCGCGCGGAGCTGCAGACACTGCTCTGGGGCAAGAATGTAATCGGCGAGTTCGACCAGTCCCTGGGCACTGCTGTTAATAAGATTCGCGACGCACTCGGCGACCACGCCGACAATCCCCGCTTCGTCGAGACCTTAGCGCGGCGAGGATACCGGTTCATCGCGCCTGTCGCGATTGTGCCGCCAGCGCATGCATCGACCGCGCCTCCTGACATGGATGGCTCGCCAGCCGCCGCGTTGCTGCCGGACGACCACCTAATCGAGACAACCCAGGCCCACGTACTGCCGCGATCGATCATGGAACTACTGCCACTGGCGAGTACGCCGGCATCCAGGAGCGGGTCCGTTGCGGATAGAGGTCGAAGGTGGTCACGGGCTGGGCTGGGATTGGGACTTCTCGCGGCTTTCGCTCTCGGAACGTTCCTGACCCGCGTGATTCCGCGACGCGATTCCGCTGGAGCCGCCCCGCTGTTGCGGATCGAGCAGCTAACTCATATAGGAAGAATTGCCCCGGGCATGCCCGGCATGGAGAGCCTGCCCGCCTCCGCGAGCGACGGCCTGCGCATCTTCGTGCCGGTAATGGTGAATGGCAGGTCGGTGTTGTCGCGCGTAGACGTGCACACCGGTGCGGTTCAGGCGATCGATCTGCCCCGCGAGGTGGCCTCGCCGATGTTGGGGGACCTGTCGCCCGATCAGTCCACACTTTTACTGCGCAATCATCTTTCACCCGAGTCCGAGCAACCACTTTGGCTCGTACCGGCGGACGGAGGCAGTCCGCTGCGTCTGCCGAACGTGGTGGCGCATGACGCTACCTGGATGCCTGACGGAAAGAGCATTCTGTATGCGGTAGGCAATCAACTTGTGGTGAACCATCGCGAGGACGGCTCTTCGACCGTCTTTGCCACGCTGCCAGGAAGAGCTCTTTGGCTGCGCTGGTCCCCGGACGGAACCCTGTTGCGCTTTACGCTGCTGGATCCGCTCCGGCACACCATGCGCCTTTGGCAAATGAACAGCGCAGGCAAGAATCTGCGGATGATCCTGAACGGCCCAGATCAACCCTCGTCGGAGTGCTGCGGTGTCTGGGCCGACGGCGGCAAATACTTCGTCTTCCAGGCCAACCACAACGACCATACCGACATCTGGCGGCTGGATGGCAAGAGCACCTCCTCGCCAGTGCGGGTGACGGATGGCCCTCTCAACTTTGCGGCCCCCGCGGCGCCCAGCCACGGTAGCCGTATCTACTTCCTCGGTCTGGACGCCCAATCAAAGCTACAGCGCTATGACGCAGCTAAGTCGCGATTTGTGCCAGAGGACGGCTTCCTGGCCGATGCCAGCCGCGTAGAGTACTCTCGTGATCGCAAGTGGGTTGTCTGGGTCGACCAGTCAGGACGTGCCTGGAGAGCGCAGGCGGATGGTTCGGAACAGATTCAGCTAACCTCCGACTCCCTGCAGGTGTTCCTGGCGCGCTGGTCGCCGGATGGGCAGCGGATCGCTCTGATGGCGCGAGAGCCAAGCGGAGCCTGGCAGCTCTACCTGATTTCTGCCGAAGGTGGCACCTTGCAGCACCTGTCCACCGGAGGCCGAAACACAGCGGATCCCTCCTGGTCGGCTGACGGAAAGCAGATCGTGTTTGGTCGGCTGAACGATGTCATGGGCAACGAGGGAGGAGCCCGGCTCCTGGAGATACTGGATGTCCAAACGGGGGCTGTGACGCCGGTGCCAGGGTCGACCGGGATGTTCAGTCCGCGCTGGTCACCGGACGGGCACTATATCGCCGCCCTTTCTCTGGATCAAAACCAGCTGTTGCTGTTTGATGTAGCGACAAAGCACTGGCGAACACTCGCCCAGACCACAGCGGCAGACCCTGTCTGGGCGGCCAACAGCGAAGCCCTCTACTTTCATGCCTCGTTGGCTGAGACACAACCGATCTATCGGGTGTCGATCCCAGACGGGCGGCCACAGCAAGTGACGAACCTGGCCAGTTTTGGAAACGCCCCGACAGATTACTTCTTCTCTGGACTGACAACCTCCGATGCTCCGATTGTCAGGTCGAGGACTGCGACAGGAGACCTGTACTCGCTGGATTTAGAGGAGCAAAAGACCCGCACAGCACGTTGACCGCAGATATTGGAAATCGTCTTTCATGGCAACTCGCGAAGCAAACATGCCCCCGGTTCGATACGGATTGTCGAGTGGTTGGGTCAGAATGGGCTTGGACAGCAACCCTATAGCGGCAGAAACGCTCTTCCATTTACGTCAGAACGACAAACTTCCGGATTGCATCCCCGGATCTTTCCGGGCACAATTAAACACTCAAATCAAGAATCAGGCCGCGTTCTTCCGTAGAGACTTCTTCGAGGAGCAAGCTCATGAGCGCTACGCCAGTTGTCGCCGCGTCCCCTGCTGCTCATCCGATCGCTCCGGCTGCCGCCGGGCATACGGGTATGGGCGCGATTCCATATCCAGGCGGTGTAACCTTTCGGGTGTGGTCGATGTTCGCCGATTCGGTATCGGTGTCGGGCGAGTTCAACAGTTGGACGTCGACGCCGATGGCCCCGGATGCGCCGGGCAGCAACTACTGGTCGGTCGATGTGCCGGGCGCGGCGGTGGGGCAGCCCTATAAGTTTGTGCTGCCGTACGCCGCCACGCCCGGTCGGCTCAACGATCGCATGGATCCGTATGCGACATCGCTTGCGCCGGACGGGTTCGGCCGCATGAACGCCGTCATCGCAAGCGCTGAGGTCGTTTATGAAGGGGGCGCTTACAGCACTCCCGCCTGGAACGAGGCGGTACTCTACGAACTGCATATTCCGACCTTCAACTCCGATCCTGCTCAGCCACCGGCAGGGACCTTCGACAGCGCGATGGTACGGCTTCCAGAGCTGGCGCAATTGGGCGTGAATGCGATCGAGATCATGCCTCTGGGGCAGTTCCCAGGGAACGCGGGAACCGGCTACAACCCGGGTTACATCTTCGCGGTGGACCCCGACTTCGGCGGCCCCGACGGATTGCGCACCTACGTGAACGCAACCCACTCGCAGGACATCGCGTTGATTCTGGATGTTGTGTACAACCATGTGAACGGCCTTGACCTGTGGCAGTTTGACGGATGGTCGATCGACGGGAATGTCTGCCCGTGGTGTGCACAGCACACAGATCCGCCGAACTATTCCGATGGAGGAATCTACTTCTTCCAGGATGGACGGGCACACACGCCCTATTCGCATGCGCGTTTCGATGTGGGGCGGCCAGAGGTGTGTCAGTACCTCTTCGACAACGTGACGCGCTGGCTGGAAGATCGGTTTCTGGATGGCCTGCGCTTCGATTCGACGGTAAGCATCCGCGACATCCAGGACCAATTCGACAACTGGAAGCTGGAACAGCCTGTGCCAGAGGGTATCGCACTGCTGCAGCGCATGAACCAGCATGTGCAGAATACGCAGGGCTGGAAAATCATGATCGCCGAAGACCTTCAGGGTGATCCATCGATCACAACCCCCGTGAGCGCTGGAGGATATGGCTTCAACGCACAATGGGACAACAGCTTCTGCGGCAAGTTGCGCTGGGCCGCAACGGCCCCGATGGATAACCAACGCAACATCGGCAACCTGGCGGAGTCGATCGCCGGGATGAACGGAGCGAATGCCTTCAGGTCAATCCTGTATAGCGAGAACCACGACCAGGACGATCCGCAGACAGCACGGGGCGGCCGGCTTCCGACGATCATCGGTAACGGGGTGGCGGACAGTTGGTTCGCGATGAAGCAGTCGACCCTGGCGGCCTGTGTGATGCTGACCACGCCGGGTATCCCGATGCTTTTCATGGGTCAGGAGTTCCTGGAATACAGGTCGTTTCCGAATTATGGAAGTAATCCCCAGCCCATCGACTGGAGCCGAAAGGACACATACAGCGGAATCTGGACGCTCTATCGCGACATAATCAGACTGCGCCGAAACTGGAACAACAATACCCGCGGGCTGCGCGGACCGAACGTGCATGTGCTTCCTGTATCTGGCGACAACATGCTGATCTATCATCGGTGGGACCAGGGTGGAGACGGCGATGATGTAGTAATCGTATGCAACTTCGCCAATCAGTCGTATGCCAACTACCAGATCGGAATGCCAGCGCCGGGAACGTGGCGAGTACGCTTCAACAGCGATTCCAATTACTACGGCTTCGGCAATTGGCCCACCTACGATACAGATGCCAATGGACCGGAGATGAATGGGATGCCTTATAGCGCCAACATGAGCATTGGTGCCTATACATGCCTGGTGCTGTCGCAGGATTGAACGGCTTCCATGAAGGACTTAATC
>FSXA01000866.1_pt1 | contig 16362 bp, 10 predicted proteins | sample 1638081 | NCBI WGS metagenome assembly FSXA01 (sample SAMEA3914788, study PRJEB12502) | metagenome | biome: forest; material: soil | place: Canada | collected 2011-07-03 | depth 0.1 m
ACAATCCCGTTCGTGCTTAATTTTGAGCATAGTGCGCTTGTCTGGGGTGTATGGCCCCGCGACAGGCTTCGCGATCACGCCATCGAGGCCCGCGCCTTCGAAGCGCGTGAACCAGTCCTGCGCCGTTGCACTATCCCGCGTTGCCGGGGTTATGTGCAGCGGCGCTTGAACATTGGCAAGGGCCCGTTCCAGCTCGGCGCGTCTGACACTGAAGGGTTCATTGCGCAAATCGCGACCCTCAACCTGAAGCAGGTCGAAGAAGACAACTGAAGCCGGCGATTGTGCAGCGAGCGTCTTAACACGCGACGCGACGGGATGGATGCGTAGTGTCAGCGCATCGAAGTCCAGACCGCCTTCGCTTGCAATGACGATCTCGCCGTCCACGACGCATTGCTTTGGTAGTTGTCGCAGCAGCGGATCGCGCAGCTCGGGGAAATAACGGTCAAGCGGCTTGCCATCGCGACTTTGAAGGAGTAGCTCCTCCCCGCTGCGAAAAATTACCGTACGAAAGCCGTCCCACTTCGGCTCGAAACTCCACCCGTCTGCATTCGAAGGAATTTCATCAACCCTCTTAGCAAGCATGGGCAGGATCGGAGGTGGTAAGGTGAGCGGCACGATAGATTGGATGCGTTCGGCCGGATCAACGGATGGCCACGGTGCGCGCGAACAGACACATTAACGCATTGAATCGGGCACATTTGCGCCCCACAATGACGCAGATCTCGGAGGGCCACCAAAGCGGCCCGTCCGTTCCTTTCAGCTATGTGACTTCACGAATGAAGGAGCGCTATCACAGCATTTTCAGTACATTGTTGCTGCGGTCGTCCAGAAGAACGTGATCCAGGTCGACGGTGATCATGGCGACGGACTCTGAAGTCGATTCAACGAGACCAATACAAATGGCCATTAAGACGATCTACAGCCCTCTTGATAGAAGCGGTCGGATGATCTCCAAAGCCAGGGATCTACTTACTGATAAACTGCCTTCATCGATTGGTCTGAGATGCATTCTTATGCTTTTGCGGCATAGCATTAACGGTGTCACCTATCGTTTTGATGGGCTGAAAGAACTGCTCGGGAAGGCCACACCTGCGCGCTCAGGGGATGAGTTGGCGGGTGTCGCTGCCAAGAGTGCAGTGGAGCGTGTGGCCGCCCGCATTGTGTTGGCGGATTTGCCGTTGAGAGTGTTCGTCGAGGATCCGCTCATTCCTTATGCGGGGGATGAGGTCACGCGACTGATCTTTGATCGCCATGATGCAAATGCGTTCGCCTTGGTGTCGCACTTGACTGTTGGTGGGTTTCGGGACTGGCTGCTTTCGGAGCAGACTACGGCGGCGACGCTGCGGGCGCTGGCACCCGGTCTGATGCCGGAGATGGTGGCTGCGGTCAGCAAGCTAATGCGGGTGCAGGATCTGGTGGCGGTGGCGCGGAAGATAGAGGTGGTAACGCAGTTTCGCACGACGGTAGGGCTGCGCGGCCGGCTCTCGACCAGGTTGCAGCCGAATCATCCGACGGACGACCCATTGGGGATCGCTGCAGCAATGGTGGACGGCCTGCTGTTGGGCTCGGGCGATGCCGTGATTGGGATCAATCCGGTAGCCGACGATGTGGCGAGCACAGAACGACTTCTGCGGCTGATCGACTTGGTGCGCACGCGGTATGCGATTCCGACGCAGAGCTGCGTGCTGGCTCACATAACAACCCAGATGGCCGCCATGAAGCAAGGAGCGCCCGTGGACTTGGTGTTCCAATCGATTGCGGGAACGGAAAAGGCCAATGCTTCATTCGGGATCAACCTGGGAATTTTGAAAGAGGCGAACGAGGCGGTGCGCGCGTTGAAGCGTGGGACAGTGGGCGAGAACGTGATGTACTTCGAGACCGGACAAGGCAGCGCACTTTCCGCGAATGCGCACCATGGAATCGATCAACAGACGTGCGAGGTGCGAGCGTATGCGGTGGCGCGGGCATTCGATCCGATGTTGGTGAACACGGTGGTCGGGTTCATTGGGCCGGAGTACTTGTATGACGGCAAGCAGATTCTGCGGGCGGGGCTGGAAGACCACTTCTGCGGCAAGCTGATGGGACTGCCGATGGGGTGTGATGTTTGCTATACGAATCATGCGGAAGCCGATCAGGATGACATGGATTCCCTGCTGACGCTGCTGGGTGCAGCTGGCGTGAACTACATCATGGGCGTTCCTGGAGCGGACGACATCATGCTGCAATATCAATCAACATCGTTTCAGGATGCGCTGTACCTACGTGAGACGCTGGGGCTACGTCCAGCGCCGGAGTTTGAGGCGTGGCTGGCTGGCGACATGCCACGAAGGCTGGGTGCTCCGATGCAGGTGCAAGGGATTGCCGCGTCATGACGGATACGGGTGTGAAGCGGGCGACGCCTAACCTGCGTCCGTTGACGGCAGCGCGAGTTTCATTGCCAATGAGTGGGCACAGCATTGCGACATCGGAAGTGCTGGAGTTTCAGTTGGCGCATGCGCAGGCCCGCGACGCGGTGCACGCCGCGCTGGATGCGGAGGCGTTTGCACGCCGTTTGCGCGACAAGCTTCCAACGCTAGTAGAGCAAGGGGTCGAGGTGTTGACGCTACGGAGTTGCACCGTCGACCGAGCAAGCTATCTGCGGCATCCGCAACAGGGCCGGTCTCTTCATGCGGAGTCGGCGGCGGCATTAAAGTCGATGCCATGCGATTTGGCAATCAGCATCGCGGATGGCTTGTCGGCATTGGCAGTGGAGAGGAATGCAATTCCTCTGTTGGAAGCGCTGTTGCCGCGATTGGCGGAGGACGACTGGATGATGGGACCTGTAACGGTGGTGCAGCAAGGGCGCGTAGGCGTTTGCGATGCGATTGGCGAGAGGTTGGGGGCGAGGTGCAGCCTGATGCTGATTGGAGAACGTCCGGGGCTTTCTGCTGCGGACAGCATGGGGGCTTATTTGACATGGGAGCCGCGGGCCGGGCGGACGGACGCCGATCGAAATTGCCTCTCCAATATTCGGAGTGGTGGATTGAACGTGGAGGAGGCGGCGGAGAGATTGATGTGGCTGATGAAGACGGCGCGGGCGATGAAGTTGACTGGCGTGGCGTTGAAGGAGGGAGCGGTGAATTCCCTGCTGGAGGGCTAGAGCCAGCCGCGCGTGCGGGCAATGCGGGCGGCGTCGGTGCGGTTGGTGGCGCCGAGTTTTGCAATGGCCTCGGAGAGGTAGTTGCGGACGGTCCCCTCCGACAGGCGAAGCTCGGCGGCGATCTCAGCGGAAGAGCGGCCGTCGCCGGCGCGTTGAAGGATCTGGCGTTCGCGATCGGAGAGAGGATCGGGGTCCGCGGTCCAGGCTTCGGCGGCGAGAGCCGGGTCAACGGCACGGAGACCAGAGTGAACGCGGCGGATGGCATCGGCGAGTTCTGAAGCGGGGCGCTCCTTAAGCAGATAGCCCCTAGCGCCGGCATCAAGTGCGCGGCGGAGGTAGCCGGGGCGGGAGAAGGTAGTAAGGATGATCACGCGTGCGCGGGACTCGATGAGATTGAGATCCGAGGCTAGTTCGAGGCCGGTCTTCTGAGGCATTTCGATGTCTGTGACGATGACGTCTGGCGCGAGATCACGGGCGAGCCTAAGGGCTTCGTGGCCGTTGGCGGCCTGCGCGATGACGGTGATGTCGGGCTCGAGATCGAGGAGGGCGGCCAGCGCTCCGCGGAGCATGGTTTGATCCTCGGCGAGGAGAACGCGGATAGCAGTGACGGTCATGAGGCGGCGGGCTCGCGTAGGGGAAGTTCGATGAGAAGGCGAGTGCCGTGGTCGCGTTCAAGTAAAAGACGACCGCCAAGCGATTCGATCCGTTCCCTCATGCCGCGGAGACCACTACCTTCTCGACTGATGGCATGCTGGCCATTGTCTTCAATGACGAGCCGGCGTTGATTGCCTTCAGTGACGAAGCGCAGGCGGCAGATGGTGGCGCGGGAGTGACGAACGATGTTGGTGACGGCTTCGCGGAGAGCGAGCGAAAGGGCGATCTCTTCCGGGGCAGAGAGATTAGCGGTATTGGTGGCTGCGGAGTCGAGGATGAGCGTGACACCGGCGGCGTCGAGGGTCAAGCGCGCGGCTTCGATCTCAGCGCCCAGGCCGCGGGTGCGATAGCCACCGATAGCTTCGCGGACTTCGGCGAGTGCGGTGCGCGTGATGCGTTCAACATCGGCGATCTCGGCGGCGGCGCGTGCGTGATCGCTTGGATCCTGGCGGTGGATGAGCCGTCCGGCGAGCTCGGCTTTAAGGACGACAACTGAGAGCGTGTGGCCAAGCACGTCGTGGAGATCCCGGGCGATGCGTTCGCGCTCGGCAACGGCAGCGAGGGCGAGATTCTCATCCAGGGCGGCGCGCAGCTGGCATTCGGCGCGGCGTTGCTGCGCGAAGAAGACATTGCCGCCGCCGATAACGGTCATGAGAAAGATGGCGATGAAGGTGTCTGGCCAGCTGATGTGAAAAAAGCCAGGAACGCTGTGGAAGATTGTTCCTTCGATTAGAACGAGAACAACTTCTGCGAAGAAGAGCGAAAAGACCTTGCGTAATGGAACGAAGGTGAAGGGCAGAAAGGCGGCGGAGTACACGAAGAAGGTAGATCCGCCCTGGTTCCAGGGAAACGTGATAAGGCCAAGAGCGAATGTGGCGGCGATCATCCAGAAGCGGGCTGGATGCCCCTCGTCCACGGCCCGAATGTAGCCCCACATGACGCCGACAAAGACAAAGAAGACGGCGAGGGTGCCTAGCCAGAGGTAGCGGCTTGGCTCCAGGATGGGAGTAATGAAGAGGAAGCCGGTGTAGGCGAACCACACCCATGCCCATCTATTTTCACGCTTCCTCGAAATGGGTTCGTTAGCTGTCATAAGGCTTCCTGAAGAAGTGTACGCCGAACGGCTAGGAGTTTTGCTCCAGGCGGCGGTAGGCGATCGCAGCAACACCCAGCATCACCAGTGTGAAACCAAGCAGGCCGAACCAGTGACTATTGGCGCTGCCGGCGGTGGGGTAGCGGAAACTGGCGAGGACCAGTTGTGAAAGATGATACGTGGGCAAAAGGAGCGCGAATTTCTGAAGCCAGTGCGGGAGCAGCATGATGGGCATCCAGAGGCCTCCGCAGAAGCTCATGGGGAGATAGATGATGTTGATGACGCCGGGGGCTGCGTTGAACGGTACGAGGAGCGCGATGACCATACCGAGGCAGGCGAAGGGGATGGTGCCGACCACGGTGAGGGCCATCATGCGGGCATATTCTGGCAGCGTGATGGAGACGTGCGCAACGGTGATGCCGAGTAGGGTGATAATGCTGATGATGATCAGGCCAAAGGCGGCCGCTGAACAGCATTTGGCTACGAGGTAGGCGAATGGTGGCATGGGACTGGCGCGCTTGAGCTCGAGCCAGCCGGTACTGAGCTCGCTTGCGAGGCCACCCCCGATGCCGAAGAGCGCGGCGCCCACCATGCCGAAGACAGCGTAGGTGGCGAGCATGTACTTGGCGACCAAGATGCTGCCGATGTGTTCGCCACGGTTCATGATGAGGCCGAAAAAGAGATAGAAGATGACGGGAAAGCCAACTACTGCCAGGGAGAACGCACGGGTGCGGAGGAGGCGGACGAACTCGTAACGGGCCTCCGTGAGGAAGATGCGTAGAGTGTCCACGAAGGAGTTCGAGGGGGCGGCGGGTAGGGTGACGGCGGCGGTAGACATGGCGGGCTCCTTGGCGTTGTCAGTTCTCTGTTCGGTTCGCTCTCCGTGACAACTGAGAACGGGCACTGAAAACTAGTTGCTGGTTAGGGCCAGAAACGCGTCTTCGAGGGCTGGGCTTTGGACCTCGAGTGAGTGGAGATTCGGGTCGAGGGCGAGGAGTTCGCGAAGGCTGCGCTCCGGTTGGGTACTGGAGATGCTTGTGAGATTGGCATTTCGTTCTGCGGTAGTAACACCGGGGATGGCGAGCAGAATGGCTTTGGGAAGATCGGTGACACAGCGGATGATTTTCAGCGTGCGGCTGGTGCTGGCGCCAGTGGTGGCAGCACCAAGAGATTTCACTTCGGCGGGTGTACCTTCGCAGATCACGCGGCCTTTGTTGATGACGATAATTCGGTGGGCGAGAGTATCGGCCTCTTCAAGGTAGTGGGTGGTGAGGAGCACGGTCTTGCCGCGGGCGGCCAGTAAGCGGATCTCAGCCCACATTCCCCGGCGCGCTTCGATGTCGAGGCCGACCGTGGGCTCGTCGAGGAAGACGAGGTCGGGGTCACCGGCGAGTGCAATGGCGAAGAGGGCGCGCTGCTTCTGACCACCGCTGAGCTGTCCGAACATACGAGACTCGATGCCTTCGAGGCCGGCAGCCTGAACCAGGTCAGCGTATGGCATGGGATCGGGGTAGTAGCCGCGAAAGATATTGATGTGCTCGCGAACCCGTAGCATCTCGGGAGCCTTGCCAACCTGCAGCATAACGCCAGTACTGAGGCGGGTTGCGGCGTGACGCGGGTCAGCGTCGAAGATACGGACGGTGCCGCTAGTGGGCGCACTGAGCCCCATGAGGAGTTTAACGGCGGTAGATTTGCCGGCTCCGTTTGGGCCCAAGAGGGCCACGATCTCTCCGCGATGCAGGGTGAACGAGAGGTCGTCCAGTGCGAGTACTCCGTTGGCGTAACGCTTTGTAATGTGGGAAAGCGAGGCGACGGCAGCAGAGCTCGCCGTGAAGGGGGTCACTTGGATAGGATCGAGGACTGCGCTCATCGGACGGCTCCTGGGTGGGCTGACTGATTACAAGAGCGAGTATGGAAGAGGGTTGCAGCGAAAGGCAGTGAGGAGCGTCAGCAAAGCGTGGTGACGTTTGTCATGAAAGATATCGGCGCTGACATAAAGAGATTTGTTGGTTTTTCCACGGAAAATTCAAGCGGCGTCTCAATTTCCTTTATGCGCGAGGCGTTTTGGGCTATTCTCTCGATATCGGCTCAGAAAGTTAATTAGTTCTCCCCACCGGCTCGCCGGAGCTAGTTTCTTTAACTCGTGGAGACCGCCCCGCACGATTTGCAATAAGCAGTCCAGGCACCGCTCAACCCCCGAACACCCTTTTGGAGGCAACGCAGTGGTCTATCAAAACTGAACGGCAAGTTTGCATCCAACAAGCGCAGCTAAACCGATTCTCGGTTTCTACAGAAGTTTCTTACAACTTGCGGGCCCTACGGATAGCGACGTCCTAGCCATTGTCGACGGCGCGGCGGATGCAGTGTCGAAGTATATCGACAGGCAGCGGCGCCGGCGGTGATTCATCTCCAGGAGGTAGTGCATTGGTGCATTTGAAGAGCAACCTCTCAGCCCTCGTTCTAATCTTTGCCGCAATTCTTTGTGTCACCTTTCCCGCGATCGCGCAGCAGACGCTTGGAGGTATTACGGGGACGGTGGTCGATCCCGCTGGCAGCGCGATTCCAGGGGTCGAAATAACGGCTACGTCAGATCAGACGAAGTTGGTGCGTACCACCAAGAGCAGTGGAACGGGCAGCTATGAACTGGTGAACCTGCCGATTGGCACCTACACGATCACCTTCGCGTTGAACGGCTTTACGACGGAGCGAATTCCGGGGATCGACGTGCAGGCTGATCGCACGATTACACTGCCAGGCAAGCTGGCGGTGGGGTCCGTGTCGGAGTCGGTGACGGTGGAATCGACGCCACTGCTGAACGCGACGGATACGACGAATGGCTACGTTATGGACAAGGCGCAGATCGAGGCGATTCCGCTGCCGACCGGGAGCGTACTGGGCGCGGCGATTCTTTCGCCGGGCGTGAATGCAGAACTTCCATCGGGGACGGGAGCGAACTCGGGGCTGGGCAATCCACCCATTTGGGCGAACGGTCAGCGCGATACGAGCAACAGCTTCTCGCTCAATGGTGTGGACGCGAGCAACCTGTTCAACGGTAAGAGCACCAGCAATGTTGGCTCGGCGCGCGTAATCAACAGCACCGGCGTTTCGACGAGTGACGGAGCGGGCGGTGTGATTCAGAGCGTTGCATCGATCTATCTTTCCATTGGCAATGCACTGCCGTCACCAGCTCCGCAGATGATTGACGAGTTGAGGGTGAATGCGTCAATGTATGACGCGCAACAGGGATCGACCTCAGGCGCGCACATCGATATGAGCACGGCTTCGGGAACAAATAAATTTCATGGATCGTTATTTGGACGCAGAGGCACGAACTGGATCAATGCTGCACCCTTCTTTTTCAAGAACGACCCCGGCATTCCCGAGAATTTGAAGAATCCAGAGCTGCACCGGTACTTGGTAGGTGGAACGTTCGGCGGACCGATTGTGAAGGACAAGCTGTTTGGGTTTATCTCGTACCAACACTTGCAGGTCTCGGATCAGGAGATCGGCGATTCGTTCCTGGCCGTTCCGGTGGGACTCTCTGACAGCACACGCACCGCCGCGGGATTTCAGTCGATCGTGAGTGCGCAATATCCGGATTCGCCACCAGCCTACGTTGACAACACCGCGCTCGCACTGTTCAACTCGCCGTCTCTGCCGGGTGAGCCTGGCAAATGGCTGATCCCGAATGACTGTAACGGAACTGTTTGCGGATCGAGCAGCATGACGCCGACGCATCCGTTCGACGCATTCCTGCCGGGAACGGGCCGGTTCAAGGCCGATATGGCAGTAGTGGACATTGACTACAACGCGACCAAGAAGGACACGATCGCGCTCAAGTACTACTACCAGCATGACCCCACCCTGGCGCCTTACTCACTCTCGAGCGTGCCGGGCTTTACGGAGCACCTGGATTCGGGCGCGCAAGTGGCGTCGATTAGTAACACTTACCTGGTGAAGCCGAACCTGAGCACGCAGGAGACGTTGGGCTACATTCGAGAGAAAATTTACGAGACCAACGAGCAGCCGTTCACGCCTGAGGCGATCCCGGGCGGCTCAATGGGTACGGTGTCGATCAACGAATTTGGATCGACCTACTTCCCGGGCGTTTCGATTGTGAATGTGCTGGGCCAGACAGGGTACGACGATGGGCTTCCATCTGAGGGCATCCTGAACATTGGACCGAATGCGGAAGGACAGTCTTCGAACACCGGTGTATTTCAGAATCGGCTGCAGCCTTCGGGCAATGCGATCTTGTCGCTGGGCAGGCATACGCTTACGTTTGGCGCGAGCTACAGCTATACGCAGTTGAACACGATTGACAAGCGCACCGGCACGGGCACAGTAGCAACCGACGACCTGAGCGCCTACGCGCAGGGCTATGTGACGCCAGGTAGCTCGTCGACGTCGTTTTATGTGAGCTCGTTTCTGCAGGGCGATGCGAACCGCTACTATCGCGCGAACCAGTTGGGATCATTCGCTCAGGATAAGTTCCAGGTCACACCGAACCTGAGCCTGACGGCCGGTGTGCGGTATGACTGGGACGGCGGCCTGACGGAGAAGTATGGACGTATCTTCAACTTCGACTTCCCGAGCGCGACGAATTCGAGCGATCCAAACGCCTACCAGTACGATGCGGCCACGGACACGATCACACAGCCAGGCTTCATCATCGCGGGAAACAATGCGAATGGAACTGGAGGCGTGAGCAAGACGACGTTGACGGGACGGCAATGGGGCATTGCGCCCAGGCTGGGGGCAGCGTGGCAGCCTGAGGTGTTCCACTCTAAGCTGGTAGTGCGGACCGGCTTCGGCATGTACTACGACCGGGGCGAACTGTTCAGTTATTTCTCGCCGGGCTACGCGATCGGCACAGTGACGGGTGGACCCTTCGGCGTAAACCAGCAACTGCCGTTTGTGACGGCCCAGAGCTGCCCGGTGCAAAGCTTATATGACTATTACATTCCCACCTGCGGCGGCGGTGGCGGCACCGCACCGCCCGTCACGCCGCCAACCGCGTCTACTGGCAACTTGGCCAATCCATACACAAATGTTCAGTCGGCCCCGCCATCCAACCCGAAGTCCTCGGACCTGAGCAAATATCTGCCAAATATCGCCAGCATTGACAACGGCGGCCAACCGATCTCTCTCGGCATCTACGACCGCGCGAACAAACTGCCGTACACCTACAACTACACGCTGGATATCCAGTGGCAGCCACGCAATGATTTGGCCATCGAGCTCGGATATGTGGGCAACCTCGGCCGCCACCAGGTAATCCCTGTACCCTTCAACCAGCCGGGCATTGCTTCGCCGAATAGCCCGATCCATGGCGAGCATTATTCGTACGGCTATAACGTGCAGGGGGCAAACCTGCCTGACGGCACGGGATACGACTACGACTATGAAGGCGGCAACATTGACCATCGCGTACCGTACATTGGGTATGCGGCGGAGTCGATTGACTACAAGGCGGCGGGGGTGGATGCTTACAACGCTCTCACCGCTCACGTTGAAAAACGCATGAGCCACGGGTTCCAGATCGCAGCATCTTATACGTACTCGCATGCACTGGACGAGCAGAGCGGACTGGGGCTGTTCTACAACGGCAACAACCCGCTGAACCTGCGCGATGGATACGCGTCCTCTGACTTTGATCGCACTCATGTGATCAACTTCAACTACGTGTACCGGCTTCCGGATTTTGTACACGAGCACAATGTGGCGAGCTACTTCATTAACGGCTGGTCGCTCGTTGGCCTGACCATTCTTCAGAGCGGGCAGCCCTACAGCGTGATCGACTTCAGCGGAGCGGTTGGCAGCATTTACTACGGCGTAAGCAACGGCATCACGAACCCGATTGTCCCGCTGGCGCCCGGATGTACGGCCAAGAGCGCGAAGACGGGTCTCTCGGGAGCGTTTGGCGACTACGCTCTGAAGTCCTCCTGCTTCACAATTCCATTACTCCCGGCTGGAGGCCTGGACGGAGCGGTGCCGACGTCTGATCCTTATGAGAACACCTTCACGACTGGGCAGCGCAACATCTTCCGGCAGGCGTTCCAGAAGCGTTCGGATGCTTCCCTGGTGAAGCAGACGCAGTTTGCCGACCGCTACAGCCTGAAGTACACCTTCGACGTATATAACCTGACGAATACCAGCAGCTTCGACGTGCCGGGCAATGAGGTCTCGCAGAATGAGAACTATAACGGCTTTCCGTCTGCTCCAGGGCCAGGCGTTTATCCGGGCGGGGTTGCCCCTAGCGGCCAGACCTGCTCGACGGCCGCCGGGGTTGCCTCCGCGAGTCCGAACACCGGTAATTACTTTTACAATTGTCCTGCTGGCCTCGGCGTGGTGAGCCATACGATCGGCAGTGCGCGACAGATCCAGATGTCGTTGCAACTGACGTTCTGATCGCTGTTCGAACAAGAAAAATGGGAGGCCGCTAAAGCGGCCTCCCATTTTGTTTGTTCGCGCGGCGCCTTTGTGGTGAAAGCGGCTCATTCCTTTGTTTGTATACTTTCCCTGTTGGACGGATTTCAAACAACGCTGTATCTGATCAAAGAGAGTGAACTACACGCCATGCTGATCCATGAGGACCGTTTGTTTCCCGCAGAACGCGGCATGCGAGGGATCGCCAAGGCGCTTTATGAGCAGGTGCGCTCCTTGCCAATCATTAGTCCGCACGGACATACGCAGGCGGCTTGGTTTGCGAAAAACGAGGCGTTTCCTGATCCGGCCAAGCTTTTTGTGCAGCCCGATCATTATGTCTACCGGATGCTGTATAGCCAGGGCGTCTCGATGGACGAATTGGAGATCGGGCAGGCGGAGATGAAGGATCCGCGTGGAGTTTGGCGCATATTTGCCAGCAATTACTACCTTTTTCGCGGGACACCGACTCGGATTTGGCTGGATTTCTGCTTCCAGGAGCTGTTTGGACTGGAAGAGCGGTTATCGGAAAAGACGGCTGACCTTTACTTCGATGTGATATCTGAGAAGCTGAAAACAAAGGAGTTCCTGCCGCGGTCATTATATGACCGCTTTCATCTCGAAGTGTTGGCCACTACCGATTCTCCGCTGGATTCGCTGGCGGATCACCAGGTGATTCGAGACTCGGGGTGGGGGGCGAGGATTCTGCCGACGTTCCGGCCGGACTCGGTGGTGGACCCGGATTTTGATGGATTTGCTGGGAATATCGTGCATTTGGGCGCGCTGACCGGTCAGGACACCTCGAACTGGGGCGGGTATTTGAGCGCGCTGCGGGCTTCGCGAGCGCGGTTTAAGGGGTTGGGGTGTACGGCTACGGATCATGGGCACCCTTCTGCGCAGACGGCGAATCTGGGGGCGGTGGAGGCGGCGGAGCTGTTCGGTAAAGTATTGAGCGGAAAGGCAGATGCGGCGCAGCGGGAGATGTTTCGAGGGCAGATGCTCACGGAGATGGCGCGCATGAGTTTGGAGGATGGGCTGGTGATGCAGATCCATCCGGGGAGTGTCCGGAACCATAACAGGCTTATTTTTCAACGGTTTGGACGGGATGTGGGAGCGGACATTCCGGGGCCTGTGAACTACGTGCAGGCGCTGCGGCCGTTGCTGGATGCGTTCGCCAATGAGCCGGGTTTGTCTATTATTTTGTTTACTTTAGATGAGTCGACGTACAGCCGCGAGCTGGCTCCGCTGGCGGGACACTACCCTTGCCTGAAGCTGGGGCCTGCCTGGTGGTTCCACGATAGTCCGGAGGGGATGATGCGGTTCCGGGAGAGTGTGACGGAGACGGCTGGGTTCTACAACACGGTCGGATTTAATGACGATACACGGGCATTTCTATCGATTCCGGCGCGGCATGACATGGCGCGAAGGGTGGATTGCGCGTATTTGGCGAGGCTGGTGAGCGAGCATCGGCTGGAGGAAGACGAGGCTGTGGAGTTGGCGCATGCGCTGGCGTATGGGCTCGCGAAAAAGGCTTATCGCCTGTAATCCGCACAATTTGTGCGCTACTTAGGTGGGTTTCGGGTTACGAATCGACGTCTTGAACGTGCTTTCAGGGCAGGTATTTCACGTAATCTCATGCCATTAAGTAAAGGTCGCTTGACACGATGTAAAGATCGCTTGACTCAGTGTCCGTCGACCCGCAGAAACGCCTTTTGAAGGCCTCGGACGGAGTTGCAGAGCCAGAGGGTGTTGGGGGGTTCGAGGTCGGCGAGGGTGAGGACGTGCTCTTCTGCGTTGGGGAGGGTTTCGAGGAGGTGGCGGCGCATGACGCCGGGGAGAACTCCGGAGGCGAATGGTGGGGTCAAGAACCTGCCGGACTGCTCCACGAAGAGATTGCTGATGGCTCCCTCGGTTAGCTCGCCGCGCTCGTTGAGGAAGAGGACCTCGTCGAAGCCTTCGGCGCGGACCCGGTTTAGCTCGTCGTTGTAGAGGTGGCGGTTGGTGGTCTTGTGGCGGAGAAACGGGTCGTCGGAGTTTGTGCGGTGGGGGCTGAGGGTGACGGTGATTGTGGGAGGGTCTGCAGGAGTATCGGAGCCGAGCGGTTGGCTGGTGAGGGTGACGGTTCCGTCGGGGGCCAGGAGGAGGCGGACGCGGTGGCGCTGGCGGGGGTCGAGGAAGTGGGCGAAGGCGCGGAGTTGGGCTTCGACGGAGGTGCGGTTGCAGATGAAGTCGAAGTAGTGGGCGGAGGATTCGAGGCGGTCGAGATGGAGGGGGAGACGCGCGTAGTGCTGGTCGAAGAGGATGGTTTCGATTAGCTCGAAGGGCTGGTGGGTGCGGGTGAGGAAGGAGGCTTTGAGGAGGGCTTCGCGGTGCTCGTCTGCGGGGACGGAGTCGGCGACGATGCCGCCGCCTACTCCCATGTGGGCCTCGCCGTTGTGGAGGACGAGGGTGCGGATGGCTACGCTGAAGGTTGCGCTGCGGTCGGGCGCGATGAAGCCGATGGCGCCGGTGTAGACGCCGCGGGGATGGGCTTCGAGCTCGCGGATGATTTGCATGGTGCGGATCTTGGGCGCGCCGGTGACGGAGCCGCAGGGGAACATGGCGCGGAAGATCTCATAGAAAGAAGTGCGGGGGCGGAGGGTTGCGGAGATGGTGGAGGTCATCTGTAAGAGGGTCTGGTAGCGCTCGATGGAGAAGAGATCGTCGACGTGCACGGAGCCGGGGGTGGAGATGCGGCCGAGGTCGTTGCGGAGGAGATCGACGATCATGACGTGCTCGGCGCGATTTTTTTCGTCGTGCTGGAGGCGGAGGGCGGCGGCTGCATCTTCGGTGGTGTCGAGGCCTCGGCGCATGGTGCCCTTCATTGGGCGGGTGGTTATTTTGTTAGTGGATGCCTCCGTGCGGAAGAAGAGCTCGGGGCTCAGGGAGAGGATTTGGTGCGTGTCGAGATTGAGGAAGGCGGCGTAGGCTACGGATTGATTTTGGGAGAGTGCGGTGAAGAGGGTGGAGGGCGATAGGGTCGTGGGGAAGGTGATGGCGTCGGTGAAGTTGACCTGGTAGGTGTCGCCGGCGGAGATATAGTTTTTGATTTTCTCGATGGCGGCGAGGTAGTCGGCGTCGGGGATGCGCAGGGTTGGGTGGGTGAGAATGGGAGCGGTGTGTTGTGGAGGGGGGGGTGGGAGTTGCGGTGCAGGGGTGAGGAAGGTGCCGGTGGCGTGGTCGAAGACGATGGGTGCGGGGTAGGCGGCTAGATGCGCTATCGGCAGAACGTTGGGAGGGCGGGCATCATCTTTCCCACTCATCCGCAAGTGCGCGTATGAATGGGGGTCCTGCGCGGACGGCGAGAGTTGGATGGGTTGTCGCTCCGTGGAGGGTTCGAAGTGGCCGTTGCATTCGTAGGAGAGATAGCCGGCGATGTAAAGGCCTTCGGCTAGCGCGGCTTCGATCTGCGCGAAGAGGTTAGGGATTTCGTCTAGCGTGTGGGCGGTGAGGATGCGGGTGGGGTTGAGGAAGAGATAGCTATGGTGGTTGGTGGCATCGAAGCGGGAGGTTTCGAGGAGGATGGCGTTGGGGGTGGACTCGACGAGGGTGTGGATGGAGGTGGGGAGGGGTGTCGAGCGGGGGTGCGAGGTGGTGGGCATGGTGATTGCTAAAGCAGATGATCGCAGAGGAGGCAGAGGGTGGCAATCGAGGACGGTCCTCGCCTCAGCGGCTAAAGCCGTTTTTGACATGTGGTGTAATGGCACGGCTGAAGCCGTGCCCCTTCGAAGGAGAGTTCGGAGGTGACATTGCCAGTGGGCCTTTATACTTGATTGGAGATTTGGACGTGGGTTTGCTGAGTGATGGCGGCCTGTCCCTGAGGGAGTTGATGGCCGCACTGATTGAAGCGATTCACGTGAAGCGTAAGACGATGTTTGAGTTTGAGAATGCTCCGTTTGCCTGTCTGGATTCGGACATCAGCACGCCGACGGCGCGGGGTGGGCAGACGCTGGTGCGGTTGAAGATGCGGAACCTGCTGACCGGCGCGGTGTTCGAGAAGACGTTCAAAGCGCAGGACAAATTCAAGGAGCCGGACCTGGTGCTGGTTCCGGCAACGTATCTTTATAGCGATGGCGATGGGTCTTATTTTCTGGACCAGGAGAGCTATGAGACGCTGACGCTCAAGGGAGATATGCTGGGCGATGCGCTGGATTACCTGATCGATGGGACCGCGCTGCAGGTGCATTTGTACAACGGGAATCCGATTGGGCTGCAGCTTCCGATCTTTGTGGAGCTGGATGTGGCGCACACGGAGCCGGCGGTACGTGGGGACACGTCGAGCGGCGCGACCAAGACGGCGCGGCTGGAGACGGGACTGGAGATCAAGGTGCCGCTGTTCATCAAAGAGGGTGAGAAGGTGAAGGTGTCGACGGAGTTGAAGGAGTTTGCTGGACGGGCGTAGGACTTGCGGGGCTTGAGAAGAACGAGCAACAGCAAAAACCAATACAGAGGTCTCTCCGCTCCGCCGCGCCAGAAGCGGGCGTCTCCGGTCAAGATGACGGATGTCTGAGGCAGAGCAAAGAGAGCGGTCGTTTGCTACCGCAAACGATACCCCACTCTCCACCCCAGGGGACAAACAACGTCCCCCGGGGACCCCGGCCTGCCGCACAAAGGACGCGCGTCGAGGATGCGGCACCCGGCTGCTGTGGTGAGTTACATCAGCTCGTCGATGAAGGACTTGGCGGTGGCTGGGGGGATGCGGTTGTTTTGGTGGACTAGCGGGCCGGGGTTTAGGACGGGTTCGAGCTCGTGGAGGGTCGGGAGATCGGTGCGCTCGTAGAATTTGCCGATGGGGATTTCGTCGCCCCAGAGCTGCGATTTTTCCATGGCGGCGTTCCAGTCGGTGGGATCGTAAGCGGGATTGTCTTCGAGCTTTTTAACGCGCGGGCGGAACCACTGGACAGTGTTGTCGTGATTGTAGGTGACGCAAGGGCTGAAGATGTCGAGGAAGGAAAAGCCCTTGTGCTGGATGGCGTTCTTGATGAGCTCGGTGAGGTGTTTCTGCTCGGCG
>FSXA01001447.1_pt1 | contig 16268 bp, 10 predicted proteins | sample 1638081 | NCBI WGS metagenome assembly FSXA01 (sample SAMEA3914788, study PRJEB12502) | metagenome | biome: forest; material: soil | place: Canada | collected 2011-07-03 | depth 0.1 m
GTTCGTCCAGAAGTCCCAGTTGTTATTGGCGCTGCGCACGCCGGTGCGCGGATCGCGCTTGATCGCATGGTTGAGGTCGGGGAACTTGAGAGGATCGCGAATGAAGAAGACGGGCGTATTGTTACCCACCAGGTCCCAGTTGCCCTCTTCGGTGTAGAACTTCAGCGCGAAGCCGCGGATGTCGCGCTCGGCATCCGCCGCGCCGCGCTCACCGGCAACCGTCGAAAAGCGAGCAAACATCGGGGTGGCCTTGCCGATCTCGGAGAAGATCTTCGCCTTGGTGTACTTGGTAATGTCGTGGGTTACCGTAAAGCTGCCAAAGGCGCCTGCGCCCTTGGCATGCATACGCCGCTCGGGAATCACCTCGCGGTCAAAGTGTGCCATCTTCTCGAGGAACCATACATCCTGGAGCAGGGCCGGCCCGCGCTTGCCCGCGGTCTGAATATTCTGGTTGTCACGAACCGGGGCACCGAACGCTGTTGTCAGTTTCTTCATCACTCTCGCTCTTTCCTGGTTGGTTGTTGGCTGCTAGTTGCCCGGACTAACGGCATGAAGCGTCGCGTCCATTTCTTCCGGGCTAGGGCAATCTTCCGTTCACAGCTCGACGGCTTCCCAAAGTGCCGACCGATCAGCCCGTGGGGCCTTAGTCGATCTCTGCCTCTTATCAGACATGCGCTCCCACTAACCTACGAGTTAGGGAACGCCGAGTTCTGAGTCTGCTCGTAGAAGTTGCTGCGCTTGTAGTTCCGCGTGAACTGCGAGCAGATGTCCTCGTTGCAGGTGCCCTCGGTGGTCTGCGGCTTGTACCCGAAGCCATCGTAGAACGCCTTTGCGATCTGGCGATGGAAGTCAAGCGCGGGAACGCGGCGACTACCTTGTCCCGCAGCTTCGGATCGAGCCCCTCATAGCCGATGCCCAGCACATCCAGGCCGACGCCGTTGTACAGCAGCTCTACCTCGATCGGCTTATACGCCGCGATGCCCGGCGTCGTGTGCAGCGAGACCGCGTCCCATGCCGTCTGGACGCGCGTGTGCGGCACCCCATCGAGGTCCAGGAACTGACGCATCGCATTCGCGCTCTCCACCTCGAAGCGGTCTTCCTCGGTGCGGAAGGGCTTCAGCAGTCCCGTGTCATGAAACGCGGCGCAGATAAACAGCAGCTCCGCGTCATACGGCTTGCCCGTCTGACGGCCCAGTTCGTTGGCCCAGAAGAAGACACGGTGCGAGTGGTTGATCAGCAGAGGCGTACTGTACTCGCGCAGCAGACCCGTGGTCTCGCGCGTCAGCTTGCTATCGGGAACCCCCTCTGCAACCTTCTGCGCCGAGAACTTCGGCAGCGGAATAACGTTCTTGCGCGTGCGGAAGTTCAGGCTATTGGCGTAGACCTGACCTGCGGGGGCCTCAACGACGGCGGGAGGGAGAACCGGTGCAGCCTCGGCCACGACCGCGCCCAGCGCGAGCGCGCCAGCCGACAACGAGGAAGGTTTCAAGAACCTACGGCGATTGATGGATTGGGTAGGCACAGAACTCTCCTCGGGAAATCACACTACGAGCGGCGGCTACGACATCGGCCTGGCAATTCGGACATAGCCGATCGGCCACGACGAACTCTAACTTGATTGGATTGGGATGACCGGCGCTGGGAAAGTGCACTCAAAGAGTGCTCGTCCACCAGCTTCGTCAAGGGGTATGCACCTCCTTCAAGAACGCAATCCGATGCTAAGGGGAGATCTCCACCGATGCCAATTATGTGTTGGTATGAGTCCAGCTGGTCTGCCCTGGAGTGCCCGACTTGATCTGTGCCAGTGCATAAGAGAGACACTGGGGCAAGGAAAGTAAGGTGGCATCAGGCAGCGGCATCCATCGTCTATCCAGCCTTGTCCACCGCTCGATATAGGTAGCGTCGACGCTGGCCCCTGCCGTGGTGGCGGAGTTCTGCCAATGGGCGAATGCCATGCCGGGCGGGACGGATACGGCGCAGGCGGAGTAATGCAGACGGGGCGCACCTCATAATCTGCGAGATGCGCCCTCTTCCTCACTTTCACTACCTCCTCCGGCCAGCAGCAGCAGTTTTTTGTGCGTTGTGCTTGCGTGTTTCCTTGATGATTATGCCGTGCACGTACAACTATTTGGGCCGGCAACGCTGTACACCACAGGAAGCCTGGCTCCGGGTGCGACACTTGCCGAGGCCGGTCGGAGTGGAAGCGTGAGCAGCCGTGTGGACGAATTCTTCAACACGAGCACATTTGTTCCCGCGCCGTTTGTGCCAGACGGCGGCCTGATTGATGGCAAATATCCGGTTTCTTGTGTGGAGGGACGATCTTCGGCAATCTTGGAAGGAATATCCTGAGAGGGCCGGATCAACAAGCCTTCGACATCGCTGCGATCAAGACCACTCCCTTGACGGATCACGTAAAGCTAATCTTTCGGTGGGAGATCTTCAATGTCCTGAACAGGACAAATTTTGCAAACCCATCCAATGATATTTCGATCCCGAGCAACTTCGGCGTGATCAATAGCTTAACTGTGAATCCTCGGATCATGCAATATGCGCTAAAACTGGAATTCTAGGCGCTCCGTGAGCACATTTAGCTCGCGGGGTGTCAAATGAATACTCGGAGGTGGTGCAGCCATGGCGACGAGTATGCCGTCACTCACAGAGCCTTCCGGCTATGTGCTGGAGCCGCTCCGGGAGGGTGGGGACTTCACTCTTTACCGCGGCCGGCAGCTCGGCAACGCAGCGCCGGTGCTGGCGGTGGCGCTCGCGGAAGAACAGCGCTCACCCCAGAGTCTTCGCCGGCTCGAGCACGAATTCTCGCTCGCCTCGGAACTAGATCCTGCATGGGCAACCAAGCCGCTTGCGATCACTCATCACGAGGGACGGACGGTCCTCATACTGATGGACCCTGGCGGCGAGCCGCTCGATCTGGTTCTTGAGCGAGGCGCGGGGCAACCGTTCGATCTGACCCGCGTCCTGCACATCGCGATTGGCTTGACGACAGTACTCGGGAAAATTCATCGGCGGGGTTTCATACATAAGGACATCAAGCCTGCGAATGTCTTGGTCGACCACGCCAACAACGTGTGGCTCACCGGTTTCGGGATTGCGTCCCGACTGCCGCACGAGCGTCAGGCGCCGGAGATCATAACCGGCACGCTAGCCTACATGGCGCCCGAGCAGACCGGCCGCATGAACCGCTCGATGGATGCCCGCAGTGATCTCTACTCTTTGGGCGTCACCCTGTACCAGATGCTCACGGGCCACTTGCCGTTTGTGGCAGTGGACCCCCTGGAGTGGGTCCACTGCCACATTGCGCGCCAACCGGCACCACTTAGCGATCACGCCACAATCCCCGAGCCGCTCTCCGCTATCGCCATGAAGCTGCTCGCCAAGAACGCTGAGGAGCGCTATCAGACCGCTGCAGGTGTCGAAGCCGATCTGCGGCGCTGTCTGACGGAATGGGAGACCGAGAGACGCATTGCGCCGTTTCCGCTGGGCGCGCACGACGCGTCGGACCAACTGCTCATCTCAGAGAGACTGTACGGGCGGGAACGCGAGATCAATACACTGCTTGCGGCCTTTGATCGGGTTGTGGCTCAGGACCGCCCCGAACTCGTGCTTGTATCGGGTTATTCCGGCGTGGGCAAATCCTCGGTGGTAAACGAGCTGCACAAGGCGCTTGTTCCGCCGCGAGGCCTCTTCGCGTCCGGCAAGTTCGACCAATACAAGCGCGACATACCGTACACAACTTTGGCACAGGCTTTCCAGTCCCTGATCCATCAGCTGCTCGTCAAAAGCGACGCGGAGGTGGGCCATTGGCGGCATGCCCTTCAGGAAGCACTGGGTGCGAATGGCCAACTCATCATCAATCTCATCCCGGAGGTGGAGTTCATTATCGGAAAACAGCCGCCCGTTCCCGACTTGCCGCCGCAAGATGCACGGAATCGCTTCCAGTTGGTATTCAGGCGGTTCCTCGGCGCATTCGCACGTCCAGAGCACCCGCTGGCGCTGTTCCTCGATGATCTGCAATGGATGGACGCGGCAACTCTTGAACTCCTGGAGCACCTGATCATCGATCCTAACGTGCGGTGCCTGATGCTGGTCGGGGCCTACCGTGCCAATGAAGTCGGCGCCTCGCACCCGCTTCTGCGGACGCTGGAGGCGATCCGCAAAGCTGGAGCGCGGGTCGAGGAGATCGTGCTTCCGCCTCTCGGACTTGACGATATTGGCATGCTCGTCGCCGATCCGCTGCACTGCACGCGGGAGCACGCGCACTCCTTGGCGCAACTGGTGCACGAAAAGACCGGCGGGAATCCATTCTTCGCGATCCAGTTCCTCACGGCGCTGGCCGAGGAGGGGTTGCTCAGGCGCGACACGGATGCCGGAATTTGGGTGTGGGATTCGGCTCGGATTCGCGCGCATGGCTATACCGACAACGTCGTGGATCTCATGGTCGAGAAGCTAAAGCGCTTGTCCAGCACCACGCAGACCGCCCTACAGCAACTCGCTTGTCTCGGGAATGTAGTCGAGATCGGCACACTGAGTTTAGTTTTCGGGGAATCAGGAGAGGCGATCCACACTGCGTTGCTGGATGCCATCCGCACCGGGCTAATTCTTCGTCTGGAGGGGTCCTACGCCTTCCTCCACGACCGCATTCAGGAGGCGGCGTACGCCCTCATCCCCGAAGGCGATCGCGCGCGGGCACACCTTCAAATTGGCCGTGTGTTGTTGGCGACCATGTCGGAGGACCAGCTCGACGAGCATCTGTTCGATGTGGCCAATCAGCTCAATCGGGGCGCCGGACGGCTGGCAGACCCGAACGAGAAGGCGGAAGTCGCGACATTCAACCTGCGTACCGGGCGAAGGGCGAAGGCGTCAGCGGCCTATGCGTCGGCACGCACGTATTTTGCGTCTGGCATCGCGCTGTTAGATGGGCGGGACTGGAGTAGTCAGCATGAGTTGAACTTCAGCCTGTCCCTCGAATTCGCAGAGTGCGAGCTTCTCTGCGGTAGCCTGGATAAGGCCTCGCAACTGATTGTCGAGCTGCTGCAGCGCGCGAGTTCAGATGTCGAGTTCGCGAACGCCTCCTGCTTGAAGACCAATTTGCATGTATTGACGGGCGAACACCCCCAAGCGGTCGATAGTGCACTCACGTGTCTGCGCCGGTTCGGCATTGAACTGCCGGCACACCCGACCTGGGAACAGATCCAGACCGAATACGAGATGGTCTGGCAGGCTCTCAATGGGCGTCCTATTGAGAGCCTGATCGATCTGCCACTGATGATCGATCCGGAACGGCAGGCTGCGATGCAGGTGTGCGCGGTCCTTGCTGGCCCCGCCACGTTTACCGACTTTCATTTGTTTTGCCTGCTGGCGTGCCGCATGGTGAACCTCAGCATCCAGTACGGGATGAGCGGCGCTTCCGCCTATGCCTATGCTTGCCTCGGGTCTGTCCTCGGAGTGAACTTTCACCGTTACCGCGAAGGCTACCGCATGGCCAGGCTTGCCTGCGACCTGGTCGAGAAGCACGCCTTCACCGCCTACGACACGAAGATCTACCATGCGATGGGACTAGCCGCCTTCTGGACGGAACCGATCACGAGCGTGATCGAACTCCGTCGGGCGGCCACTCGCACCGCCACAGAGAGAGGCGATCTGACTTTCGCTTGCTACGGCATGCACCAGTCCATCACACATTTATTGACGCGGAACGATCCGCTCGATGTGGTGTGGCGCGAGTCGGAGATGGCGCTGGCTTTCGCTCGCACAGCCAAGTTCCGCGATGTCGTGGACCTCATCGGGAGCCAGCAACGCTTCATCGCGAGCATGCAGGATCGCGATGCGACCTTCTCTCCCTTCAGCGACGAGCAATTCGACGAGGCGGCGTTCGAAGCGCAACTGACGGCGGTACACACGCCGACCGTGATTTGCTTGCACTGGATTCGCAAACTCAAGGCGCGGTACCTCTCAGGCGACTACGCCGAGGCCCAAGCGGCAGCCGACAAGGCGAAGGCGCTGCTTCGGATTTCAACCGTACAGTTGCAGTTGCTCGACTACTTTTACTACGCTGCGCTGACAGTGGCGGCGCTCTATGAGGAAGCTTCTGCTGACGAGCAGACAGGCTGGCGCGGACTCCTGACAGCGCACCGGGAACAACTGCGCGAGTGGGCCAAAAACTATCCTCCGACCTTCGCCGACAAGCACGTATTGGTGTCGGCCGAGATCGCCCGGATCGAAGGCCGTTCCTTCGAGGCGATGCAATTATATGAGCAGGCGATTCAGTCGGCTCACGAGAATGGCTTCGTCCAGAATGAAGCGCTGGCCTATGAGGTGGCGGCGCGGTTCTACGCCGCGCACGGCTTTGAGACGACCTCCTATGCCTATCTCGGCAAAGCTCGGAGCGGTTATGACCGCTGGGGTGCGCACCGCAAGGTAAGGCAACTCGACGAACGCTACCCGCGCCTGCACGAGGAACGGTCGTCTTCTAGGATCTCCACCATAGGCACGCCAGTCCGGCAGTTGGACGTCGAGACCGCAGTCAAGGCCTCACAGACGCTCTCCAGAGAAATTGTCCTTGGCCAGCTGATCGAGAAGCTCATGCGGATCGCGGTGGAGCATGCAGGAGCCGAACGGGGTCTGCTCATCCTTTTCCGGAACGACGAGCCACATATCGAGGCGGAGGCCAGCACTGGCCATGGCAGAGCCGAGGTTACGGTTCAGCGGGCGGCCATCACGCCCATGGATCTTCCTCAATCCGTGCTTCAGTATGTGATCCGGACACAAGAGCGAGTGGTACTCGATGATGCTTCGGTGAGGAACCTATACGCGGAGGACGAATACGTGCGGACAAAGCATGCCAGATCTCTCCTTTGCCTACCCATCGTCAAACAGACAAAGCTTGTCGCCACACTGTATCTGGAGAACAATTTGACTCCGCGCGTCTTCACAGCGGATCGAGTTGCCCTGCTGGAGATGCTCGCTTCGCAAGCCGCGATCTCTCTGGAGAACGCCACCCTCTTTTCCAATCTGCAACGCAGCGAGGCCTACCTGGTTCAAGGGCAGAGCATCAGCCACACAGGCAGCTTCGGCCGAGACATCGTCAGCGGAGAAATCTACTGGTCGGAAGAAACCTACAAGATCTTTGAGCTGGATCGATCGATTAAGCCAACCATGGAGTTCGTGTTTCAGCGACTTCATCCCGACGACCGAGATCTGCTGCAACGGACGATCGACAGAGCGATCCATGAAAAGACAGATTTTGATATTGAATATCGTTTGCTGAGACCGGACGGTTTGGTCAAATATCTCCATGTCTTAGCTCGTGCGTTGGAGACTTCCTCGAGTGGCTTGGAATTTGTGGGCACCGTGACTGACATCACCGAACGCAAGCAGGCCGAGCAGAAATTCCGCGGACTTCTGGAGTCCGCTCCGGATGCAATGATCGTGATGAATCGCGACGGCAGAATCGTGTTGGTCAATGCTCAAGTGGAGAAGTCGTTTGGGTATCAACGGGACGAGCTTTTGGGGCAAGAGGTTGAGATTTTGGTGCCAGAACTGTTTCGGGTCCGGCACCCGGAACACCGTCAGGAGTTCTTCGCCCAGCCTCGGGTACGGCCGATGGGGGAAGCGCTGGGACTGTACGGAAGGCAGAAAGACGGAGCGGAGTTTCCGGTGGAGATCAGTCTGAGTCCGCTGGAGACCCAGGAGGAGGTGCTCGTCTCCGCTGCCATCCGCGATGTCACCGAACGCACGCGGGCTGAAGAGGCGTTGCGCCAGGCGCACGCCGATCTCGCACGCGTCAACCGCGTTGCCACCATGGGAGAATTGGCGGCGTCTTTGGCGCATGAGGTAAAGCAACCGATTGCTGCCGCCGTTACCAACGCCCAAGCCTGCTTGCGATGGCTCGGGCGCGAGGAACCCGATCTGGCCGAGGTGCGCGCGGCCGCCACGAGAATAATAAGAGACGGAAAACTTGCCGGTGAGATCATCAACCGCATTCGGTCGCAGTTCAAGAAGGACACTTTGCAAAGGGAGTTGCTGGATGTCAACGAGGTGATTCGAGAGATGCTTGCTCTCCTGCACAACGAGGCAATGCGACACAATGTATCCGTCCGGGCGGAGTTGGCTGTTGATCTTCCCCAGATCATGGGAGATCGCGTGCAGTTGCAGCAGGTCACGATGAACCTCATCGTCAACAGCATCGATGCGATGAAGGAGGTGGACGGAACGCGTGTGCTCACCATCAAGTCGCAGCGAACCGAAGACGAGCAACTCCAGATCTCTGTCAGCGATACCGGCATTGGTCTCCCCCCGCAGCAGGCTGAGCGGATCTTTGATGCATTCTTTAGCACCAAACCACACGGCACCGGCATGGGGCTTCGCATCAGCCAGTCGATCATTGAGTCACATGGAGGCCGCTTGTGGGCTGCCGACAACTCCCCTCGCGGCGCAACGTTTCAGTTCACTCTGCCCGTCACCGCTGCGGCGGCCGACCCATGACCTGCCCACTTGCACAGATCAGTCCACGCCGTTCGGCCCCGACCGCGCGTCTGACAAACGAAGTCTTTCAGCACCCCGCTCGTAGATATCGGAGCAGTTCCCTGATAAATCAGTGATCAGGGATATTGCCGGGGCTGGGTTCTCAACTTATGGCAACAGGGCAAAGTGCTCATTGACCTACGCTTAGGCCACTCAACCTGCGACCGGCGGTCATCGCGCGGGGGCCTGGAGGGCGGCGTTGGCGGCGTTCCGCTGGACAACCTCGGAGCGCAGACGGTCGAGAGAGCTCAGCATGAAGTCGAGGCTGGGCTGGTCGACGAAGGCCTCGTCCTGGAACTTGGTGTGAACGCCGACGACGACGACCTCGTGACCGGGGACAACGTGGGCGAGCAGGGAGGTGAGGGTCTCGCGCAGTTGGTACTGGGCGCGGACGCCGCCGGTGAAGGCCAGCGACGAGGTGATGATCGTGACGGGCTTGTTCTTGAGGACGGAGTGGAAGACCGGGCGCGAGATCCAGTCGAGCGTGTTCTTGAGCACGCCGGGGATGCCGTGGTTGTACTCGGGGGTGACGAAGAGGACGGCGTCGGCCTGAGCGATGGCGGTGTTGACGGCGTGGACGGCGGCGGGTTTAGTGTCGCCGTCGAGGTCCTCGTTGTAGAGAGGGACGTCACTGATGTCGACCAGGGAGAGGTCGATCGCGGGCTGCAGGTGTTGGGCGAGGAGCTTGATGAGGGCGGTGCTGAAGGAGGCCTGGCGGAGGCTTCCGGAGATGCCTGCGATCCGAATCGGGCGATGGGGTGCACGAAGCGTGACTCCAGTTTGATGTTAGTTGTTGGGATTTCATTGATCGGATGAGAATTTAAGTGTCTTGTCGTCGCATCTGATGACGCGTCTATTCACATCAGGTCTGCGGGAGTACATCGATCATGCGGAGACTTCAGGCTAGATCGACTGCGTTGAGCTCTACTGAATGAGAAGGAGAGAGCCTAGCACATTCTGATGATTACAATTACTGCTGCGGCAACGATTCCTGCAATTGCGAGAAGGACATACAGCAAATAAACCATGGGGATGTCATATACGTCGTCTTTCATGGTGCTCCTTTCCTTTCCACTTCAATCCGAAGCCAGAAATCGGCCCCCAAGCAGAACATAGATCCGAAGCATGCGCTAAGGTTGAGCGAACTGACCGCAACGGCTTTCGACCGATAGAGAGCAACGATTGGTCCAGGCTTACCAGCCCGCAACGAACCAGAACCGCGCCCACGACGGAGCATGCAATTGCGGTGGAGCGTAATATCGGTCCTTGTGCTGCTCCCAGCCAGCGGATATACGCAAAGGGAGAGTCCAGGTCGTATTTCATAAAGAGACCGCAAACGCCGCAGATCACGCAGATCAAGCCCAATAGGAAGCAGAGCCACTGTTCTGCAACCACAATGCGTGGAACTATGCAGGTGCTCTCCTCATCTCTTTTTGTCTTCTGGCCTCCCTGTCGGGGTTCCGGGGTCCGATCGTAAGCGATGCGCACATGATCCTTATGAAAGCTGCCGGCGAGTGTTTCGTCCGAACCTCTGAATTGAGTCGCCTTGACGTCTGTGTCTTCGCCGGTCATGACTGCACACTTCCTCCTTCTGTTCCGCCAGGACACGCCTTGACGCTGTCCCTGGCGGCGAATCATTCTTCCAACCTCCAGCGCCGCGCTTAGGCCTGCTTCACAAACTGCAGGTCCAGAGTGATGCTGATATCCTCGCCCACCATCAGCCCGCCGGCCTCGAGCGTCGCGTTCCAGGTCAGCCCGAAGTCCTTGCGATTGATCTTGGTCGTCGCCGCCACACCGATACGCGTGCCGCCCCACGGATCCTGCGCCGCCGGGGACGGTCCCTCCACCGCGAACTGCACACTGCGGGTGACACCCTTGATCGTCAGGTCGCCGGTGACCACCAGTTCCCCATCCGACTTCAGCGCGATGTGCGTCGACTTCAACCGCATCGTCGGAAACTGTTCGGCGTCGAAGAAGTCCGCACCCTTCAGGTGGGCATCCCGGCCCTCATCCCGTGTGTGGATCGACGCAATCTCGATCGCGGCCTCCACGCTCGACTGTGTCAGATCAGCCTCATGCAGCGACAGCGTGCCGGTCACGCCGGTGAACTGACCCTTCACGTTGGAGATCATCATGTGCTTGACCTTGAACTCGACAACCGAGTGAGTCGAATCGACGTTCCAGGTGGTGATGGCGGGGGTGGTGGAGACGTTCGGGGTAGCGAGTGTGCTCATGGTTGTGTCCTCTCAGGTGGTGGATTGCGTTCGGTTCAACAGATTTGGTGCGTTTTGATTATTTGATTCGTTGCACGGACATTCGTTGCAACAAATATATGAGAAAAAATCCGACGCCTGCCGGGCCACTCGCAGCAGATCCGCCAACAGACTCAGCCGCTCCGCCCCAAGATGCCCCAGGTGCTCCCGGTGCGCCGCCCGCATCGGCTCATCCAGCGGAGCCAGCAGCTCCAGTCCGGCCAGTGTGATCCGTGTCAGCACCGTCCGCCGGTCCTTGCTCTCCCGGCACCGCGAAATCAGTGCCCGCTTCTCCAGCCGATCCAGCAGCCGCGTAATATCCGAGTCCCGAGTCACCATGCGGTTGCCGATCTCCCCGCACGGAAGTCCCTCCGGCGAGCCGCGCAGGATCCGTACTACGTCGTACTGCGTCGAGGAGACATCCTCGGTCTTCATCCCCTGCGCAAACCGGTGCGACAGCTCCTCCACCGTCCGCAGCATATCGAGGTACGTTACCTCCTCCGGACACGAGCCTGGCTTTGGCTTGAGATCGGCTTGGCTCAACGTTCCTAAAATGCTAAACCAATTAGGTTCAGAAGTTTTCTCCAGCTGAGTTCCCTGTTTGCGATGAGGCTCACGCCCTCGTAGGAGGAATGCGGGCGTTGATGCATTTGCGCCAGCCCCCTCGATTGCCTGCAGAGCTTCAGGTATCTGGAGTCTGCGGCTTCTCTCGCTTGATCCGGTCGATATCCTGGATCACCACCACTCCGCCATCGACCGTTCCGTCCGGCCGAAAGATCGGCGCCCCCATCAGCGACACCCACACCTCCGTCCCGTCCCCGCGCAGACACAGCGCCTCCTCCACCAGCGTCTTCTCGCCGCGAAGCGCCCGCGCCAGCGGATACTCCGCGACTTCCATCCGCTTGCCGTTCACTCGAATCGAGCCCCACATCGCATCATCGGTAACCGCATAGCCGGGCACCGCCGGTTCTCCAAAGATGCGCTTCGCCTCCGGATTCGACAGTCTCAGCTTACTGTCCGCCGTCTCCGCCAACAGGATCCCCACCGGCGCCGCGTTGAAAATCGCCTTGAGCTGCGCCTCGCTTCTCCTTAGCGCCTCCTCCGCCCGCTTGCGATCGTCGATATCGTCCGCGCCCCCATACCACGCGACCACCTGTCCCGATGCGTCCCTCCGTGCCGCTCCACGCGAACGAACCCACCGCCATCCCCCATTTTTCTGATCATGAATCCTGCACTCCACATCGATCGGCGTCCCGCTCGCCAGCGCCGCCTCGATGGCATCCTCCACACGTCTGCGATCCTCGGGATGCAACGCCTCCAGAAAGCCCCGCCCCCGCGACGCCTCCGCGCTCATCCCCGTCATCTGCTCCCACCGCGCGCTGATCGCCGTCGCCTGCCCCGCTGGATCGAGCACCCACGGTGTCTGCGGATTCAGATCCACCATATGCCGATAGTGATCCTCGCTCTCCCGCAACGCCGCCTCCGCCGCCTTCCGCGCCGTAATGTCCACCACCGCCACAGACACGCCGATCACCTCGCCCACCTCGTCTCGCGCCGGCTCATACGACACCAGAGCCGTTCGCTCCTCCTTCTCCGCCAGTGACGGAGTCCTCACCTCCAACCCCGAGATCCCCTCACCCTGCAAAGCTCGCCGCAGGTACGGCTCAATCGTCGGAAACGCCCAAGGGATCATCTCCTCCACCCGCTTGCCCCTATGCTCCTCCAGTGCCGCCCCATTCATCTCCGCCAGCCTTTGGTTCATATTCACATACCGCAGCTCCCGGTCCAGAAACCCCAGTCCGACCGGAGCTCCATCATGCAGCGCCTGCAATTGCGCCAGCCGCTGAATCGGCAGCATGCTCCACGAAAGGCCCTCCATCAGCCGCTTCGAGTTGCCCCTCGCAACCGTGCCTCGCGGAGCGGTCACCACCGCCGTCAGCCCCTCCGCCCCCACCGGCCTCCCGAACAGCCATCCCTGTCCCAGCTCGCAGCCCATCCACAGCAGCATCTCCGCTTGCTCGCGACTCTCCACCCCCTCCGCTACCGTCTTCAGCCCCAGGCTCTGACCCAGTCCCACCACCGCCCCCACAATTTTGCGGCTCTCCTGGCGGTCCACCATCGAACTCACAAAGCTGCGATCCACCTTTAACTCATCGAATGGCAGCGACTGCAGATGCAGCAGGCTCGAGTACCCGGTTCCAAAGTCATCCAGCGCAATCCTGCATCCCAGCGCCTTCAACTCGTCCGCAATCGTCTGCGCCAGCTCCAGGTTGTCCACCAGCGCGCTCTCGGTAATCTCGATCACCAGCCGGTTCAGCGGAAATCCCGCCGCCTCCGCCACCCCCTGGATCTGCTCCGCCAACCCCAGATCCCGCAGCTGCAGCGGAGAGATGTTCACCGACAGCGTCAATGGCTCCGGCACCCCCCGGGCCGCCACAAACGCTTTGCACAGCAGCATCTGCGTCAGTGCGCCAATTGAGCCATCCTGCTCCGCGATCGCAATGAATCGTTCCGGCAACACCACCCCAGCCATCGGATGCTGCCACCGAGCCAGTACCTCAAATCCAGCCAACTGGCCCGTCCGCAATGCAACCAGCGGCTGGAAGAACGGCACAAATTCATGGTTCTCCAGCCCCCGGCGAACCTCTTCAGTCCCAATAACCATACTCAAAAATGGCCCCCACAACTCAGAAATGGTACTCCACCGCCGCCACCCCGCCCGCGTCGAAGAAACAGTTATTCGCAAGGCCGCCCAGGATGTAGTTGCAATCCGCGCCGCTGGCACACGCGTTGAACGCAGCGATCGCAAAGCAGGACGTACGCGGCCATGACCGTTGGCCAAGTGGCAAAAGAGGCTCAAGAGGGCATTCTGAATGCTATCAAAATAGCCGCCCAAGCCGATGTCAGTACACGGATCAGGACACCGTCGCCCTCATCGAGGATTCGATTTTCAAGATCACCAGGAAGATCAAGGTTGATGAGCAGGCCGCGCATTTTAGATGGCTTATGAGCCGGAAGAGCCGGTGAAAACCGGTATTCCGGGCTGGGCTTGGCATCAATTTGGCATCAACTCGCAACCCGTGGGGCAAAGGCTGACCGTGGGGGGCAGCCTCATCTTTTTGGGGGAGGAACGCTATATACGAAGGTTCCATACATCTGATACCGACAGCGCAGCCACTTATGAGACGGACTACTCCCGCCGTTTATCCGATCGCAGCTGGTGGATTCATAAGTCGCAGATGGTCCCGTTATATCGTTTCAATTTCTCCTGAACTTGCTTTGGTCATAGTTTAGGCATAGAAAAAGCATCCGAAGACGCATTGATCCCGTAAGCTATTCACTTTATTGGTGCCGGGAAGGGGTAAAACCCCACGACCTTGAGGTCGGCGGACCGGATTCTGTTGGGGGTCCACACTCCGGGATGGAACGCTTCGGGCTCCGACGAGTCCATCTTTGCTCACAATTCAGAAGATGCCTTTCGCCGGATTCGTCCGAGGCCGCGCTGTTGTTGCGCGCCGGGGCGCTATTCGGTATGCCACAATTCATTTTGTATGCTTCCGTGGGCCAACGGTGCGAACCTTCACTCGAGGCCGAAGTTTTTTTCTTCGCCGTACTCACCAAATCTTCGTTGCCTTGCAACTGAGCTGCTGCCTTTACGTACGTTTGCAAACATGGAACATTCACTTACCTTTTGCACAGGACAACTCCCGCGATCAATTCTCTATCTATGGTCGCAGCTGCCAGCGGCCAGAGATGCGCATGCGGCATACATAAGCGTGTCGGCACTGATTTTGGCGCGTGCTTTCAAACGGCCGAGCAGTGGTAGATATCAGGGCCGGCCGCTTTTCTTTCTGAAGATTCCATGAATGAGTCCTTCCTTGGGTCCGGGCCGGAAACCCTGAGTCGCCGCGCATTCAAAGTCCATTGAAGGCAGCACGGACCTATCTACAGGTCGTTTCCACGCATCAATCTCCGGACAATGACGGCGTCGAACGTAATGCGCGGGTGGATATTCTTGCCCCCTGCATATCACTGGCGATTGGCCCACCCGAAGCAGCTCAGATGTTTGAAGGATATATGGGCAGAAGGAGAAAAATCATGAAAGCCCTTGTTTACAACGGACCTCGCGACGTCAGCGTGAAAAAGGTCCCTGACGCAAAAATCGAACAACCGAACGACGTAGTCGTCAAGATTACGACCACCAACATTTGCGGCTCCGATTTGCACATGTATGAGGGCCGCACCGATTTTAAGCCAGGAAGTATATTTGGTCACGAGAACACTGGCGAAGTGGTCGAGGTAGGGCCTGGAATCAGCCGTATCAAGAAAGGAGACCAGGTCAGTCTGCCATTTAATATCGGCTGCGGCTTCTGTAAAAACTGTGAGGCCGGGCTGACGGCGTTTTGTCTCTCAGTGAATCCAGGCATGGCTGGAGCGGCCTATGGCTTCGCAGACATGGGACCTTTCCCAGGTGGTCAGGCGGAATATCTCCGTGTCCCTTATGGAGACTTCAATTGTTTGCGTCTTCCGGAGGATGCGAAGGAAAAACAGGACGATTACGCGCTTCTGTCCGATATTTTCCCAACCGGGTGGCACTGTACCCGCCTCGCAGGGCTCAAACCGGGTGAGTCCATCGTGATTTACGGAGCTGGCCCGGTCGGTTTGATGGCTGCCTTATCTGCGATGATCCAGGGAGCCAGCAAGGTTATGGTTGTCGATCGCCATCCTGACAGGCTCGCTTTAGCAGCCAAGATCGGCTGCATTCCGATCGACGACTCGAAAGCCTCCCCCGTGGATCAGGTGCTAGAGCGGACGCGCGGAGAGGGTGCCGACCGAGGCTGTGAATGTGTGGGCTATCAATGCCACAAGTCGGACGGCCATGAGATACCCAATCTGACGATGAATAACCTTGTCAATTCCGTGCGGTTCACCGGAGGAATCGGCGTCGTCGGCATCTTTCTGCCCAAGGACCCTGGTGGTGCCGACAAGCTGGCAAAGCAAGGGGAGATTGCTTTTGACATGGGCATGTTCTGGTTCAAGGGACAATCTATTGGGACGGGCCAAGCCAATATCAAGCACTACAATCGGCACCTGCGCAACCTCATTCATGAGGGCAGGGCAAAGCCGTCGTGGATCATCTCCCATAGGCTATCTCTGGATGAAGGACCTAACGCTTATAAGCACTTTGACGCGCGCGACAATGGCTGGACAAAGGTCCTGCTGAAGCTGGCCGCCTAATTCGTTGCTTGCCGCTTCTAATGAGGACACGAAAACGGCTCGGAAGTGGGAACAGCAGTCGCGTTCCCACTTCTCGTTGCCTGCAGCCGCTACGTTGTCGAAACTGGTGTTGGTCCGCTTATGCGCGAAATTCGAAGGAGATGAGAAATGGAAAATCTAAAAGGCCTGAAGGTCCCGATCCCGGTAGAGGATGGCTTTGAGTAGGTGGAACTGACCGAGCCCGAAAAGGCGCTCGATCAA
>FSXA01000995.1_pt1 | contig 16221 bp, 10 predicted proteins | sample 1638081 | NCBI WGS metagenome assembly FSXA01 (sample SAMEA3914788, study PRJEB12502) | metagenome | biome: forest; material: soil | place: Canada | collected 2011-07-03 | depth 0.1 m
AGGCATTTGACAGGCTATAGCCGACGGCATCGGCTGCCGGAAGTGCACCTGCCGGCGGGTGAGCGCGAACCTGCGTAGGTTCAGGGGCGCTACACGCGGACGGTCGGCACCCACTGCTCCCTGAGCAGAACAATACAGGTTACGGCGCCAAGCACGAGGAAAAAGAGGACGGCCTCCATGGGATCGGTGTAGCTTCCGGTGGTTTGTAGCAGCCAGTCGGAGAGCAGCGGACCGGCGATCCCGGCGAGGCTCCGGCAACCTTGGGTCGGATTTTTTGCAACTTGCACATTTTAGGAATCTTGTCCGGATTTGCATGGTGGAGGTTGAGTTCGAAACCTGCCAGGCCAACCATTTATAAGCCTTTCCAAATCAAATCGGAGACCAGCAAGGCGAGCTTCGGCGCGGATGACTCCGTTGTGCAGGGCACGTTCATTTCCGAGCTTTCTACAGCTATGCTTTGCCCGCTTGAGGAGGACTACTGTGTACTATCACAAGCGATGCGATCCGGTACTTCTCCATACGCTGTGGCGCTTTTCCTCCTGGTGCTCGGCACTGGCTGTCACTCGTCTTCATCGCGGCGAGTGATCAGCGCGATTCCGCAAGATGCGCCGGAGGCCGATTGCGTTGCGGAACACGCAGGCTTAGCCAATGCTGCGCGGAAACATAACGTTTCGATCTACTGGAACGGTCCCGGTGGGGACAATGACAATGAACAGCAAATCGCATTGATGGAAGCAGCCATCCGCAAGAGGTATATGGGCATTGTGCTTACGCCTACGGCGCCTTTCGCGATGGATACCGTGATCGAGCGCGCTCTGTTACTGAAGATTCCTGTCGTGGTTTTCGGAGCACCTATCCCGTTGCCTCCCGACCCGAATCTTTCCTTCGTGATGAATGACTTTCAACGCAGTGGGTCGCTGGCCGCCGAACGGATTCACACACTCATTGGTGACGAAGGGGAGGTTGCTGTTGCCGGAATCGATGCGATGTCTCCCGGGAGTGTTGCGTGTGCCGATGCTTTCGAAGATGCATTGCGCCGCCTCGCTCCGCATGTGCGGGTTGTGAGCCAGTTGACCGGCTTTTATACGTCGGGGCAAACGGAGACGGCGCTTGAACAGGTGCTGGAGCAACACCCGCATCTTAGCGCTATCTATTCTTTGAACCCCGGGGTGACTCATGGAGCCGTCGCTGCGGTGCGTGATTCTCATCCTTCGAAGAAGGTCATTATCATTGGCAACGATCAGGCGATCGATCTGCTGTTTCTTGTGCGGGAGCGTGTCATTGATTCGCTGGTGATTAAAGACATGCCGAATATGGGTGCGAGGGCGGTGGACAATATCGTCGCACTGAAGAGCCATCGGCCGGTGTCTCCAGTGTCGACGTATGAGCCGGTCCTTGCTACGGCTGACAACATCGACACTGAGCCGCTGCAACGAGTGCTGAATATGGATTGGAGACCAGGTCCATGAACCGACCTCGGTTAGCCTGGGTTGCGGGTATCGCCACGGCGAGCTTGCTGGTGGCTGGCGGCGCGGTGTACGCGCTGCTGGCGATGAACGCGAGACGACTGCCGTACCATGACTCGTTCGCAAAGAACAAAGCTGCAGAGTGGACGTCGATTGGTGGGAACTGGCAGCTGCTGGATGGAGCGGTTGTCAATCGCTCCGACGAGAGTGGTGCAAAGCTTCTTACAGGTTCGAGCCATTGGAAAGATTATGAGCTGGATGCCGACGTGAAACTCATCGGTCATGACGGCGATATTGGTTTGATAGCGCGTGTGAGTGATGAGGAGCCTGGCGCGGACTCGTACAGCGGATATTACATAGGGCTGCGCTCTCCCGACTCGGCGCTGGTGATCGGACGCGCCGATCATGGGTGGATGGAGGGGCGCCCCGCGGTGATGGCCGGCGGTGTGCAGATCGGCGTCTGGTATCACCTGCACGTGGTGCTCGTTGGGTGTGACATTGGAGCGAAAGCCACGAACCTTACGACGAACCAAACTGCTTACGTTGTGTTTCACGAAGAGCGGTGTGTTGACCGCGGGAAGATTGGATTGCGTTCCATGTCGACCGGTGGATCATGGCGGAATATCCGCGTACAGGGCACAAAGCCGGCGGCGTTCGCGGCGATTCGCTCACATTCTGCGTTTGTTGCGACACCGATATATCCAAAGCGTGAAGATGATTTCGACCATATGCGGGAGGCCTACTTTCGAGCCACGTACTCGCCGGCGCGCAGCTATCGGCCACCGTCAGCGGGTGGCGAGACTAAGGCGGAAAGTTCACTGATTGCGATTGCGACAGCGCGCAATTCCGGGCCGCAGGTGCATGAGATTACGCTGCGCGGCGCCGTGACGCAGACCTCTCCCCTCTATATCCAGGACAATAGTGGAGCGATTGAGGTGCAGCTGGCGCAGCAGTCTGCGCTGAATCTTGGGGACGAGGTGGAAGTGACGGGGAGAGTGCAAGGACCCGAGGTCTCGCCGCATTTTCTGGCAAGCAGCTTGACGCTTCGAGGTGATCGCACTCTTGTTGTGCCTGTCTCCGTTACTTCGACGCAGGCGGCGGGTGGGGCGTTCGATGGCCGGCTGGTTGAGTTGCGCGGTACTTTACGAGAGAAGAAGACCTCGAGCAACCAGATCACGCTGCTAATGGAAGATGCTGACCAAACGTTTCGCGCGGTAGATGCCGGCGACCTTTCGCTGCAGAGTTATGCGGCACTCACATCAGGGAGCGAGCTTCGCATACGGGGTATATGCACTGTCAACCCAGGCAGCGAACCCGGTGCTGGTGCGTTTACGATCCTTTTGCGATCGATGGAGGATGTTGAAGTGCTGGCGGGACCGCCCTGGTGGTCGCCACGGATTTTGCCCCGGTACATTCTCCTTCTGTTAGCGCTAATCACTCTTGGATTTTATGTATACATTCGCGTCGAGCGATGGAAGATGAGGGCGATCCTGGATGAGCGGGAACGGCTGGCCTACAACATGCACGACACGCTGGCGCAGAGCTTTGCGGGTGTGGGTTTTCATTTGCAAGGCGTTAGAAATGGATTGCGCTCCGGCAACCTGAAGATGGGCGCCGCGCTCGAGAAGCTGGAGGTCGCATGCGACCTGGTTACGCATACGCATCGCGAGGCCAGCGACGAAATTGCCGCGCTACATCCGGACTATACGGAGAGCGTGGACATTCTTACAGCATTGCAGCGGAGTACGAGGAGCCTGCTGGAAAGTGACATGCCTCATATGGAGTTGGTGAGAGCAGGCACGCCTCGTGTCCTTTCCATGCCGGCGCGCGATGCGCTCTTCAAGATCGGACGTGAAGCAATCTCTAACGTCCTGCGGCATTCGTCCGCCTCCACGATCACTCTGAGGATGGCTTATGAGTCGAGCCAAGTCGCGCTGGACATTTGCGACAATGGGCAGGGATTTTCTTACGCTGAACAATCCGCGAATTTTGGTATTCGAGGAATGCGCCATCGTGCCGAGAAGGCGCATGGAAGCTTTGAATTGGTGACGGAGCCGGGTCATGGAGTTCGTGTGACGGCCCGCGTACCCTATGGGGTCCGCGTTGGATTTATGAATTGGCTGCAGTCTCACCGTTGGCCGAAGCGGTTCGTCAGCCGGTAGCTCAGTCGTCTTCCAGACGAACGAGACCCTGTTTGATGGCTACGGCGGTCGCTTCCGTGCGGTCGCGGACGCCTAGCTTTTCGAGCAGGCTGATGACGTGATTGCGGACGGTGAACTCACTGATGAATAACTTCGTGGCGATTTCGCGGTTCTTCATTCCGCGAGCAACCCATTGCAGGATTTCCAGTTCGCGACTGCTTATGGGGCTGCGGCCAACACGTTCTGCGAGTTGCTGGGCGATGTGTGGCGGGATACAACGCTGTCCCGCGTGAACGCGGCGTATAGTCGAGACCATCTGCTCCAAGGTTTCGGTCTTGAGCATGTAGGCCATCGCGCCAGCCTTGACCGCGTTGAAGACATCCTCGTCGGAGTGATAGTTCGTCAGGACGGCGCAACGGATGTCTGGACGGACTCTGCGGAGCCGCTGCATCATCTCCTCACCATTCATCTCAGCCATGCGGAGGTCTGTGAGCAGGATGTCGAATTCGATTGAGGGAAGGCGGTCCAGGGCCTCCTGTCCGGAGGCTGCAGTGCCCACGACGACGATGTCCGGTTCGCTTTCAAGCATGGCCTGCAGTCCCGTACGGACTACCTGATGATCGTCGACCACGAACACGCGAATTGGCTCTCCGGAACTCATCAGCAGGCCACCATGTGAGCGATAGTACTCCATCGGAAACGAGTAGTGCTGCAGCACTAGTGGAGTTTGGATGCGGCTCACCATTGACGGTCTTTTGATGACGTCGCTACTATCATCCGCGCTTCAGGTAAGTGTATTTAGCGCGCGTTCAAACGCAGTAACGACGCGTGTGTTTGAACACGGCACTGTGCTCTTCGAGGTCGTTCATGAAACTGCGTTTGCTTTTTCTCTCGCTATTCGTCGTTCTCTTTGCTGTCGTCTCTGGCGCACAACAACAAACCGCTTCGCTTACCGGTCAGGTGAGCGACACAACCGGCGCTGCAATCCCGGGCGCGCAAGTGACGGTGACGGATCCCCAGCGCGGAACGAAAGTCTCCGCCATGACTGATGAGCGCGGCAACTATCTTTTCCCGGAGCTGGATCCTGCCGACGATTACGAGATCACGGTGACGAAGCTGGGTTTCAAGTCGACAATTCAAAAGAGCGTGGTTCTACAGCTTGCGCAGTCGGCGAAGATTGATTTGAAAGTGGATGTAGGCGATGTGACGGATAGCGTGACTGTGACCGGCGCTCCGCCTCAGCTCGACACGCAAACCTCTTCCATGGGACAGGTGATCACGGGAGACACGGTGGCGAATCTGCCGCTGAATGGACGCAGCACCTTCCGGCTGATTGCCCTGACACCGGGCGTTACGTTTTCGCAGTCGGCATACGGGCAGTTTGGCGATGTTGCGGTGAACTCGACGTGGGATACGAATTTCTCGATTAACGGCGGGCGGGCGCAGTCGAACGAGATTCTTATCGACGGGGTGCCGAGCTCGGCGGGTTTCTTCGATCAGATTACGACCCTGCCGATTGTGGATGAGACGCAAGAGTTCAAGGTGGAATCGAACAATCTATCGGCGATCTACGGACGCTACTCTGGTGGCGCCATTAATGTGACCACGAAAGGTGGAACAAATCAGTATCACGGTAACGTGTTCGAATTCATTCGTAACTCTGCACTGGATGCGAATGACTGGTTCAATAAACGAGCGGGGCATCCCAACATTGAATTCCGGATGAACCAGTTTGGTGGAACGATCGGCGGGCCGGTCTCCATTCCGCACCTGTATAACGGACGCGATCGCACGTTCTTCTTCTTTGCATACCAGGGGACGCGCCGTGTGAAGGGCAGCAGCTTCATCACGACCGTGCCCACGGATGCTCAGAAGGGCGGCGACTTTTCCGCGCCCGGGCTGAGCCCGATCTACAACCCATTTACGACGGACCCGACCACCAAAGTTCGTTCGCAGTTCACAACGAACAAGATTGACCCCACGTTGATCGACCCGGTCGCAAAGGCACTGCAGGCGTTCTATCCTGAGCCGAATACGGGTGGCGCCGGTGCGATTACGAACAACTTCATCAGCAACTCGCCGGTGAAGCTTTCGCAGGATGTGTTCAGCGGTCGAGTGGATCAGAACGTGACGCAGAAGTACCATATAGCGGCCCGCTACGCGTACAGCCGCACTCCGCTGACCCAGCCGAACTACTTTGGCAATGTGTCGTCGCCGGGAACTGCTGCCGTAGGTACGACAATATTCCGGAACCAGTCGTTCGCACTGGATAACGTTTATCAGATTTCTCCAACGCTGGTGTTGAACTTCAACTATGGGTTTGCCCGGTGGTACCAGGCGCGGCAGACGCTTAGCTACGGATTCAATAATGCTACGCTCGGGTTTCCTTCGTCCCTGGTCAGCGCGATTACGATTCCGATGTTTCCTGCGATCAGCATTGGGGGTGGGTATTCGGGTTTTGCCAACCAGAGCTATCTGAACAACGGAAATGACTCCCATGCCGTGTTGATTTCTGCGACGAAAATTCTTGGCCGTGAAACGATTACGGTCGGCGGTGATCTCCGGATGCATCGCATCAACTTCTTCAACGTGAACAACAGTGCCGGAAGCTACAGCTTCGCGATTGCGCAAACGCAGGGCCCGACGGCCAGCGTCGCGACTAACGGTAACGCGTATGCGAGCTTCCTGCTGGGGTTCGGCAGTTCTGGAACGATCCCGATTGGATCGGGCGTTGAGATGCAGGACTTCTATGGGGCGATTTATGCGCAGGATGACGTTCGACTCACGGAGAAGCTGACGGTAAACCTTGGACTCCGGTATGACGGTGAGAGTCCTTACGTGGATCGGCACAATGAGTTGAACTACTTCGATCCGAACGTTGTGAGCCCGGCGCGAAACCCTTCGTTCCCGAGTCTGACGGGTGGCCTGGCATTTGCCAATACCGGCGGTGTGCCACGCAATGTATATACGGCTCCCCATGGCAATGTCGTTCCACGTGTGGGCTTCGCGTATAGCCCGAAATCTACGATGTCTATTCGTGGCGGCTTTGGGATGTCATATGCACCGCTGGAAATTTCGAACAACGCGGTAGGGTTTTCGCCGAGCCTTGGTTATGCATCGGCGACGTCATGGAACACGTCCAACGATGGCGGCTTTACGCCGGCTAACCTGCTGCGGAACCCATTTCCGCAGGGGTTGGTTCAGCCGGTCGGAAGCTCGCTGGGTGCGGGAACGCAGCTGGGCCAGGCGCTTACTGTGTGGAACCATAATCCCCCGACGCCTCTCGCGCTGCAATGGAACCTTGACCTGCAGCAACAGCTGACGCGTTCGATCCTCTTCGATCTTGGATACGCGGGGTCGCGGGGCGAGCACCTGACGGGAACCTTCGACAGAGATACGCTGAACCCGCAATACCTTTCGATGGGAACGGCGTTGACCAACCAGGTGGCGAATCCGTTCCAGCCGTATGTGACGATTGGTACCCTTGCGAACGCGAAGGTGGCTGAGCGTCAGTTGCTATTGCCGTTTCCGCAATTCCTCAGCGTTCAAGAGGTGAACAATCCATACGGTTCTTCGAGCTACAACGCGCTGCAGACGAAGCTGGTGAAGAGAACGAGCAGCGGCTTGACGTTCCTGGTTGCGTATACGTGGAGCAAGCTGATTTCGAATGTGAATGCGCAGAACGCTCCGATTGGAACGACGGACAACACGGGTGTACAGAACTATTACAACCTGCGTGGAGAGCGTGCGGTTTCGGAACTCAACCAGCCGCATAACCTTGTGGTGAACGCGGTTTACGAGCTTCCGTTTGGACAGAACAAAATGTTTCTCGGCAATGTCGACAACATTGGGCAGAAGTTTGTTGGTGGATGGAAGATGACCTCCATCCTTACCGAGCAGAGCGGCTTCCCGCTAGCCCTGACGGCTGCGGGTGTCGGCGCTGGAACGCGCCCAAACCCGGTACCCGGCGTGAACCCGTTCATCACGGGAGCACGGAGCAATCAAGCGCGGGTGAACGCGTGGCTGAACAAGGCAGCCTTCGCGACACCTCCGGCCTATACGTTTGGAACGTTGGAGAGAACCTATACAAGAGTGCTTGGGCCGGGTGTACAGAATCTCGATGCTTCGCTGGAGAAGGACACGCATTTCTTCCATATCGATAGCGAGTTTCGCGCGGAGTTCTTCAATGTAACGAACACGCCGCATTTCTCGCAGCCGGATATGGCGATTCAGGATGCGGCGTTTGGAACGATCACGAGCCTGATACCGTCGCCACCGTCACGTGAGATTCAATTCGCTTTAAAATTGGCGTTCTAACAGAGCTGGACAGGAGATTCAGAATGAATCGTCGTGAATGGATTAAGAGCGCGCTGCTGTCGGCGGGAGCTATCTCGTCGGGCAGTGCGTTGCCGCAGGAACAGGTACCGGGCAAGCAAGAGCATAGTAGTTTTCCGCCGCCGCCGCGAAAGACAAGTGGGGAACCGATGCCGAACATCTTATGGATCTGCACGGACCAACAACGGTTCGACACGATCCAGGGGCTGAGTACTTCGATCGTGAAGACGCCCAACCTTGAGAAGTTCATGGGTGATGCGGTCACATTTACGAACGCGTTCGTGCAGACGCCGATCTGTGCGCCGTCGCGCGGCAGCTTTCTGACGGGACGCTATCCGCATGTGACAGGGCTACGGGCCAATGGGCAGAGGATTCGCCCGACGGAGCGGCTGGTGCCGAGGATCCTCGCGGACTATGAGTACACATGCGGACTTGCGGGCAAACTTCACCTTTCACCATGCTTCGGGGGGCGGATAGAAGATCGCATTGACGATGGGTACGAGGTGTTTCACTGGAGCCACGACATCAGTGACCAGTGGCCGGGCCGCAATGACTGGTATGTGTGGCTCGAACGCCAAGGGGTGAAGCTACCGAAGTTCCCTGCGCAGCAACATGTATGGGGAATGCCCATTGATCCGAAATATACGCAAACGGCGTGGTGCGCGGACATGGCGATCCAGTTCATGCGCCAGCAGAGGTCGTTTAATCCATGGATGTTTTCGTGCAATATTTTCCAGCCGCACCATCCCTTCTATCCGACGGAGGAGTACCTGAGCCACTACGATCCGGCGAAGATGCCTGACCCGGCCTATCACGAAGGAGAGCTTGGGAATAAGCCCGTGTTTCAGACGATCGATCATAACGGTGCGTATGCGGGCGGTGATATTTCTTTCGCGAAGACATCTGCTGAGGAGCACCGGAATATCACGGCGGCCTACTACGCGATGGTTGAGCAGGTGGATACCGAAGTGGGCCGCATGTTGCAGGTGTTGGAGGAGACTGGGCAGGCCGAGAACACGATTGTGATCTTTATGAGCGACCACGGAGAGATGCTCGGAGATCATGGGATGTACCTGAAGGGACCGTATTTCTATGACTGCCTTACGCGGGTGCCCCTGATGATTCGGTGGCCCGGCCGCTTCAAGGGCGGAACGAAGGTGGATTCGCTTGTGGAGATGGTCGACCTGGCGCCAACGCTTCTGGAAGCGGCAGGGATACCTGTTCCTTCGGGCATGCAAGGGCGGTCTCTGATGCCACTACTGACGGGGCAGAGCAAAGAGCATCGTGACTCGGTCTTCATGGAGTATCTGGATGCAAATGCAGCGTTCGCGATTCCGCCGATGATGACGAGTGTTCGCACGCAGAACTGGAAGCTGACGCTGTGCGACAAGCCCCGCTCCGGCGAGCTTTATGACCTGGAGAAAGATCCGGGCGAGTTCACGAATCTTTGGAACGATCCACATCATAAGGACTCGCAAGAGATGATGTTGCAAAAGCTTGTGGCGAGGATGATCGAAACGACGGACCCACTTCCGGAGCGCCACACCACGTGGTAGTTTGCCCACCCAATCAAGAGAAGAGAAGGTACTTCATGCGTATTCGCTTCAAGTCTGCGGTCGTTGCTCTCGTGTTGGCGGCGGCGATGAATTCTTTTGGGCAGCAGGAACATCGCGCTCCTGCTGTTCCCCTGATTGCGAACGATCCTTCTTTCAGTGTGTGGTCGATGGCGGACAAACTGACCGACGGCCCGACGAAACATTGGTCGGAAGCTGTGCAGCCATTTACGGGACTTGCAAGGATCGACGGGCAGACGTTCCGCTGGATGGGTGGGGCCGTTCGCGGATTTCACCTGCCGGAGAGCACGCCCATGCAGCAGACGTCGGTGGAGGTTACGCCGCTGCACTCGCGGTACAAGTTTGCCGCGGCTGGAGTGGAGTTGCGCGTGACGTTTTTCACGCCGCTGTTTCCGCAGGACCTCGATGTGCTTTCGCGGCCTGTGACGTATCTGACGTGGAGCGCTGTGGCGACCGATGGCAAGCCGCACCAGTTGGATGTGCTGCTGGATGTTGACCCGGCCATTGCTGTTACTGATCCGGCAGAACAGGTGACCTGGTCCAAGGCGCATGTGCAGGGTCTGACGGTGCTGAGCACTGGAACGCGGGATCAGGCCATTCTGAATCGGTCCGGCGATCGTATTCGAATTGATTGGGGATACTTTCGGCTTGCGGTTCCAGATGATGAGCCATCGACCACATCGTTGACGACGGGTGCTGTTTCTCAATTTCTGAGCAAAGGCAAGCTGGACGATGAGGACGATTTGAATTATCCGCGGCCTGCGGGTGGGACTGCGCTGCGCGCCGCTCATTTGGCGTTGGATATGCCATTTGGAACGGTGAGTGGTACCGCGGTGGAGCGTCATGTTGAGCTGGCTTATACGGATAACTACTCGATTGAGTACCTGGGACGGCGGCTCCATGGGTACTGGCAGCGCAACGGGATGACGGAGGCGGAGCTGCTGCAGACTTCAGAGAAAGAGTATGCAACGCTGGAGGCGCGCGGGGTGAAGTTCGACGATGCGTTGACGGACGACATGCGGAAAGCGGGAGGGGATGACTACGCATATCTTGCGGCGTTACTTTTCCGGCAGACGATTGCGGCGCATAAGCTGGTGGCGGATCTCGACGGAACGCCGATGTTGTTTTCCAAGGAGAATGACAGCAACGGGTGCATTGATACGGTGGATGTCACCTATCCATCGTCGCCATTCTTTCTGTTCTTCAATCCGCAATTGCTAAAGGCGCAGCTCGAGCCCATGATGCGTTACGCTGCGTTACCGCGATGGAAGTTTCCGTTTGCACCGCACGATCTTGGGACGTTTCCGCTGGCGGATGGGCAGGTGTATGGCGGCGGTGAGTTGAACGAAGAGAACCAAATGCCGGTAGAGGAGAGCGGGAACCTGCTATTGATGGTCGCCGCTTTGGGGCGCGCGGAAGGGAATTGGGATTTTGCGCGCCGTTACATGCCGCAGCTTACGCAATGGGCGGAGTATCTGAGCGCCAAGGGGATGGATCCGGAGAACCAACTGAGTACGGATGATTTCGCTGGACATCTTGCGCACAATACAAACCTTTCAATTAAGGCGATTGAAGCGCTGGGCGCGTTCGTGCAGATCGCGAAGGGTGTCGGCGATACCAAACTGGCGGCACACTATGAGGCGATTGTGAAGCCGATGCCCGGGACGTGGGAGCAAATGGCGTTGGATGGCGACCACTACAAGTTGGCTTTCGACCAGCCGGGCACGTGGAGTCAGAAGTACAATCTTGTCTGGGATAATCTGCTGGATCTGCATTTATTTTCTCCGAAGGTGATGCAGACGGAGTGGATGTTTTATAGCAAGCATCTGGAGCTATACGGGCTTCCGCTTGATAGTCGCAAGAGCATTACGAAGCTGGACTGGGAAGTGTGGACTGCGACGCTTGCTCCGCAGCAGACGCAGTTTCAAGACCTTATTCACCGACTGGTTGTATGGAGCGACAATACGCCTTCGCGTGTGCCGACCACGGACTTCTATGACACGATCAGCGGAAGGCAGATGGGCTTCCAGGCGCGTTCGGTTGTAGGCGGCATCTTCGTCAAGGCTTTGGCGGACCCTGCACTCTCCAAGCGCTGGAGTCGCGAGTTCTCAAAGTAAGGCCGGCGTAGATGTTAGCGAAGAGAGGGTAAAGATAGAGCCTATGATGAATCGTCGTGAGTTCATGGCAGCGGCCACTGCGGCTGCTGCAACCTTCCCCGCTAAGAGCGAGGCGCCCGCGAAGGCTCGTCAGAACCGGCCGAACCTGGTCTTCGTGTTCGCCGACCAGCTTCGTTATTCGTCTTGCGGTTATGCGGGGGATGAGTACGCTCGGACGCCCAACATGGATGCGCTGGCGGCGCAGGGGTGCAACCTGCACCAGGCGATTTCCTCGACACCCGTGTGTGCGCCGTACCGCGCGTCTCTGATGACTGGAAAGTATCAATCCAGCACGGGGATGGTGATTAATGAGATTCGACTGAGCCCTGAGCATGAGTGCTTTGGCCACGCGCTGACAAAGGCGGGTTACAAAACAGGATATGTAGGGAAGTGGCATCTTTGGGCGAATCAGCTGGGCCATCACAACCTGATCAAGAATGGCTTTACACCGCCCGGGCCTTATCGTCTTGGGTTTGATGGCGTTTGGGAAGCGTATAACTTCAATCATTTTTACTTTCGTTCTCCGTACTTCAACGACGACGCGATGCCGCACATCCGTCAGCAATATGAACCCAACGGACAGACAGACAAGGCAATTCGTTTCCTGAAGGACTCGTCGCGGAAGGATGATCCGTTCGCGCTGTTTCTTTCCTGGGGGCCACCGCATTCGCCATGGGGTCAAGGCAATGTAGACCCGGCGTATGCTGAGATGTTCAAGAATACGAATATTCCGACCTCGCCGAACTATTCGACAACATCTGATCCCTATGCGGATGCGTGGCAGAAGCTGCCCCCCGACTTTGACCGTGCCGTTCACGATGACATGAAGGCATATTATGCGCAAACCGCAAATCTGGATTGGAACCTCGGTCGACTAATGAAGGCGCTCGATGAAACTGGGCTTGCGGACGACACAATCCTTGTCTTTACTTCCGATCACGGTGAGATGTTTGGATCTCATGGCCGCCATGGGAAACTGATTTTCTATGAGGAAGCGGCGCGCATTCCTTTTCTGATGCGCTGGCCGAAGAAGATTCAGGCTAAGACTGTCTCGGATGTTCTTCTAGGAACTCCGGACATCATGCCGACGCTTCTTTCGATGATGGGGATCGCTATACCGTCGGCGGTGGAGGGAGTCGATCTCAGTAGTGTGATTCTTAGCGGAAACGGATCGAGCTTGGATGTAGCGCATATGCAGGGCATGGGAGCTACGGCTGCCTGGGCAGATGGTTCCGAGTGGCGTGGTGCGCGAGACAACGAGTACACGTACGGGATCTATCAACGGGACCACAGGGAGCTGCTGTTCAACCATCGCAATGATCCGTTCCAGCTCAGGAACCTTGCAGAAGAACGTTCCAACAGTGCGGTGTTAAGCCACTATCGCGACATATCAGCAGCATGGCGTAAAGAGCGAAACGATACGTTTCAGCCATGTACCTGGTATGAACGCTGGACTCAAGACCGCAATATAACGATGACCGCAACGGAGGTGAAGCAGGATCTCGTCGCTCTGAAGCGAATCACCGATCAGTGGTTCCCGAATGGAATTGGAGAACGGACGGTCGGTGACATGCCGGTAGGTACCTAGCCGTGCCCAGTGAGACATGGCTTCTGATAACTGGAGCACTTGCGTCGTCATACGCTGCGCACAGCCCAACAGATGCCGGAAGGATCGGGGCCGGATGGCCTGCAATCTCGCACCAGCCGACGAATCGGTCGGTGCCTGCATCTTGATGCTTATCGGGAGGATTTCCATAAGTCTCAATCTTTCTGAGACTTACCTGCATTTCTGGTGGGCGAGACAGGGATCGAACCTGTAACCCCGGACTTAGAAGGTCCGTGCTCTATCCAATTGAGCTACTCGCCCCGGTGGCGTGATGGATCCGCCTAGTCGATTGTAGCGGAGCCGCGGGATGGTTCGAGCTCTTTGGCCCGTAGCAAATGAACTACGTCTTCGAGTGCGGCGGACCAGTTCTGTGAGGCGGCCTCGGCGTCATGGCCTAGAGCGGTGACATAGAGCGTGAAGGCGAAGCCTTCGAGGGTGCCGTTGAGGTCGAGCATGGCGGGGCGCAGGACACACTCGAGCGCGGCTTCGGGAAGGGATAGTTTTTGCGCGCGGCGAATGAGGCGGTCGAGACGATCCTGCTGCTGATGGGCAGAGGCGAAGACGGTGCGTTCGCGCCAGACGAGATCGATGTAGCTGGCAAAGCCGAAGCGGGCCTGGTCGGGGTCGAGATCGAGTTGGAAGCGGAGCGATTCCAGATCATCGGCGTGGTGAGCTGGATCGTCTGCGATGAGGGGCCAGGCGTCGCACTTGGCGGTGAGGAAGGGCGAGCGCGTGGCGTTGAGGGCGCGGAGAGCGCGGCCCAGCGCAGGGTAGTGTTCGGCTTCGGAGATCTCGGCGATATCGTAGGGTTCGGCGCGGAGATCGACGAAGTGGGCGTGCGAGTTGGGGTCGGACCAGGGTACGACGAGGGTGGGCGCGTCGGTGGAACATTCGGCAGACCAGTCGGCGAGCATTTCTTTAGGATAGCCGGAAAGCAGGGGATCGGGGATATAGATCAGGAGTGGGCGAGAAGGAAGCGCATGGCGGTGTGCTCGGCCCAGTAGCCGTCATAGCCGTTGGTGCGGTCGCGTGGGGCGACGAAGGCGCAGTGGCCGCCGTGCTCGGTTTCGAGGAGCGTGATGTTGGGGTTGGCGGAGATGATCGCTCGGGTTTCGGCGTTGAAGCGGATGAAGGGATCGTCGCAGGCGTGGATGAGGAGCGTGGGGACGGCAATCTTGTCGAGGACGCGGGCGGCGGCGGCCCGGTGGTAGTAGTCGTTGGCGGAGCGGAACCCGGAGTAGAGCGCGGTGATCTGGTCGTCGAACTCGCGGAGGCTGGTGACGCCGGTGGCGCGCTGAGGGTCAAAGGCGCGGGGGAAGAGCATGGCTTTGCGGCGGAAGCGCTTGAGAAGAGCGCGAAGGAAACGGCGCTCGTAGATGCGGTTCTGCCACTCGTGGAGTGCGTCGGCGGAGGCGCCCAGGTCGGCTGCAGGGCTGACGCCGATGACGCTCCGGAGCTCAGGTGGAGCGTTGGATGCGAGGTCGCCGGCGAGCTTGAGGACGAGGTTGCCGCCCATGGAGTAGCCGATGAGGGAGATCGAGGTGAGGTTCTGGCTTTGGATGAAGAAGCGCATGACGTGGTCGACGTCGCTGGACATGCCGGAGTGGTAGAGCGTTGGAGTGAGGCGTTCGGTGCCACCGCAGTTGCGCATGTTCATGCGGATGATGTTGCAGCCGGAGCGCCACAGCTTATCGGCGTTGCCGATAACGTATTGCGATCGGGACGAGCCTTCGAGGCCGTGCACGATGATGACCGTGGCGCAGTATGGACGCGCGGGCAGCGGTTGCCAGTGGCACTCGCAGAGGACCTGGCTGGAGATTTGCGTGCCATGCGCGGGTGCGACTTCGACCAGTTGCGATACCGCCCTGGGCAGATGATGAGGGCGCGGAAGGAAGTTGCCGGCGATGGTCTGCAAGTGTCCGTTGCGGAGCCACGGGCGCGGGTGGAATTTGGGGTAGCCTTCAGGCCAGGGAGCGGGATTGCAGGGCGGCGGCATCAGCGGGCTCCTGCGCTGAGTTTGGCGGCTTGCGACAGCATCGCTTCAGCGTTCAGGGCGCCGGTAGGCTCGTCTTCGTGCTTGAAGTAGACGAAGGTTTCGCCTTGTTGCGCGAGCTTTGTGAAGCGGGAGGAGAAGGCTTTGAGTTCGGCGGGTTTGTAGCCGCCATCTCGGCGAAGCCGGTAGCAGAAGAAGCTCGCGGTGTGGACTTCGGGGGTGACGAGGTCGTCGCTTTCGGCGATGCAGAGAGCGGCGTTGTGGTGGCGGAGGATGTCGTAGGTGGCGTCGGTGAACCAGCTTGGGTGGCGGAACTCGAAGGCTAGCTGGAGGGTTTTGTCGCGTAGTGCGGGTGCGGCCAGGAGGTCGCTGAGGCGGGTGTGGTCGACGGCGAAGTTTGGAGGAAGCTGGAAGAGCAGCGGGCCAAGCTTGCCGGCGTTGCGAGCGGGGGCGAGCGCGGCGACGAACTCGGCTACGGCATCGTGGCTGGCGCGCAGGCGCTGGAAATGAGTGATGCGCTGCGGCGCTTTGAAGCTGAAGCGGAAGCCGGGAGGGGTCGCGTCGAGCCAGCCATGCAGTTGCGGCTCGGTGGGCAGCGCGCGGAAGGTGTAGTTGACTTCGACCGAGGTGAGGCGCGAGGCATAGACGTGCAGGAAGGCGCGGGAGGGGACGTCGGCGGCGTAGAAGCCGGGCTTCCATGTGGCGTAGGCCCAGCCGGATGTTCCGGCAAACAGATTGCGGGGCGAAGGCGCGAGCGATGATGAGGCGACGGCGATGAATTTCGGTGCTCGCGGCAAACGGCAGTCCTCAAGCGCGGATCGTGCACAGGCGCAGGTTTATGGGTTACGTCTTAGGGTATATCCATGGCGCGAATGCGCAAAATCGTCCGAAACCGGCAAGCCCCGCGCAAAGGCGCAGGGCTTGTTCGTGTTGATGGACCGATTGAAGGG
>FSXA01001120.1_pt1 | contig 16137 bp, 7 predicted proteins | sample 1638081 | NCBI WGS metagenome assembly FSXA01 (sample SAMEA3914788, study PRJEB12502) | metagenome | biome: forest; material: soil | place: Canada | collected 2011-07-03 | depth 0.1 m
AGCACGAACAGGCCATTGCGCTGGCGTCTTTGCACTCCTAACTGGAACGAATGATAGGAAGATGTTGCGTGGCCCTCGTTGAGCCCCGTCAGCACACCGCAATACTGCGGGTACGGTAGCAACGCCTGCGCCAATGTCGGGGCGCATCCAGTCATCTGATTCGCCCAGCCCACATATGGCACACTCACTCCATCCGCGGCAAAGGTTGCGGGCCCGTTGGCAGAGTCATAGCTGACAGCAAGATCGGAACCAAGTCCGGAAGTAGCTGGATTGTTCGGGTTCAGGACGTTGATCGGGTTCAGAGCAGAAGGCAGGTGAGTGCCCTCTGTGCCCACATAGGAGATAGTCACAGCCACGCCGTGGGGCAGCTGCTGCTCGATGGTCAGGTTCCATTGAGACGAGTACGGTCTCCGGTTGCCGTCAAAGGGTCGATACACAGAAGGAGTCTGCCCATTATCAAAACTGGCAGATATATTCTCGGTCGTGCCAACTTGCGAAGGACTGACGCCCGATGCAAGGTACAGCGCTGGCGCCTTGAAGTTACCCGATGCCGTCTCGTTCAGTGTAAGATCCTTGTTGAATCCGTCCTGGCCCATACCGCCGGCCCATCCAGGGTAAAATGCCTGGCCGAAGTAGATGCCATAACCCGCGCGTACCACCGTGTTCTTCGCCAATGTATATGCGAAGCCCAGTCGCGGCGCGAAACCCTTTTTGAATGGAATCTCCGGGTAAGGAGCGCCATAGCTAGCGGCACCGAATTTCGATCCGGCGAATGCCAGGCTGCCCTTCAGCTCGGTTCCACCCGCAGTTACAGCGCCAGGGTTCAGGCCATCCGGATTAAAGAAAGAGAGGTTATCAAGCTTTTCGCGAAAGGGGGTTATGTAATCCCATCGGAGGCCGTAATCAAGGTTCAACTTAGGAGTAATGCGCCAGCTATCGCCCGCGTGGATCGCGTACGCATCCTGGCGTGGGTATTCCGCATGAACGTTGTAGTACTCCACGCTGGAGGATGCAGCACTGCCGAGATAGAAGCTCGCTGCCGCATCTCCGGGGCAGGGTACAGCAGCCGAGCAGCCCTGGTTGCCTGTCGTGTCCGGGTTGAAGGTGAAGGTACCGCCCTGGTTGTCACCCTCGTGGATGCTGGTGCCCGCCAACCGCCACTCGAAACCGGCCTTCAACGTATGCGCACCGATCACCCGGGTAAACACATCGTTGAAAGCCCAGGTGCCGCGCGTCGTCAGATCGCTGGTCGAATTGGGCGGGTCGTCATTGCCGAGCTGCGAGTAGCCACCGCCGAATGTGAACTCCGGCAGGTAGCTGGTATCTGCAACACCGGGCACCGTGGGCAGCGCTGACGTGCCATTCAGCGCGAAATAGCCTTCATTGCGATTCAAGTAGCCAAGCGTCGCATGGTTGGTCGTCGTCCCTGAGAAGGTGTGCTCCCAGTTCAGGCGCTGAATATTTGCATTTTCCGGGTCCGCCGGACCGGCTGTTGACACCGCCACAGGCAGGTTGCTTTCGCTGTTGATGCCTGTGCGCTGCCACCAAGAGGTGAAGTAGAGGTGGTCCCGGCTTCCCACGTTGAAGTCGAAACGACCAAAGAAGACATTCTCGCTCGACGTCAGAGATCCCTGGCCAGCCTTGGGAATGAAGTAGTTATTCAACTCGCCGCTATTTGTTGGCGTAGGCAGCGCTGCCATCCAGGCCTTGGCCACAGGATCCTCATACCGTGGATTGATCTGGTTCACTATCCCGTTGTAAGCGATCGCGGTTCCCGCATCGACGCCATACTTGGACGGGTCGCTCGGATAAAAGAGCTGGCTGCCTGCAGCGCCGAAGTTGCCAGCGCGATCCGCCAGAGAAGGGATCGATAGGGTTGCGGAGTTCGCGCCGCCTACTTCCTGGAACCCTTCATAGTTGACGTAGAAGTAGCCCTTCAGGAAAGACTTTGCTCCATGCGTGCCAGGCAGAAGGATTGGGCCGCCGATTTCGCCTCCGAAGTCATTTTCTTTATCCTCGGGCTTCCGCGTGTTGGGTGGCGTCCCATACTGGTACGCATTGAAGTCGTCATTGCGCAGGTACTCGTACGCCGCACCATGAAACTTATCACTGCCAGACTTCGTAGAGACGATAAGTTGCGCGGAGGTACTGTTGCCATATTGGGGGCCATAGTTCGCGGTCAGCACCGTGACTTCACTCGTGATATCCGGCGACATGCCGAAGTCTGTCTCAAGCGAAACCATGCCACTCTGGTTCATGTAGCCTTCCATCGCGGTTGCACCATCCACAATTGCTTCGTCGCCGCTCACCAGGCCGCCATTGATCCGGGTGTTGTAGGCGTTGCCACTTGCCCCGGTAGTCACGCCAGGCATCATGTCAGCAACCGTCACAGACGAACGAGGTGCGCCCGAGACTGTCAGTGGAAAGTCCTCTAGCGTCTCAGGCTCGACCCCGCCGCTAAGCGTGGGATCCACATAATTGATCTGCGGATTTTCTGCATCGACAGTCACCGTCTGCGTCGCATCGCCAAGTGATAGCTGCACATTCACGCGGCCCTGCTGCGTGCTCGCAAGTTCGATCCCCTTCTGCGTCACCGATTGGAACCCGCTCGCACTCGCAGCAAGATCGTATTTTCCCGGTAGCACATTGGTGAAGCTGTATTCTCCGGTCTCGCTTGTCACAAGGTCCATGTGGGCACCCGTGGCTTCGTCGGTCAGCGTCAGCTTCGCGCCGGGCACCACCGCGCCTGTCTGGTCGCCAACCGTTCCAGTCAGCGAGGCATTTGTATCCTGACCGTAGCTCGGCCCGATGTACAGGGCGAACATAGCGATCAGAAGTAGTATCCCGTGCGGCCTGTATCTCGAAGCGGAAAAATGTCGTGTCTGCATTGCGTCTCGTACTCTCCTGAAGTGGTTATCTTCCGGGCTTGCTTGGTACCACCGTGCCGCGCTCGATCTTGCAGGTGCCTGGTATTGATTCCAGGTTCCGGAGAAGTAGTTGGTCGCGAAGGCTCGTGCAGTGTGCCCTGTTCGTTGCACCTCATTCTTTCTATCTGGTACCTCTTCTTGCTAATTGACGTTAGCTTTGGGCTTGTACAGGTTCCGTCACAACATGCGATTGCAAGCGAACGTATTTTTTCATGTATCAAACACGGCGAAAATTACCCTCTCTCACGGTCCCTGTCAATATATTTCTTCTGACGCAGCATTCTGGCCTCATGGAAACCTTCATAATGCGGCTCTTTAGACAACCCCATCGAAAAGGCCTGGGCCGAGCTCAAACAGCAACTCCGCGTCACAAAAGCCAGAACCGCCCAAGCACTCGACCAGGCAATCACCGATCTCCTCCCAACCATCCGCCCCCAAGATGCCACAGCTTGGTTCCGGCTCCCCTTCCACCCTCTACATCGATAACTAATCCGCTCTAGGGTAACGGGGCGGGAGCAGAGGCGATTCTCTCTCTGCTTCCTTCCGAGTCGGGAATGTGTACACTGCATCTTCGATCACGGGTGGTTTCTGAGGGCCGCAGCCACTTGGGAGCCGCCATTTGACGCAAGTAAGCACGCAGAGGCCAGGAGGACTGGGGTTCCTCTCGTGGCGCCCGCTTCACTCGTGCGGCGGCGGTCCACAGAGCGCGTTCAGTCATGCAGCGAAGGAGGAAATAGCAACAACTGATTCAGATCATCAGCACGGAAACTCTTACTCATCAAGCCGATTCTAAAGCGGGTCCGCTCCAAAGAAATCATCCTCGTTACGGATTGGCTCAATCTATCCCCGACAGACTGCTAGAAATAAATAACGATTCAATTGCAGCTTGCAGTAGAATTCGACTCGCCGCGGTGACGATATGCGGCTGGTCTGGATAGGATTCCGTGTGTGCCTTGCCAAGCAGCATCTCGCTGCAGAATGGAGAATGGGGAATGAAGCCGATGCAAGAAAAGCGAGTAAGTCTAGGGACACTGGCAAATGTTACCGCAAGCATCACTGGGGCGCTGATTGTTCTGCTTCTGGTAACGGCTCAGGCATATAGCCAGGGGCTACCTGGACGTTGGATGGCAGTTGGCAGAACGCTGGACAACGGCGAGCAGCAGAAATCGATTCTGGAGTTGAAGCAGAGCGGCGATCAACTGACGGGAACTGTCAAGGCACAGGACTTCTCTTTCGAAGTTAAGGGGACGGTTAACGGGAACCACTTTGAACTGTACGGGCCTGGAAATCCGAACAAGCTGTTTCTGGTAGGCGATTTGGTGAATGGTGAGTTGCATGCTATGCAGGGCCACCACGAATTCGTGGCAAAAGTTGCTTCGCCGTCAGATGATATTCCGACGGTGAGTTATATTGAGCCTCCCTCGCTGCACAACATACCGGACAACGGTCTCGCGAAGACTCCGCCGATGGGATGGAACAGTTGGAATCTATTTGCCGGCAAGATCGACGACCAGACGGTGCGGACCATGGCCGACGCGATGGTATCGAGCGGTATGCGGGACGCTGGGTACATCTACGTAAACATCGACGATACTTGGGAAGGCGTGCGGGATGAGCAGGGGAACCTGCAATCGAACAACAAGTTCCCCAACATGAAAGCACTGGCGGATTATGTGCATTCCAAGGGACTGAAGTTAGGAATCTATTCCTCACCAGGGCCTCGAACCTGCGCAGGGTATCCCGCCAGTTATGGCCATGAGGCGCAGGATGCCAGGACATTTGCCGGTTGGGGCATCGACTATCTGAAATACGACTGGTGCAGCGCAGGCAGAATCTACAAGAATGAGCAGTTACAACCGGTATATCAGATGATGGGTGATGCCCTTGAAGCGACGGGTAAGCCGATTGTATATAGCCTGTGCGAATACGGGCTCGGTAGCGTGGAGAAGTGGGGCCCGGCTGTGGGTAGCAATCTGTGGCGTACGACAGACGACATCAGAGACTCGTGGGAGAGCATGATAGGCAATGTGGAGACTCAAGTGCCGACGGCGCCGTACGCGGGGCCTGGCCATTGGAACGACCCAGACATGCTGGAGATCGGGAACGGGCACATGACGGATGATGAATATCGCACCCATATGAGCCTGTGGGCTCTGGTGGCCGCGCCGCTGCTCGCCGGCAATGACGTGCGCAATATGACGTCTGCGACCAAGTCCATTTTGCTAAACAAGGAGGTGATCGCTATCGATCAGGATTCGCTGGGAAAGCAGGCGTCGCCAAGAAAGAACGGTGACTTGGAAACATGGATCAAACCGTTGGCCGATGGCGGAGCTGCGGTGGGAGTAGTGAACCGAGGCTCGACCGCGATGCAGGCCACGGTAAATGCCGGCGATCTGCAACTGGGAGGAAAGGTAAATGAGGCGCGGGACTTGTGGGGACACAAGGACGTAAAGTTCAAAAACGGCACCTATTCGGCAATGGTGCCGTCTCACGGCGTACTGCTGTTGAAAATAAGCGCGAAGTAACGAGAAGTTACGGAACGCAAGGCGCGCCCCGAAGCATCGCATTTAATGTGGTGCTACACCACTCGGTTCAGGTTCAAGACCAAATGCCTGGACCGAGTGATCCTCCGGCACGGGTGGCATCGAGAGTCAAATCCTCATGGAAGCCCCCCTGCCCACTCCAACGGCTCGGAACGTGATATGCGTTGGCCATGACTCGAACGAGACATGCACCGGCCAACCTAGTTAGTCTGCCGCATTGGTCTCTTGCGACTTTCGGAGATCCCAATGCCTCGAATAATGGAACCGTCACGCAGAAAGTATTCCATGACCTTCCATAATCGTGTTGTAGCGGTCGATTGGAACGTTCACGTACGTGTCGACTCGTGTACTGGGCTATGCCAACAAATTTCGAGTGGGTCGAGCTTGTACTCGCACCGAGTCCGAGAACGATTCGTGGGTCGTGGCTGGAGAGATAACTACCGCCGCCGGTCTTGAGACGGGTGCGGGTGTGCTGTCCGACGGTCAATGAAATGCGGGCACCAGATGGTATCTGGGTTGGACGTTTTTCGGATGAGCCGGATGCCGACCCAGTGGTTGCCGTTGGCCGCTTGGTTGCGGAGAAGAATAGGGGCGCTATTGTTGACTGTGATGAGAACGTCGACGGCACCGGTGTTGTCAAAGCCGCCTAGGGCGAGGCCCCGGGCAGCGAGAGGGCTCGTGAGAGATTGGGACAGCCGAGCCACTGCTGCTGTTCCGCAAGCTCTCACCATCGTTGTGGAACAGCAGCAGTGGCTCGCGGTAAGTGACGCTGGTAGAACTCATGCCGATTTGATCGTCATATCACATGGCCCAGTTCATGGGAGGTCAGGTCACGGCTAGGTGCACCCGACCGCCCAACTCACCACCTACGCTGGCTGCGCACATCCCGAACAATTTGTCCGTGCGCTGCGTAACGATGGCAATCGCGATCCGCAATTCAATCCAAATCTTCGATTATCCTGCTTCCCTATCGGGGAGCTCGCTCCCCGTCTCTCGCACCGCCCATATCCAGCCGGATTTGGCCAGCGATGGATTGTTGGTAGAGCGCAAGCTCTACGCGAGCCTCCTCCCAGCGGGCAGCGATGGCGAGCGCCTGACCGCGTACCATGTGCGCCCCCGAGAAGGTAGGTGGCGCGGCGGCAAGCACGCGCTGGCTCCAAATATCCGAGCTCTGCAGATCTCCCATCCCGACCTCGGCGCGCGCGCGTTCATACATCGCCTGCCAGCTCTCCCCCTCGGGCGCTTCCATGTCACGGAGTGCTAGGAACGCATCCTCGTAAAGGCGCATTCCATTGAGCGTACTCGCGAGAATCGTCGTCCCGAAAGCGATCCTCGGACGGAGCGACTGCGCCTTCGCAATGTCCCAAATCGCCGCGTCGTATCGAGCTGCGGCGACCTCCTGCGTGGCGCGCAGCAGAAAAATCTCGCCCGCACTCGGCGCGAGCGTCAGCGCTTGACCACACTCGCGTTCATACGCCCCAGCCTGGTGGGCGAGTGCCGCCTCCCTCGCCGCTCGATAGTGCTGCTGCGCCGCAAACGCCGCCCGTCTTTCGCGCCGACCTCGCGAGCGAACGCTCACCGCCAAGCCCACCGGTGTCAGTTCGGTCAGACCCGAGTCCCGCTCGCTGCTTGGAACCTCCGGCAGGTGCGTGCTCTGTTGCGCGCAGACGGGCGCGAGGCTGCATCCGGCCACCATCAAGGACGCGGCAAAAACACTCAGCCAAGTGCGCATGGCTGCCCTCCTCTTCGAGCGCCGCTACGCGATTCATCCTGGGGATGCAATCACGGCATGCGCAAAATGAATGGCGACGGCGGCCTTTCCTTGTTGATCTAGGATGCGCAGCCCTAGCCGGAGAAACGGCATGGCAGGCTGCAGCCAGCAGGGAAGCCTGCCCCACAAAGACAGAAAGGCCGCAGGTCGCTCCGAGGCCCGCATAAGGGATAAAAGGAGGTAGCCCGGCTCGCCAAAGCGATCCTGCCAGTCGCCTTTGGCCGCATCTCTTCAGAGCAGCGCAGGCCAACCTCACCGCGGCCCGGCCGCATCTCGCTTTGCATCCACGGGAGAGGCCCATATGAGTGTCAACCGGAGACAATTCCTACGTAACGTGGCCGGCGTAGCATCGGCTGCCGCCCTAACCGGGACCGTCAGCCAATCCGATTCCGCCGGCGCCCAAACACTGCCAGCACCTGAAGCCTCGCAGATCGAACACATCATCCTGGTCATGATGGAGAACCGCAGCTTCGACCACCTCCTCGGATGGCTTCCCGGCGCCAACGGCCAGCAGGCGGGGCTCTCCTATACCGACAGCGCCGGCGAGGTGCACTCCACCGCCCAACTCACCACCTACGTTGGCTGCGCTCATCCCGATCCCGACCACTCCTACGCCGGCGGCAGAAGTGAGGTCGACGACGGCAAGATGGACGGGTGGCTGCGTACCACCACCAACGACAGCTTCTCCATCGGCTATTACGTCGAAGACCAGTTGCCCTTCTTCAGCGCTTTGGCCCGTAACTTCACCACCCTCGACAACTACTTCGCATCGATCCTCGCCTCGACCTTCCCCAACCGCGTCTTCCAACACGCCGCCCAGACCGACCGTCTCTCCAACACCCTCGATCTCTCCATCCTGCCCACCATCTGGGACAACCTGAAGGCCGCAGGCGTCAGCTGTTGCTACTACTACTCCAACGTCCCGTTCCTGGCCCTGTGGGGCGCCAAATATGTGAACATCTCCGCGCCCTTTGCGCAGTTCCTCACTCAGGCCGCCGCCGGCACCTTGCCCGCCGTATCCTTGGTCGACCCCAGGTTCACCATCCTCGACGATGGCGGCGGCAATGACGACCATCCCCACGCCGACCTGCGCGCCGGCGAGGCCTTCCTCGGCCAGGTCTACCGTGCCGTCACCCAGGGACCCAACTGGGCGAACACCGTTCTCATCATCAATCGCGACGAATGGGGCGGCTTTTACGACACCGTTCCTCCCACTCGCGTGATCGCTCCTAACGACATCGATACCGACCTAGTGAATGGCCAGGCGCTGCTGGGCTGCCGCGTCCCAGTCGTCGTCGTCTCGCCCTTCACCCGCGGGAACGCAGCCACGCCGCGCATCAACTCTGCGCTCTACGATCACGCCTCCGTGCTCAAATTGATCGAGTGGCGCTACAACCTGCCGCCACTTACGAGCCGCGATGCCTCGAACCAAATAGGCAATCTCGCTCAGGCGCTCAACTTCGCCACTCCCGATATCTCGGTGCCCTCGCTGCCCGTTATCAGGCCGCCAATCCCCACTCCCTGCGGCCTCTTCGAACTTGCCGGCGAGGTCGACAATGAGAGCTACGACTTCTACAAGCTCCTGATCTCCGATCTAATGAATGAGTGGAGGTCATTGTAGTTAGGCTCCTCGGCTCGTTGCCAGCTCCGTCGCCAGAGTTTTCTGGAAGGAGTTTCAGGGCTTCGCTTGCATGGCCTCTACGTCCTAGGTCCCGATTTTTGTATCAGGGTGAGGGCGACTAATACGTGGAGCCCACGCCTCGCCCTCGGTCTATTGCTCTCTGCCGGAGTCCTGCGCGCTCTGGACAGCACCCCTACGGCGTCGACGTCTACGCCCCTACTACGCTCCTCGCCGTCGTCCTCACTCTTCGCCGCCGTCACTGTCGCTGCGACCACCCTGCCCGCGCTTCGAGTCGCAAGCATCGATCCCGCCCAAACCCTGCGCGACGAGTAGAGGGACGAACAGACATCCTAATCAGGAAAAATGATGTCAGAAGTCCTCAGTGAGTGTAGAGGCTTTAGACTCGGACATCTGCCGAGACTCCTGCCTGACGCACAGTCTTTCCGCTCGCTTTTAGATGACCCCGGTCGCCGCACCCATGCGAATACCACTGGTTCTGCTCATCCTGTGTCTGCCGCTGTGGGTCGGAGAGGCCCAAACAGCAACCGCGCCCTATCAGCTTTCCGGCAGCTTTAATGCGCTGTCGAACTCCTTCAACGGAGTCCCTGGCTCGCGGCAGCCGCTGCTCGGTTGGGACGCCGGTGCCGCCTTCCCCGCATGGCATAATCTCCGCTTCGTCTTCGATTACATCGACTTCCAGGGCAAAAACCTGGGATCGCCCCAGCACGGCCACTTCCCCACTGCTGGTGGCCAATATAGCCACCGCCTTGGCCGCGAAAGCATCTTCGGCAAGATGCTCTTCGGCGAGGGCTGGCTGAACAAGAATTGGGCCGCAAACGGAGCCATCGGGACGCTTGCGTCGTTCACGATGTATGCCGGTGGCGGAATCGACACCCCTCTCGACGGGCACTTCAGTCTGCGTGTCGAGGGTGGCATGCAGTACACCAATTTCGCTCTCGAAACCAGCACCACTTCACTCTTCCCCTATTACAGAATTCCCGGTCTCCCAAGCAACTTCGCGCGTTTCTCCATGGGCCTCGTATGGGCTCCCCGTCTCGCTCCGCCCGAGAGGGCGGTCAGACAGCTATCGAGCACACCACCGCCACGGCCCGAAACTGAAATCGCCTTCGAAGACGAATCGTCTTTCGGCCACTCGCACATCGAAGCAGGTAGTTGGTCGAGCTACCTCCATGTCGCCGGCTTCGAGTACGACCGGAACAGCTGGGGCAAATTCGTCGGTGCACGCATGGATTACGTTGCCGAGATCCTACCGGTTGCCCTCCTGCGTCAGCCCGCCGTTGAGGACGAATACGGCGATCCCTTGAGCCGCAATTACACCACGGTACCCGGTCTCGCGGTCACGCCGGTCGGTCTCCGCATGCTCTGGCGCGACGGCAAGGTGTTGAAGCCCTACTTCACTATCAAGGGCGGCGTTGTCGGATATACGCAGAAGGCGCTTTCGCCCGATGGCGCCTATCTCAATTTCATGCTTCAGGAGACCGTTGGCACGGAGCTTCGTCTCACGCGCGCCTGGGAGATTCGTCTCGGCGTCGGCGAATTCCACTTTTCGAACGCCCGCCAGGTGCCCAGCAATCCCGGCCTCGACGAGATGATGTATACCGTCGCTCTCAGCTACCACCTCAACACTAGGAGAACCGCAGACTGATCAATGCCACCCGCTGCCACTGCAAGCGTCCTCCAGAATTGGGAGTCCCGGGAGAACTGCACTCCAGTTCCAGAAGGACGTGCTCCTCATCAAAGCCCCCTGATACAGATGCACCTGCTGTCACGTGACTTCGCCTCGGAGGCGCTTCAATATTTTGAAGGATTTCGTCGATGATCCGTAAAAAGCCGTACAGGGAACGAACACGCGATGTGCTCGTTCCCTGTGCCGTTAGAATCACCCGCCGAAGTGTCTGCCGTCTGAGGCATTTTTACTGTGCACGGCCCCTACCGTTTGCATCGTGGCCATGGGCTTAGTGCGTAGCCATGTTGTGCGCACGCAGGTAAATGGCCAGTTCAGCAGGCAGGTTGGTCTGGATGCCGGTGGCGCCGGTGTCGATCGCTTTCTGCCAGACCTCGGGGTTATCCGCATCGCCAAGGCGGTCAACGTACATCTGCGCGTTCGCGTCCTTCGCGCAAGCGATCACATCGTCATTGAAGTCGGTGGCGCCGAAGGCGAGCACAGGCGGCTGCATGGAGTGAACTAGGAGTTTGCAGATGTCCGCAGTCATCGCCTCGGGCATGATCTTCAGGCTCGGGCGAATCTTATGCACCTCGTAGAGGAAGAAGGGATTGCCGTAGACCACGACGTGATCCTGCATATCATGGCGCACGATGGTGTCTACCAGTTGCTGCGGATCAGCGACCTTGGTGTCGACGTAAACATTGATCTTGCCATGCGCGAGATCAAAGGCTTCATCGAGCGTAGGCACCTTGGTTCCGGAAAACTTCGGCGAGAACTTGGCGCCGGCATCAAGCGCCCGAATCTCGTCGAAGGCATGATTGCTCACCTCGCCACTCCCGTTGGTGGTGCGGTCGAGGGTGTGGTCATGCATGAGCACAAACTTGCCGTCGGAGGTGGTCCGCACGTCCAGTTCGATATAGTCGGCGCCGGCGTCGATGGCAGCTTGGAAAGCTGGCAGCGTGTTCTCTGGGTGATGGAGATGCTCGCCACGGTGTGAGATGACTACGATCTTCTTGGTCGCGTCAGCGGCTGGCGACCATGCGGTTTGTGCGAAACAAGCAGCGCCGGTGAGCGAGGAGAGCAGCATGAGCTTAAGAATCGATTGCGACATTCTTGGTATACCTTTCCTATTCGATGACTAGGTGAAGTTCGACTTAGAAGCGAAGCCGGCCGATGAGCAGCAATTCGCGAGGATCCTCCGCACTGGTTACGGAACCGAACGCGGGGTTAGTGATGGTCGTATTCAGACCATCGAACTGGGGGTGATTGAACGCGTTGTGCGCGTCGGCACGGAAGGTAAAGGTTGCGTGTTCACCGAGCGGAACATCCCGCATGAGGCTAATGTCCCAGACATTCTGTCCGGGTCCATAGAGCGCCGCGCGCGGTGCGTTGCCCAGCGTGTCCTGCGGAGTGACCTGGAAAGCCGCGGGATTGAACCACTTCTGGATGGTGCGCGATCCGCGGGCAATGTTGGGATTACCGACCTCGGTTACATACTGACCGCCCGAGAAGGTGCCGAGGGTGTTCGATTGGGTAATGAAGTAGGGAACACCCTTTTGGAACTGCGCCACTGTGCTGATCTTCCAGTGTCCGATCGCCTGCGAGACAACCCGCCGATGCGTCAGCATCTTGCCTCCGGCTCCGACGGGCACAGCGTAGACCGCCGACAACGAGAAGCGTTGCGGGACGTTGGTCATTGCCGTGCCCCATTCGGCGTGGAGGTCATAGACGTTCTGCACCGGCGACGCGTCGGCGCGTGCAGCAGCATCGACATCATCCATCGCGTGAGCATAGGTATAGGCTGCGCGGACAGAAATTCCCTTGCTCCAGGAGTGCGTCAGAGTAGCCAGCAGCGCGGCGTACTCCGAGGCCCCACCGTTGGTGAGGTTGCTGATGGTAAGGAACTGCGGATAGGGGCGGAGGCTTTGCGCGTTAGCCACGGCGAAGCAGCAGCCAGCCGGTGGATTGATCTGGTTGATGGGCAGTGAGACGGGCTGATGCACGCCATGATTACCCTCATAGTCGACCTCGGCGATCCACTCATGGCCAAGGTCCTGCTGCATGCTCAGGTCCCACTCCTGGATATAGGGCAGAACCGCATGTTGCTGCAGTTCGACAACGTTCGAGGTGGGATTGGTGAGGCTGGTAGGAATCAGCGGCTCGCCATTCGCGCCGACGTTCGGCGAGTAGGCGGGCACACCCTGGTTGAGTTCGTAGGCCGGGGTGACACCGTCCGCGCTCTGGAAGGTCGCATTGACCGTGGAGGCCGAAGTGAATCCGTCGGTGCCGAAGCCGATGCTGGGAAGCTCATAGATGCCGTAGCCGCCCCGCACCACCGTGTTGTGGAAGAGATGGTAGTTGAAGCCGAAGCGGGGAAGAATGCCGGTGTACACATTCGCGATCAGGCTGTGGGGAGCGCCGTTGTATCCAGCGAACTCGATACCGCCCTGCTTCTGCGTCGCAGGATCGATGCTATTCGGGTTGAAGGTATACATGTTGTTGTGGATTTCGGAGAACGGCCCATCGAACTCGTAGCGCAGGCCAAGGTTGATCATCAGCCTGGTGGAGAGCCGGTAATCGTCCTGGATGTAGCCGGAGAAGTAGTTCAGGTTCTCGTGGAAGATCGTATTGGTGGTGTTGATGTTCGTGGTCGCAGGCAGGCCGAGTTCGAGATCGGCGAGTCCGTTTCCTGACTGACCGGCTCCCGAGGTGAAGATGCCGGAGAAGTCGTAGATGCCCGAGAGCACGCCGGGATCGTAGGAGCTGTAGGCATAACGCATAAACTCGCCGCCAATGGAAAGGGTATGCTTGCCCATTTGCAGAACCAGAGCATCGTTGTAGATGTAGTGACCGTCCCTGGTCTTTTCGTAGGATCCGGCGCCGAAGCTCGCATACTCGTTGGTCGTAACGCTGGGAAACTGGTTCAGTGGCACACCCTGCAGGCCGACGGAGCTGGCATTGGCAGGCACGGGATCGCTGAAATTCTCCTCGGAGACATAGCCGAAGCGCGCCTCGTTCGAGATGCGTGGAGAAAAGATGTGGCTCCATGAAACTTCGTAATGATCGTCCACCCAGCCGTTCAACGCCGACGTATTGGCCGCGTTGGGAATGTACGGAACCGGCTGATTCGTCGGACCATCGCGCGCGAATTTTGCCCAGATGTGGTCGTAATCAGAGTAGTTGTAGTCAATGCGGCTGGCGTTATAGAGATAGCTGCTGACCGCGGTCTGGTTTACACAGTAGTTGTATTGGCCGTTACTGCAGTTCGGTGCGGGGAAAAACGAAGCGATGTTTGCGCCAACTTGGTCCAGCCTGGGTGTGGGGATGATGTTTCCTGGGAAGGCCGTGCGCACCACTTGGCCATTGACGATCTGGGTCGTCGCCGGATCGTAGATCGTGGGCGTTGGCGTTCCCTCCGGAGTGAGGCCGGAGAAATTGCCGCCGAGTTCCGCCAGCGTGGGCACATCAGAGTTGAACTGGGTAGACTGACGGGTGAGTGTATCCTCCCAGTCGGTGAAGAAGAAGAGATGACGCTTGCGGCCGTCGAGGATCCTCGGAATCAGGACCGGGCCGCCAATCGAAGCTCCAAAGTAGTTGAAGGAGGAGGGCTGAATAACCGTGCCGGGAGCGGTGAAGTAATTCAGCGCATCCAGACTCTGCGAGCTATAGGTCTCAAAGGCGCTTCCATGAAACATCCCCGTGCCCGACTTGGTGGTAGTTAGCACAGCGCCGCCGCCGCTCTGGCCATACTGCGCCGAGAAGGGCGCGGTGAGTACCTGAAGCTCCTCGGTGGAGTCCGGGGTGGGAACAAGACCGTAGGTTCCGTCGACGCCCATGTTGCTGGGAAGACCATCGATGATCAGAGGATTGGTGTCCGGCCGTCCGCCGCCCAGAGAGAGATTATTGACGTTCGAGTAATCCGAGCTGGTGCTGGAGATGCCGGCGAAGGTCTTGGTGATCAGAAATTCGTTGGCGCCATGGGTGCTGGTGTACTCGGGAAGATCGACGAGCTCCTGGGTACTCAGCTGGCCGCCCACCTGCGGATTGGTGTCGTTCAGCGTAGTCGCTGAGCCGGAGACGCTGACCACATCCGATGTGGCTCCCACCTGCAACGCACGGTCGACCACCAGATTCTGATTGAGGACGAGGTTAAGACCGTCGGACACGGATTGATCAAAGCCATCCTTTGTGAAGCTCACGGAGTAGCTGCCGGGCTTCAGGAAGGAGACGCGATAACTTCCAGTTTTATCGGTGACCGTCTTGTACTCGGTGCCTGTGCCGGTCTCACGTACCGCCACCGCTACGCCTGGCGCTACCGCACCACTAGGATCGGTGACGACACCGCCGATCGAACCGTAGAAGGTCTGCGCGGATAAGGTGCCACCCAGCGCTAAGAGGAGCAGGAGGAACAGTCCACAGACCGTCCCGGCGGCGATTCGGGCGTAGCCCGGTTTGCCGCTAATGATCCTGACAGACGAGAGAGGAAGAGCGCAATTCATAGACCCCCAGAGGGTGAAGAGTGGAAGAGAATGCGGAGAAGTTTCAGCCTTGATTCGGTTATATTGAGGCAACGGTAACAAGTTGATGTGAATAAGAGACAAAAATTAGCGTGGTTATGAGAAAAAGTTACATTTTGACCCGAGAGTGCTTCCCTACCCTCGGGTTTCCGAATTTCTCCCGCAATTGCGGATGATTTAGCGTTTAGCGTATATATTGTCTGGGTACGGAACTGAAAACGAATGAGTGAAAACGCTGAGCGGTCGAGGCTTGACTCGATCATCCAAATGTTAAAAGTGAACACCTCCGCCTCCATCGCCGAGATCGCGGAGACCTTCCGCGTCTCGCAGATGACGATCCGGCGCGACCTGCAAAAGCTGGTCGAGACTGGGCAGGTCATGCGCATCCCCGGAGGGGCTCGGATTGAACACTGGCGTGGCGCCGAACGAAGCTTCCTGGAGCGGCTGCAGAAGATGTCCGGCGCCAAGCACAGCATCGGCAAGGCGGCCTCAGCTCTGATCCTCGATGGCCAGTCGGTGGTGCTCGATTCTGGAACAACCACACTCTTCGTCGCCCGCGAGTTGCGCGGGCGGCGCAACGTGGTGGTGTTCACTTTCTCATTGGCGGTTCTCGAGGAGCTCACCTCGGCCGAAGATATCCGGGTTGAGCTGACCGGCGGCGTCTATCGCGCCAGCAGCCATGACCTGATCGGGCACGCGGTGGGCAAGAGTCTCACCTCAATCTGTGCCGATACCGTCATCTTCGGTGCCGCCGCAGTCTCTTTCACGCGAGGTATCATGGTGCACGATCCCGATGCACAGCGCGAGATGCTGCAGGCCGGCAAGCGCCGCGTCTTGGTAGTCGACAGCAGCAAGATTGGCGCCGAGGCAACCTATCGCCTCTGCGGCATCGAGGACTGCGACCTGATTCTCACTGATCGCGGCATCTCTGACGAAAATCTCGCGCGGCTCCGTCAAATTATCCCGGTGCAGGTGGCCGAATAGCCCCTTCTTAACACTCTATGTACTGCAGTTCGCTACTCTGGGGGAGAATGTCATCTCCCGGTCAGAGTGCCCGCCCGAATTGAGCCC
>FSXA01000622.1_pt1 | contig 15868 bp, 9 predicted proteins | sample 1638081 | NCBI WGS metagenome assembly FSXA01 (sample SAMEA3914788, study PRJEB12502) | metagenome | biome: forest; material: soil | place: Canada | collected 2011-07-03 | depth 0.1 m
AGCCATGTAGCTTCCGCGCTGATCGAGCCATTTCGCATCGCCCTTCTCTGGAATTCCGTAGCTGATGAAGGTCAGGCGCGGCGCGCATAAGGCAATCAGCTCGTTGGAGTCGACGGGAAGATCGCCCGGGGTCTTGCTTCCGAAGCTGGCTTCAGCGGCTCCATACTTCAGGAAGTTTCCCGCCATCCAGTGGTATTCTCCATCCGATGTGAGGCTCTCGATTGCCTCTCCGAAGTTGCGGCGCAGAGGGGTTGCGCCACCTTTTCCTGACGATCCAACGAGGACCATGGCGAACCGTTGATCGAAGGCCATGGTCACGAGGGCAGCCTTGCCGTAGCGAGAGACGCCTTCGATGCCGACGTGTTTTGCATCGACAGCGGGATCGGTCGCCAGGTAATCGAGACCACGTCCGGCACCCCACGCCCAGGCGCGCAGCGAACCCCATTGGTCGGGCGTGCGCGGCTGCCCTTTGTTTACAAGGCCGATGATGCCTCGGGCGAGGCCCGCTCCGTTGTCGGCTTGAATGCTCTGCGGGTCGATACTTACGAAGCCCCAACCGGCCGCGATGAGTTCCCAGGTGTTGGGCGGATCGCCGTCGGCATTGAACTGAGGAAACTCGAAGGGCACAGGAAGGTTGGGTTCCCATGCAGGATGATCGGCGAAGACTTGCTTGAGCGAGGGATCCTGCTGCACGAGGAGCGCCTTCTCTGCTGCGTTGATCCGATCCAATTCGTCCAACGAGGGCTGGTTGGGCGCGGGAAAACCTGCTCGTCCGAACATCATGAGGACCGGCACCGGGCCGGCCGCGTTCGCCGGGAGAACAAGCGTCATGTGAATGGTGACGGAGATCAGCGGGTAGGCGGAATTGTCCACCTGGCCAACTAAGGCCTTCGCGATGACGGGATGACCGCCGATGATTTCGTGATCGATCGCGGCGACGGACCAATGAACGGCAGGCACATCTGCTGGAACTCTGCCGTAGACGTTCTCCTCAAACGCCTGCACGATTTGAGGCCGCCGCACGTTCCACCATTCCTTCGCGGTCGTTACGGGTTGGCCATTATTTAGCAGCAGTGCGTCGGGAAGGTGCGGATGAGGATTCGCGACAGCCTCGTCATAGTTCGCGTGATCGGGTGCTTTTTCATTACCACTTGGCCCAGGTCTCAGGCGCTTGATACCAAGTTGATCCATCATGTTCTGATGATCCTGCGCGGCCGTGAAGCTTACCGGCGGAGGCATCGATGGGGTGGAGGCGTTATTTTGCGCATGCGCGCTCCAACCGAAGCACGCGGAGAGTACAAGGCTGACGTTGATGGCGGAGCTTCGAGATGCAGTGAATCGACGCATGGATCTCTCCGGAGAGCTGCTCTATCTTTATTGCGTAAAGCGCTTTAGTTCGGGATCCATAGTAAAGCCTGAGAGCCACACCCGGATAGGGCTGCCCGTCGATTCAACCTCTGATGCCGTATTAACAAGGCGTTAGGGATCTGGCTTCCGTTCTACGCCTCCACCGATCTATGGGAACCCCGGGTGTTGCACGCAGAAACCGGCGGTTTGTGACCGATGCGGAGAAATTCTCTAGACTGTAAACACATGCATAAGGCAGCTTCAACGGATCTTCGCAACGCCGGCTCCTCCGGTCACTGTGCCCTCTCCTGGGAGCAGCTGATTGCACCGAGTTCTCCGGCGAGTTGGCGGCTGCTCGGGTCGGACTCTCTGGCAGGAAAGCGCGTTCTGATCACGGGGGCGGGAGGGTCCATCGGATCGGCACTATCGCACGCGGTGGCTTCGTCTGCGCCTGCCAGCCTGGTGCTCCTCGACAGCTCGGAGAATGGGCTCTACCAGGTCGATCGCAGCCTGCATGAGGCTGGTTCGCGAGAACACGTTTCCCTTCTCGGCAACGTCTGCGATTTCGATACGCTCGCTCGTGCACTGATCGAACATCGACCCGAGATCATCTTCCACGCAGCAGCTCTGAAGCACGTTCCGTTGATGGAACAGAATCCGTTTGCGGCCATTGAACATAACGTGTTCGGCACGTATGCCCTGGCGCATTCTGCCATCGCGCACCAGGTAGATCAGATTGTTCTTGTCTCCACGGACAAGGCGGTTGAGCCGTGCAGCATTATGGGCGCGTCGAAACGCATCGCAGAGATCATTCTTCTCAGTCTGGGCGGTTCAACCAGCATGAAGGTGGCGCGCCTGTGCAATGTTATGGGCTCGCAGGGCAGCGTGCTTCCATTGTTTCTTGAGCAGATTGAGTTTGGCGGCCCTGTCACCGTTACGCACCCCGATGCGCAACGCTACTTCATCACGATGGAGGAAACTGTCCGAGCTCTGTTCGGCGCATTGGATGTGGGATCCAGCAAGGCACTCCTTCTTCCCAGCGTCGGTCCTGCCATCCGCATCCTCGACCTGGCGCGATATCTGATTGCGCTCCACCAAAGCCCGGCGTCTATCGAATTCACCGGGTTGCGTCCTGGCGACAAGCTTTCCGAACAGCTTGTTTCGAGCTGCGAGTCGCTGAGTTCCGAAGGCGAGCTCGGTGACTCGGGTCTGCGGGTCATCGACACACCTATACCTGCTGCGGCGGAGTTGAGCGCCGCACTGGATGTGCTCCGCGATGCTGTCCATGAACGCAACTTGCAGGACCTGCTGCGTGGGATTAGCGCCCTTGTGCCCGAGTACCAGCCCAGCAGCCTCATACTCACCGCGCGCAAGAAAGAGTCCGCGCTAGAGCTGGCAACGGAGATGCAGGCATGAAACGCACCATCGCGGTTGTAACTACCTCACGCGCCGATTACAGCCATCTCTATTGGGTGCTAAGGGATCTCGCCGCACATCCTGAGGTTGACCTCAAGCTGATCGTGCTGGCAGCGCATCTTTCGCCTGAGTTCGGCGCCACGGTCGGCGAGATCGAGCGCGACGGCTTTCCGGTCGCGTCGCGTATTGAATGCCTGCTCAGCTCCGACAGCGACGTTGGTATGGCAAAGACGCTTGGGCTTGCGGTTCTTGGCCTGACGGACGCGCTGGCGCAGATGCGTCCAGACCTGCTGCTGCTGATCGCGGATCGCTACGAGATGCTTGCACCGGCCAGCGTCGCACTTACTTTGCGGATCCCTGTGGCGCACATCGAAGGCGGCGAGATCAGCGAGGGCGCTATTGACGATGCTGTCCGCAATGCGCTCACCAAGATGGCGCACATTCATTTCACCTCGACCGATACTGCGCGGGCCCGGGTGATTTCCATGGGAGAAGAGCCGTGGCGTGTCCATCGCGCCGGCGCGCCCTCGCTGGACCACATTCGCCGCAGCACGCTGCTCACGCGCGCTGAACTTGAGAAGGCTCTCGAGCTTTCGCTGGCGGATGCCGTTACTGTCGTTGCGTATCACCCCGTCACCCTCTTCAAGGACACAACGGCCGAAGCGGATGCGGTCTTCGCTGCGCTTGAAAGTCTTTCCGGACAGATCATCTTTTGCTATCCCAATGCCGACGCGGGGAGCCATGAGCTGATGGCTCGCATTCGAACGTTATGCGCTACCCATCCTGACGCGCATTTGTTTATCAACCTTGCTTCGATTACGTATTGGAGTCTTCTGCGCGAGGCGAGCGTGCTGCTGGGCAACTCCAGCAGCGGCATCATGGAGGCCGCTTCCTTTGCGCTGCCCGTGGTTAACGTGGGACTGCGGCAGCAAGGTCGCGAGCGCGGTTCCAACATCCTGGATGCGGAGGCTTCGGTCGACTCCATCCGGGCGCAGGTTTCCCGGTCCCGGCAGCCTGCATTCCGCGAGAGCCTTCAGGCCATGAACAACATTTACGGCGATGGTCACGCTGCCGAGCGAATCGCGAGCGTCCTTACCTCGACACCGTTCGAGGGTTTGCTGCATAAGCGGGCTCAGCCACTCCCCGCGGAGCTTCGGCCATCCAAATGACCTCGCCGAAGATTCCTCTCTCATCGCCCGATGTTACCGAAGCTGAAATTGAAGCGGTCGCTGAGACGCTGCGCTCGCCGCAACTCAGCCTGGGTCCGCGTCTGACCGAGTTCGAAGCGGCCTTCACGCATCTGACGGGGGTCGAGCACGCGGTTGCTGTAAGCTCGGGCACCGCAGGCCTGCACCTCTCGATGCTGGCGCTCGGGATCGGCGCGGGCGATGAGGTCATCGTTCCATCGTTCACTTTCATCGCCGCCGCCAATGCCATTCGTTATGTTGGCGCGACTCCTGTGTTTGCTGACATTGACTGCGTCACGCTTAACCTATCGCCGGCCGCGGTGGAGCGGGCAATCAACTCCCGCACTCGAGCTATCGTCGCCGTTCACACCTTCGGTGTTCCAGCTGATATGCCCGCGCTGGTTGCGTTGGCGCAGCTCCATAAGCTTGCCTTGATTGAGGATGCTTGCGAAGCTCTCGGCGCGACCATCGACTCGCAGCCGATTGGCTCCTTCGGCGACGTTGCCGTCTTCGCCTTCTATCCCAACAAACAGATCACGACCGGCGAGGGTGGCATGATCGTGACGCGCGATCCCGATTTTGCCGCGCACATGCGGAGCTTGCGCAACCAGGGCCGCGCGCCAACCGACAGCTGGCTGCAACATACAGAGGTTGGGTACAACTATCGGTTGTCCGAGATCGCGTGCACATTGGGTATTGGCCAGATGCAGCGCCTGGCCGCGATTCTCGACCGGCGCGAGGAGATCGCGCGCGTCTATCGCCAGCACCTAAGCGCGGAGGATCGTCTCACTCTTCCGATCGACGAGGTACCAGGTTGCCGCATCAGCTGGTTCGTCTACGCTGTCCGTCTTGCAGATGCGTATACTGCCGCGCATCGCGACCTGGTGATCCGGGAACTTGAGCAGGCGGGCATCGGCTGCGCACGATATTTCGCGCCCATTCATTTGCAGCCCGCGTACGCCGATGTTCCGTTTGCCGCAGACCTTCCCATTACCGAGTCGATCGCCTCGCGCACGATTGCCCTTCCCTTCTTCAATCGCATCAATGATTCACAGATCTTAGCCGTGTGCGAAGCCCTGAAGCTAGCGATCAGGCGTATATCTTAATCACCGGACCTTATGTAGCAACCAACAGCCTCGAACGCGAGCGAACATGCCTTTCTTTTTCAATGAGCGCAACATGGCAGCACGAGCAGCACGGCGCCTGTGCCTGGGTCTGGCGGTCACCTCCGTGGCTTTTTTCCCAATACTCCGCGCCCAGCAGCAGTCCGCAGCGGTCGAGGCGGCGCGTCTCAACAATCTCGGGACTGCGCTGGTGGGCCAGCAGTTTCTCGACCGCGCGGTCAGCACCTTCGCCGCCGCAGCCAAGGCCGATCCGAGCCTCACCCTGGCCAAGGTGAATGAAGGCATCGCCCTGATGTATCTACAGAAGCTGCCAGAGGCGGAGACGCTGCTTGAGGCGGCGGCCGTCGAAGATCCGAAAGATCCTCACGTCTGGTATGCCCTTGGTTTGCTCTATCGCAACGAGAATCAACCGCAGAAGGCCCTGGAGGCCTTTCAGAAGGTTGCCGCGCTTAGGCCAGGCGACCCTGACACGCATTACATGATTGCGTCTGTCGACTTCGAGCTGAATAATCTTCCAGCTTCGAAGGCGGAGTATCGAAAGGTGCTGGAGTTGGACCCGCATCATGCTTCCGCGTTGTTTGGTCTTGCGCGCGTGCTTCGCCGAGAGGGCGACACGGCGGGCGCCCAGCAGGCCCTTGCGCGCTTTCAACATATCAGCTCCGCCAAGCTCGGAACTCCGCTCTCGCATAACTACGGAGAGGAAGGAATCTACGCGCGCGTGGAAGATGCTGCGCTGGCGCCGACCCGTGTTGAACCGATGATCCCGGTCACGTTCAGCGAGTCGTGGCGCTCGCATCCTGCGGCCCCGGCAACGACCGGCATGAGCGGTGCAGCGTGTCTCATGGATCTTTCGTCCGACAGCGAACCAGCGCTTATCCTGATGGGCAAAGGTGACGATGCCATCCGCGTGTATGACCGCGTGGGTTCGACTCGATTTGCGGAAGTTCCCTCCACCCTCTCGGGCATTCACCTTGCTGGCACTGGTCTCGCCTGCGCCGTCGGCGACTTTGACAACGACGGGCTTCCGGACCTGGCGCTGGCGGTGACCAACCCGGATGGGCAAGATCGTATCGCGCTCTATCGCAACCTCGGCAACGGGAAATTTGAAGATGCCACAGCCGCCGCCGGCATTACGGCTACCAGCCACCCGACCAGCCTGATGTTCGTCGACTATGACCATGATGGGGACCTGGATCTTTTCATTACCGGGACACCGACAGCCTCGCACGCTTCGCCCAACACGCTTTGGCGCAACAACGGCAATAAGACTTTTACTGACTGGACCACGCCGGCCGGCCTCGGAGGAACTGCTCCGACAGCTGCGGCGATTCTTTCGGATTTGAATAATGATCGTGCGGTGGATCTGTTGGTAGCAGGTAAGACTTCCGCCCCGACTTTTTTCGCGAATCATCGCGAGGGGCCATTTAGCTCTTCGCCACTGTATTCGGCGAGTTTGCCGCCGACCGTCTCGGCGGCCACGCTGGACTTCAATAAAGATGGATGGATGGATGTGCTGCTCTCGCACTCCGGCGAACCGGGTGTGACGCTCTGGCGCAACGTCGATGGGGAAACTTTTGAGCGCGTTCCCCTGCCCATGAAAGGCGTTGTCGGTGCTACAGCGGCGATCCCGATTGACTTCGACAATGACGGCTGGATTGATATTGCGGCTCTAGTGCAGACGCGGCGTGGACCTGAACTTCGGGTGCTGCGCAACCTTGGCTCGGCTGGCTTTGTAGACGTCAGCGCGCAACTCAAGCTGAACGAGTTTCATCTTCACTCTCCGCGCTTGTTGCTTGCGGACGACGTGAATCATACAGGCGCATCGGACCTGATTGTGACCCAGGATGACGGCTCAAGCGTGCTGCTTGCGAATGTCGGGGGCAAACGCAACCATTCGCTGCATATCGTGCTGCATGGCGGCGCGGACAACAAGAGCGGCATCGGCACCAAGGTCCAGGTCTTCGCGAACGGGCTCTGGCAGAAGTGGGAGGACACGGGCCAGCGCGAGATTCTTGCCGGCCTTGGCAGCGCAGATAAGGCCGACCTTGTGCGCCTCCTGTGGCCCACCGGCGTTCCGCAGGATGAGATCGATGTCGCGGCGAGCGAACTGCATCCCATTAGCGAGATCGATCGCCGTGGCAGTTCATGCCCAACGCTCTTTGCGTGGAACGGAAGCCGCTACAATTTCGTCGCGGATGTGATTGGCGCGGCGGTGATTGGTCACTGGGTGTCGCCTACGCGCACAAATGTTCCGGACCCCGACGAATGGATCAAGGTGGACGGTGATCAGCTGCATGAGCGTAACAGACTTTTCAGTCTTCGCTTTGGCGAGCCCATGGAGGAGGTCAACTTTGTGGACCAGGTTCGGCTCGTCGCCATTGATCACTCTTCCGACACGGCAGTGTTTCCCAACGAAGGCTTTCTCTCCGAGCCGCCGTTCGCCAAGGCCAAGACCATCGTTGCCGCTGACGCGCATCCGCTGGCTGGTGCTTGGGACGATCACGGTAACAGCGTGCTGGACGTGCTGAGTCAGCGCGACATCAACGACCGCGAGACACGGAAGTATGTCCGCGGTTTCACCAATCTTCCGTTTGCCGGCTTCGCTAATCTTCATTCGCTGACCATCGACATTGGAGCGTGGTCGCCGCAGCGGCCCTTGCGCCTTCTGCTGCATGGGTTTATCGAATACTTCTCGGCGAGTTCCATGTACTCTGCATGGCAGGCAGGTCTCTCGCCGATTCCGCCGTACATTGAGGCGCAGATGCCGGATGGTTCCTGGCGGAAGGTGGTTGCCGACATGGGCTTTCCTGCTGGCCTGCCGCGCACCGTCACGGTCGATCTCACGGGCAACCTTGCCGCCGGCGTGACGCGTCTTCGCATCACGACCAACTTGCAGATCTATTGGGACCAGGCGCTAATCGACAACGAGGCCGCGCCACAACAGCAGACTGATAACACGGCGTTGGCAACGCATACTACGGAGCTTCGGCTGGCGCATGCTACGCTGGCCTTCCGCGGATATCCGCAACAGCTTGATGGGCACACGCCCGGCGACCTTACCTACAACTATCAGCGCATGAGCTCCACGGGGCCTTTCGTTCCTCATCGCGGAGCTTACACGCGATACGGCGATGTGACGCCGCTGCTGCACGCGATTGACGACGAGTTCGTGATCTTCGGCACCGGTGAGGACATGGACCTGGAGTTCAGCGCAGCCACGCTCCCCGCTCTGCCGAAGGGTTGGTCGCGCGACTACTTCTTCTACGCGAATGGCTTTGTGAAAGACATGGACTTCTACGAAGCCAGGCCTTTCAGTGTCGGCAGCCTGCCCTTTCATGGCATGAGCAGCTACCCCTATCCGGCAACCGAGCACTATCCCACGGACGCTGCCCACACGGCCTATCAGCTCGAATACAACACTCGCTTTGAGTCTGGTACGGTGGAGCGCTCGTTTCAGTTCAACTACGTTCCGCGCTCGTCGACGCCGGAAACTCGGATTAGGAAGCCTGATTGAGCGATCTTCTCACTCAACCCGCTGTTGATCTCCTCGCGTTGCTGGAGGCGAAGAAGATCTCCGTACTCGAGCTCGCCGAGCTGCACATTCAACGCATCGAACAGCTGAATCCGCTCCTGAACGCGGTGGTCGACTTTGATCCGGAGGAGATTCGCCGGCAAGCGATGGCGCTCGATTGCACAACAGCGCCGCGGGGTCCGCTGCATGGTCTTCCGCTCACCGTGAAGAGCTCTATCTCCGTCGCTGGGCGCTTGTGCGAGACGGGCAGTCTCTTCAATAAGGGGCGTCGTCCAACGAGTGATGCTGAGGCCGTCAAGCGTCTGCGCAAAGCCGGCGCGCTGATCCTCGGAACGACAAACTGCCCTGAATTTCTGATGGCCTACGAGACTGACAACCGCCTGTATGGTCGCACGTCAAACCCGTGGGATCTTACGTGCACAGCGGGCGGTTCGAGCGGCGGAGAGTCTGCAGCGATTGCAGCCGGGCTTTCCGCCGGGGGCCTTGGCTCGGATGGCGGCGGGTCCGTTCGTGAGCCCGCTCACTTCACCGGCATCTGCGCGATGAAGCCAACGCCCGGCCGCATTCCTACGGCTGGCCATCTGCCGGCCAACGTCGGACCATTTTCCCTGCTCGGCACCGTTGGCCCGATGGCGCGAACGATGGCTGATGTCACATTGTTGTTCCGCGTCCTTGCTGGTGCACTCGACATCGACCCCGTTGCCGCGCCCGTTTGCTACCGTGCGTCCGCACCGGAAGCTCTCAAGAATATCCGCATTGGCTACTTCGAAGATGACGGCCTGGTCCCGGTCACGGCGGAGACGCGGCAGGCTGTGCAGGACGCCATCCACTCGCTGCGTCGCCACGGCTTTCACGTCGAGGCGTTTCGGCCGCCTTCTCTCGATCGCGCGCGCGAACTCTGGTACACCTTCTTTATCCATTGCGGCGCCCTGCTCCTGGAGCCATTGGGCCGCGGCCGCGAGTCCGATTTCAGTCCAACGTTCCTTGACTTCCTGTCGATCGCCCACATGCACGTACCGCTCGCGGCGAACGAACTGCTCGGTGCCTGGTGCGAGACCGATGTCGTCCGATCGAAACTGCTGGCGGAGATGCGTGATTTCCCTATTCTTCTAAGCCCCGTCTGCTCGATCCCCGCGTTTCGTCACGGCGAACGCAACTGGACTTTGCATGATGCTAACGGTGCAGCGCGGACGCTCGACTACCTTGATGCCATGCGCTTTACCCAGTGGTTCAATCTGCTCGGCGCTCCTGCCGCTGTCGTCCCGATCAGTCGCTCAGCCGAGGGCCTTCCGATCGGCCTGCAGCTTGCCGGACGCCCGTATGGTGATGAAGACGTGCTCACGATAGCTACCATCCTTGAACAGGATTTCGGCTACATTGCACCGCCCGTGCTGCACCCCTAGACAGAGAGTTGCACGCAAGGCTTCCGCGTGGCCTTCTCGCAGCAGTCATCCCTGAGGAGCCTTCAATTTCGGAAATTAAACGCCACTGACTGTTTGCCGCATGGCAACGCCGAGCTCTCTGTGCTTCTGCAAGCGCCGAAGATTCGGCGTGAATTCTTTGCCAATTAATTATTCAGTTACAGCGCTCCAGCTTTTGTCGGGATCAAATGCTGTCATTGTCTCTGCAGCTTGGATGGTTGTCTTGCCAAGGTCTTTTTGAAGCAGCACAGCATCCTGGTTAATGATGAAGGTCATCACTCCTGAGTTGCCGTAGTTGGAGGGATAGGCAACGAATGCAAACCCACCCGCCATCTTTCCGTTAACTAAGTAGTCCTTTGCCCCACCAGGAGCATTGCTGCCTTGGTTGCTCAGCATCTTGAAGTAGTAGCCGTGGAAAGGCACGTGCTCATTTGGCTTGACGTTATATCCCTCGCCAGTCGCAAAGGCCACCAGCGGCCCGAGCGGGCTGGGCGGCTGACCTTGCGCCGACTCCCAATACAAGCCGTTTTGCTTACCCGGATCACTTATGAACTTCGGCGCGAACTGTTGTGTGCTGTCGCCATTTCTAGGTTGGGAGTAATACTGGGCTTGCGCATCTGCGATCGCATAACAGACATCAATTACTGCCAGCTCGTTTCGCCCGATGCGACGCCTTAATATCTCCTCTTCCCCGGCCCCAGCATCGAAGAACCATTTTCCGTCGCTGGTTTTACTGAGTGGGATTGGAAATGGAAAATTGTCAGCTCCCACCAACAGCAGTTGGGCGCCGTCAGGCATCTTGCGCCAGCGGTGCATCGTCCCGTAGGCCTGAACATATGCATCTATCGAGGCCTTGTCCTGAGTAGCATCCCCCGAAAAAATGACGTTCTTTGCTTGAGGGCCGAAGACTGCCAACACCTGGTTCTGATCTCCTGACTTTGCCGCTTGCAATAACGCATCGCCAGCTTCATCGGGAGAGCCAAATGTTTCGTACGAAGGCGATTTCTTGCAGGCAACAAGAACGACCATCACCGACGCCAAGATTAAGCCACTTGCTACTCCGACTCTATGTCTGTTGAGCGACATGATGGTCCTCCATAAGTTTGGCTTTACATCAATTCTGCATTTTGTTTCATCCAGTTCAGAAACTGGATCCGACGGGCCGTGGTGTTTCATCGACGAGCTCCTCCGCCACCGCGACTCCAGCCACCACCGCCGCCCATGCTGGACGCGCCACGGGAGCTGTCAGCTCTGGATTGCCACCCGCTGCTGCCGCCGCCGCCGAAGGCTGATGAACCGCTGGACTTCTGCTGTCCTCCGTAGCCCTTGGCTGCGGAGCTCTGTTGCGAATAGTTGTGCTGCTGGGTGTTGTTCGAATTTCCACTCCAGCCGTTTCCTGTGTTGCTGTAGGTGTTGCCATTGGCGGATGCATATTTGTTACCATTTGCGGTCTGGCCGACCGCCGCGCTATTGCCGTACTTTCCTGAAGCGGCATAGGCACTCCCTCCGTTGGAAGAATGTGCCTGGCCGGTGGTCCCGTTGTAGTTTGATTGGTGCTGGGCATTAACGGTAGTGCCATTCTTCGATGCGGTGGAGGCCCCATAACTCCCATAGGCGTTGGAGCCTTGCACGGTTGCGGCGGAGGCGCCGGTTCTTGTGTTGTATGCCTGCCCCCCACTGACTGAGCCGTATCCGTTCGATACGGTTCCGCCACGTGCGACGGTTCCGGTGGAGGGATTGTAGCCTTTCGAAGCACTGCCATACCCGCCATACCCATTCGAGCCATAGTAGCTGCTGCCATGCCATGCAGTGTTCCCGTAGTACGAGCCGCCGTGATAGACGACAGTACTGCTGTGCCAGCCGCAGTTCCATGAATTCCAGCCCCACCCGTAACCACCGCTGATGGCCATGCCGACAGCGATGCCAACCCCAAATGCAATCACGCCTGTGGTCACAACCGCGGCAGTACTATACCCGGGCACAACGTAGGGGTATCCATACACCACTGCCGGGTTGTAAGCGGGAACATAAACCACCTGCGGATTTACTGGCTGAATGACGATAATTTGCGGCGATTGCTGCACGACCGTAATCTGCGAGCCGGACGTGAGATTGCCGGCCGCTTTCGCCTTTGCGCGCAATACCTGGACTGCGGCCATCACGTCGGCGGCCTGGGTAGCGTAGGCCTCGCCCAACGCGGATGTCCAACTGAGGTTCTTCGCCATGTTGGTTAGTACTGAGGGAAATTGCGTGAGTGCCTTCACACTCGGCTCCCACGGCTGCGTATTGACGGCCTGCAGCAAGGCTTGAGCTGGAAGGCTCTGGTTCTGTTCAAGCCACATGCCAGCGCTGGCGATTTGGTCAGGAAAGGTAGCAGCGCCAAGAATCTGCGCAACCAAAGCATCCGGATAAAGGGCGATGGGAGCGGCCAATCCCTGCAACTCTTGCGCCGTCAACGGTGCGCCTTGTCCGGAATAGCTAGTTGCTGTCTCTTGTGCCGATAGTTGAACCTCAGCTCCGAACGGTCCGGTCATAATGACCAGCAGGAAGCACAGCGAAGTGGTTAAAACTTTTGTTGCTAAGGTCCTGATCATTGTTCCCTCCGTGGAACGAGGTGCAGCAACTTTCGATGGAACGCTTTTCCCGACAAGCATGTTTTTCGCTTGATACCAGACCATGCGGTGCGAATCGAGCGGAGCCGTCACTGTTGTTCGAAGGCTCAAGATAAGTTCCCAGGGAGATGTTTGCCCTTGGATTCAAATGTGTCGGTCGAAGAAGTCGCGGGCAGATAATCGGGAACGTGGCATCTCACTCTTCATCTCCGGTTTTTTCTGCATCCGAAGAGGAGCTGTTTGAGCTCCCCTTCGGATGAGGTTTGTGAGCAGCCATTTGCTAGTAGCCCAGTTGACAGTTGCTACTTCTTCGCTAGTCCAGCCTCTGCCTTGGCTTCCGCTGCGGCCTTTGCCTTGGCTGCGGCTGCTGCGGCCTGCGCTGGTCCGAGGGACGCCAACACAGTGTCCAGGTTGAAGGAAGCCGCCTTCTGACGTGGTGGGAACTTGATGAAGTTCGCGATCTGGCCCGCCACTAACGCCTGTGCGGCGTAGAGGTACGGAACGTGATCGACCATCCAATCAAGGTAGGTGTTGGAGTTGAAGTCGGCGCGCTCGAACGGATCGCGACGCAGGTTGAAAATATAAGGAAGCCGCAGTTTGGTGAATGGATTTGCCCAGAGTTTCATCGTTCCCGGCATTTCCTGGATTTCAAACGACATCTTGTAGTCACCCAGACGGATTGCCATGATGCCGCCATCGTCGCTGACGTAGAAGAAGTGATTCCTGGGGCTCTCCTTCACTTCACCGGTGAGATAGGGCACCATGTTGAGCCCATCGATAGAGACGTTGAAGTTCTTGTCTCCCGCGGTGTAGCCATCGAGCAACTTCTGGTTGATGTCCGGATCGCCGGCTGCGGCGACTAGGGTCGGCAGCATGTCCTGGTGGCATACGACTCCGTTGAGGGTGGAACCGGCCTTGATCTTACCGGGCCAACGCATAAAACACGGAACGCGCCATGCACCTTCCCAGTTCGTGTCCTTCTGGCCACGGAATGGTGTATTGCCGCCGTCGGGCCACGTGTCATTCTCCGGTCCGTTGTCGGTGGAGTACATGACGATGGTATTGTCGGCGATGCCCAACTCGTCGAGTTTGTCTAGTAGCATGCCGACTTGCTCGTCGTGCACGACCATGCGATCGCTGTAGGGATCCTGGCCGCTCTTGCCGAGGTTCTTCGCAGCGACGTGCGTGCGGAAGTGCATGGCGGTGGAGTTGTACCAGAGGAAGAAAGGCTGATTCGCCTTGGCCTGGGTCTCCATCCAACCGATCGCGGCCGCGGTGATCTCTTCGTCGACAGTTTCCATGCGCTTCTTGGTGAGCGGGCCTGTGTCTTCGATGGTCTGCTTGCCGATAGGTCCAAAGCGCGGGTCGTCGGGCAGAGTGCTGACGGTGTCGGTTGCCTTGCAGTGGAGGACGCCGCGCGGTCCGAAGGCCGCAAGGAACTTCGGGTCCTTGGGATAATCCGGAAGCTCAGGCTCTTCTTCGGCATTGAGGTGATAGAGGTTGCCGAAGAACTCGTCGAAGCCATGGACCGTGGGCAGGAACTCGTTCTTGTCGCCCAGGTGATTTTTGCCGAACTGGCCGGTGGCATAGCCGAGCGGCTTGAGCATCTCGGCGATGGTCGGATCTTCAGGTTGGAGGCCTAGCGCGGCGCCGGGCATGCCAACCTTGGTGAGGCCGGTGCGGAGCGGGTTCTGGCCGGTAATGAAGGCGGCGCGTCCGGCGGTACAACTCTGCTGGCCGTAGTAATCGGTGAAGACGACGCCTTCGTTGCCGACGCGGTCGATGTTTGGGGTACGGTAGCCCATTTGGCCGCGGCTGTTGAAGCTGATATTCCACCAGCCGATATCATCGCCCCAAATAATTAAAATATTGGGCTTTTCAGTAGCCATGTCTTACTCCTTTTCGGGTTATGTTGAGTTGTCGAGCCCGGCCGCGGAAATCACACCGGACTTCGGTGTGAGCGGTTGGACAATTACCTGGCAGTTTCCACTTCCATCTCCGCTGCCAGGAGTTCCAATTTGCAAGTGGCGAATCAGGGGCTTCTCGCCAAGACACTTATTAGCCTCTCTTCATGCCGTAAACGCGGGGTGCCTCGCATCCGCGTTGCTGATTTCTGGCCTATGTGAATCCATCACACCTGTGAGAAGAACTAATTCACTCTGGCAAGCAGCGTAGTTCGCGGCATCGCTGTTGTGAACTGTCAAATGTGACAGCAACAATGACCCTATGTATCAATGGCATAAGACCTGCGGGTCGAATGCGTTGACCTCAGTCCGCTTACCAGCGTCTTCCATGACGCTGCATGCCGAACACGGCAATTTCAATGGTTAAGCTGATCGATTGCTTCACGAATCGGGGCGGACGATATCTTCATCATGCCGCTGAACGGCGAATACATCTCAATAATGATCAGGATGGCGGCCGAGACTGCCAGGGCACCGATTAATATGGTCACGATCACCGTAGGATTAGGTGGCGCGTAAAGACCAAAGCTGATAAAGATCGCCACAATCCATGAGATCAGGATGACCAGCAGGGGCATCGAGAGCTTGTTGGTATCCGACTGAACAAAGAGCAGCCAATTGGATTGTTGCAAATCGTTGAGTAGAGTCATCGAACGCGCTTTGGCATACGCTTGACTGCTTGTTTTCGGTTCCAGAGCATTCAATTGGGCTTCCACGTGATCGATCGTGGCCTCGGGATGCAACGTGACCTGTGTGGACGCTATAGAAGGCCACACGCGATCCGCAGCGGCTCCGAGCGCATCGCGTACCTGGACGCGAATTGGATCGGTTTCTGAACCATACACCGCCAGGGCACGGTCCAGAAGAACTACGTCGGATGACATTTGCGCAACCAGGACTTTCTGCCCATCGTAGGATGCCTTGGCTGAAGATACGAGCATTCCCAGGATGATCCCGGTCATGGTCATCACGAAGCCGGTCACCAGCTTGATCACGGCTTCCGATGCAGGAACGAAATGCTCTTCGGGCAACATTCGGCGCAGCACGATACCCAGGATGCCTCCGCCAAATATAACTACGAAGGCGATCAGGCTTACGTGGTCCGAATTCATGCTTAGCCTCCCGAAAGGCTGCCACGCGGCGACAGAACTACTATTCCAAGCTTCATTTGCGAAATGGCATAGATGGCCAGGACTACTTCAAAATGCCTCACCAATGCCCATGCTCCAGGTCCAACTGCCCCTGCCTCGCGCGAAGTCGGCGCG
>FSXA01000623.1_pt1 | contig 15688 bp, 9 predicted proteins | sample 1638081 | NCBI WGS metagenome assembly FSXA01 (sample SAMEA3914788, study PRJEB12502) | metagenome | biome: forest; material: soil | place: Canada | collected 2011-07-03 | depth 0.1 m
CGGCTACACCATCTATGATCCCGACACCACCACCTGCTCGGTCCCAGGCGGCACGCTCGATGACTGCCCCGGCAGCGCATACACCCGTACCGCATTTGCGAATGACACGATCCCGCTCAGCCGCGTCAACTCGATCGGCGCTGCTGTCCTGAATCTTTATCCTCTGCCGAATGTGAATACAACAGCATTCCAGAGCAACTACATCGCGAACACACCCGCTGACTACTCCTATGACCAGGAGATGGGGCGCGTGGACTACACCATCTCGGACCGCACGCGAATCTACAGCCTATTCGCCTACCAGGGCGGCCGTGAGACACAAAGTTCGAACGGATTCTCATCCCCTGCGACCTACGGCGCCATCGGCGTAAAGCACCAGCAGATCACCGCGTCGCAGGACTTGACCCACACCTTCACACCGACCACACTGCTGGACCTCAAGGTTTCGCTGGCGCGCTACTATGTCTCCAGCCCGGACGGCAACCTTGCGGACCCCGTCAATCCATCGACGATCGGTCTCACGATGCCGACCATCCCCACGACGAACCTGGAGCAGCTACCGGAGTTCACCACCTCCCAGTTCTACCCGCAGGTTGTTGGTAACGAAATCACCTCCGGCACCTACACCGACATCAGCTTCAACGGCGACCTGACCAAGCAGTGGGGCAAGCACGCCATGCACTTCGGCGGCGAATACCATAATCTCAATCACGGAACGCCAGGACAGGCCGGCCATGCCAACGGCGACTTCAGCTTCGGCACCTTCGCCACGCAGCAAAACCCCCTCCTTCGCAATGGCACCGATGGCTTCGACATCGCCGATATGCTGCTCGGCTATCCCGTCAGCGGCGGCGTGGATTGGAACCTCAACCAGTTCACCTACTACTCCACCTGGGCCCTGTATGCGCAGGATGACTGGAAGGTGACGCCGCGGCTGACACTGAACCTTGGCATCCGCTACGACGTTACCGGAGGCGCTCGCGCTCGTGAACATGGCCTCAATCGCGGCTTCTGTCTCACCTGCTTGAATCCGACCACCGGAGACGCCGACTACCAGGCAAACCTCGTCACCGATCAAAGCGCGCTCGCGGCCGCGGGCATCAACGCGTCCTCGCTCAGCAACGTCTACGGAGGTATCCTCTTCGCCGGAGAGAATGGTCAACCCCAGACCGGGTACAACACGCAGTACAGCAACGTCGCACCGCGTTTTGGCTTTGCGTACCAGCTCGATAACAACACCGCCATCCGCGGCGGCTACGGCATCATGTATCTGGTGGGCCTGGAGAACGGCACCTACTCCGGCTCGTCAGAGACGACCAACTACGTGGCATCGCTCAATGGCAACGTCACGCCTAGCACCTACTTCGGGAGCGGCACTCCATTCCCGAACGGCGCGCAGCAACCGCTCGGAGCCTCTGGTGGTCTGTTAACGGAGATCGGCAACTCGCAGTCCCTCGACTTCCCGCAGCGTAAGATTCCCCTCACCAACATGACGTCGCTCGGCATCCAGCACGCCTTCCCCGACCAGATGACGCTGGATATTCGCTACGCTGGAAACTTCGCGTATCGTCTGCGGACGTCGACCACACTGAACCCTGTCTCGCTCTCGCAGCTTCAGCAGGCACAGGCGAACCCCAACTACTTCAACCAGCTCGTCAGCAACCCCTACTACGGTGTCCTGCCTGCAACCTCCACGGTGGGTGCGTCTCCCAAGATCGACGCCCTGGCGCTGATGACGCAGTACTCCGCCTTCGGCCAGATCTCCTGGGATGCAGCTCCGCTCGGCAAGAATCTCTACGACGCCCTCGAGGTAAAGCTCGACAAGCGTCTTGGCGGTCCTGAGCAACTTAGCTTCCAGCTCGCGTACACCTGGTCCAAAACCATGAACGGTACCAGCTTCACCAACTCGTGGCCCTATCAGGATCCAACCGTGCGTTACGAGATCAGCCCGTACGATCGCACCAACGTCCTAACCTTAGCCTCGCAGTGGAACCTTCCCATCGGTAAGGGACAGCGTCTCCTCTCCACACCCAACCGCTTTGTCAACCCGGTAATCAGCGGCTGGGAGTTCAGCTCCATCCTCTCAGCGCAGAGCGGACAGCCTGTCAGCCTCGACACCAACTACTACTACAACTGCGGACACAGCTTTGCTCCCGCCGGTGGCTCTTCCGTAAAGGAGTGGCTCTATAACGACTACAGCTCCGGCAACTCGCTGGGCTGCTACTCGGCGATCCCGCAGTATGACCTCAAGAACCTGCCCGATCGCATCTCGAGCGTTCGTACACCCATCATGCCGAACTTCGATGCTTCGCTCCAAAAGAACTTTCCGTTCTTCGCCAAGTCGAACCTCGTCTTTCGCGTCGATGCTTTCAACCTGACCAACAGCGTGCTCTTCCCTGGGCCCGATGACAACCCCGCCGATGGACCTCCCGTGAAGACGACAACCGGCGGCTACACGGGCTACGGCACCATCAGCCAGACCCAGCAGAACCTTCCACGTGTGCTTCAGTTTGCCCTCAAACTGAAGTTTTAACCTGCCCTTCAGACGCCGCCAAACGGTGCTTGAAGATATAGCAGCCTCCGTTTTGAAGGGATCGAGCATGAGAAACCTGTCTTATCGACGAGGTTTCTCATGCTCGCTTTTTTACTTAAGACGATCCGACTCATACATCCGGACCGCGACTGGATCGTCGATGACGGCGAGGAGGGTGGGAAGTTTTAGGTGCTCATTCAAAGAGTGGCGACGGAGCGTGGGCCGTGTTGACAGTTTTCAAATTCGAACGATACTGTTAGCCACGACGTAATCGCTTACTAAGCTACATTCTCAAAGATGCAGGGGTGTTTCATGGACTTTGTTACGAAGACCAAAGCCATTTTGACTGACAACCATTTCCTGGTACCGTTTGCTGTGCTGATGGCAGGAATCGCCCTATTGGTTCTGCTTCATTAGGCAATCGTGGAGAAAATACTCGGGAGAACCCCTGCGATGGCTAAAGAAACAGTCTTCATGAAGAGGGAGAAGAGCCGGCTCTCGCTGCATGGCCTCGGAGTCATCTGCGGTCTTACCGCAGGCGTCTGGTTAGGAGCCGCTGAAGCGCCGACAAAGCTCGTGAATGCAGGGGTCTCTCCATTCGCAATCTCTCTTTGTATGGTGGCTGGAGTCTTCACAGCACGGTGGACATTCCCGACGTTGCTTAAGGGGACATCGTATGTCTTCGCCGACCTGTCTGAAAAGAAACACCTCATCGTCTGGGCATTACTCGCTGGGGCTCTTTGGGCCGTTGCCAACACGCTCACGGTCTTTGCCATTCGGGATGTCGGTCTCGCCGTTGCGTTCCCCATGTGGAACGCCAACTCGCTCATTGGTCTGCTATGGGGCAGGGTCTTGTTTCGCGAGCTTGAAGGTGCCAGCAATAAAAATATATCCAAGGTAGTTCTCGGGGCTATCTCCATCGTGATTGCAGCGATCATGCTCGGATTCAGCACGCTCCACGGTAGTACGACGGGTGCACACGCCTCTAGAGGCATCATCGCGGCGCTGGGTGCGAGCCTGATGTGGGGAACAATGTATGTTCCGTATCGCAAGGCCTATCTCAGCGGCATGAATCCGCTCTCGTTTGTCACAGCCTTTACCGTGGGTGAGCTTGGAACAGTACTCGCGCTTACGCTCATGCTCGACGGAGGCATTCACTCCTCGGCCTTCCAACTGTTGCATAGGCCGGGCATGCTGTTCTGGCTCTTCCTCGGCGGCTTTGTATGGGTGATCGGCGATCTGTTTCAACAGTTCGCTGCAAAGTATCTCGGCATCGGCCGCGGCATTCCCCTTTCAAATACGAATCAGCTTTGGGGGTTGGCGTGGGGGGCGTTGGTCTTCGGCGAACTCGCGGGCGCAGATCACCAGCATCTTCTGCTAGTCATCGGTGGATCCGTGTTGATGATCCTCGGAGCACTCGCCATCAGTACGGCTGTGGCTTCCGCCAAAGAGCATAGTTCGACCAACGAAGCGCTGCTGCGCGAATGCCTCCGCTATGGCCTGGATTATGACAAGACGATCATGGCGCAGGCTGGCGACGAGTTCGGTGGAACGAAAGAGAAACGTCGCTGGTGGGATTACCTCATCGTCCTCACGGCGACGACAATTTTCATCACACTTGGCATTCGAGCAGTCGTACCACCACTCGCCATGAATCTGCATTGGGTTGCCGTGCTGAGTCTGTTGCTTCTGGCCAGTCTCGCCACTGGTGGCTGGAGTCTATGGCGTCGTACCCGATTCTGCTAGGAGAGATTCGTAAGGAGAGAGTCTATGGCCGTTCGGCTCAAAGACATTGCGCGCGACCTCGGAGTTTCCGTTGTAACCGTATCGAAGGTTCTTCGCGGCAACGCTGACATCGGCGAGGCCACGCGCAAACGCGTGCTCAAGCGCATGAAGGAGCTAAACTACCAGCCCAACATGATGGCTCGCGGCCTGGCCAGCGGACGCACGTATACCGTCGGCTTGGTGGTGCCCGATCTCGTCCATCCATTCTTCGCTGAGTTTGCGAAATCTCTTGGCGGCTTTCTGCGACAGACCAAACGGGCACTGATTCTCGCATCTTCAGAAGACGATCCAAAGATCGAGCAGGAGGAGATTCACACCCTGTTGAACCGCGGTGTGGACGTGCTGCTGATCGCATCCTGCCAACAAAATCCGCGGAATTTCTGCGAGTTAGGCCATGTCCGCACGCCCTTCCTTTTATTTGACCGGAACTTCCCGCACCTGGCGGCAAACTTCGTCGGATCAGATGACGTCCTGGTCGGTGAGATGGCGACGAAGCACCTGATCGAAATCGGACGCAAGCGGATTGCCCATGTCGGTGGGAAGAATTCCAGCCCTTCGCTTGACCGTATGCGTGGGTATCGTGGTGCACTCAGAGCTGCGGAGTTACCGGTCGTCGAAGAACTGATCGTCTCTCGAGAACGACTTGAAGAGTCTGGCGATCGGGTCGGGTTCGAGGTCATGCAGGGTTTCCTAAAGCTCAAACAGCGGCCGGACGCAGTCTTCTGCTACAACGACTTGACGGCGGTAGGCGCGATTGATGCCACGCTACAAGCGGGGTTGCGCGTTCCTGAAGACATCGCATTCATCGGCTGCGGTAACTTGCGTTACGCAAACTACCTTCGTGTGCCGCTTAGCTCCATCGATCATCAGACAGGCGAGCTTGGACGGGTTGCGGGGCAGTTTGCCATGGAGCTCTCCGCAGATCCGGAATTGCAACCCAGGAGTGTGCTTGTACCGTCGCTCCTGGTCGCCCGCGAGTCGACGATCGGAATCATCCCGCATAGAAAACGGAATGGCATTTGAAAAGAACATGTCGCGCGTGAATCAAGGCCATTAACTTGTCTAGATACCGTTTTTTCGCTTGTCAGCCGTTGTAGCGAACTCGTATAGTCCTTTGTAGTTAGCGGTAACGTAGCTTGATCGCATTCCTTTCGGAGAGCACTTCCAATGGCTATTGCAGCGCTGTCAACCGATGCGCCCCTCAAAGACATGGATGAGTGGGACGAGTTCCTTACCGGTCGCTACCAGGAAGGAAAGAGCGAAGACCAGTTCCGTCAATATGATGAGGCCGCGACTCCCGGTGTGGCGGAGTTCTATCGCTTGAACCATCAATTCCAGACCTATGACTACGTCATGGCGAAGCAGAAGCAGTACTTCGCTCTAGACAAAGGGATGAAGAGCATTTGGGAAGCAGCCGAGTTTTTGAACACGCTCGTCGATGACAGCGATCCGGATACGGACCTAACGCAGATCGAGCACCTCTTGCAGACCTCTGAAGCTATCCGCAAGGACGGACATCCGCGCTGGTTTGTGCTGACCGGCTTCATCCACGATCTGGGCAAGGTGCTTTGCCTCTGGGGCGAGCCGCAATGGGGTGTGGTTGGCGATACGTTTCCGGTGGGGTGTGCGTATTCGAAGGACATCGTTTTTCCTGAGTACTTCAAGGCCAATCCCGACATAAACAACGCGCTGTACCAGACCAAGCATGGAATCTACGAACCGAATTGCGGCCTGGCCAACGTGCACATGTCGTTCGGCCACGATGGCTATATCGGTGAAGTGATGAAGCGCTACATGCCGGAAGAGTCTCTATATATGCTGCGCTATCACTCGTTCTACGCGGCGCACCGTCACGGCGCGTACCGCCATCTCATGAGCGATCACGATATCGAGATGCTGGAGTGGGTCAACAAGTTCAACGTCTATGACCTGTACTCGAAGGGTCATACAAAGCCCGATCTAAAGGCGCTCAAGCCTTACTATGACGATCTCTTCGCCGAGTTTTTTCCTGAGAAGATTTCCTGGTAATCGATGCTGCGACCGCAGCGTCTTGTCGAAAGAGACGAACACCAAATCCAGTTCCGAGCTACAGCACGCCACGCCCTACGATCTGCCATATGTCAACAATCGTGTCTTGTCGCACAACGTGCAGGTAGTCATGGAGATTGATCGTTGGGTCGCAGTGGGGCGTTACGAATGTGACAATGCTGCCCAGAGGCAAGCTATCCGTCGAAGTCGGAAAGGTGAGACAACCATGCTCATCTCCGAAAAATGAATAGGTTGTTCCTACTGGCGCACCTGCGCTCACTTGGGGTAGGGGTCCGTCTGTAGCAAAGCTTTTCAGACCGGTATCGGTCGTAACCTGACCCGGCACGTTCTTGCTGATCACAGAACTGTGGAGGAACAAGGACGTGGCGAATGCAGGATCGGCATGATTCGCGCGCAAGGTAACGGCACCATACTCTACGTCCATAAAGATGTAGCTACCCGCCTGATGCTCGGTCAGTAACCCTTCGCGGCAATCGAGCGCCAGCGTACCCGTGCCTCCACCACTCACGGTCGCAGGCTTCAGTCCGCGCTTATCCAGCTCCGCAATCAACGTCGAGAGGAAGCGCAACTGTCCGGTATAGACACGATCGCGCTCTGCAAACTCGTTGATATGCTGCACCCGCCCGGAGTATGCCTGGAGGCCGCGATACGAGATGCCCTCCACATCGCAGACAAGGTCCACCAGTTGAAGTGCAGCTTCAATGTTGCTGACGCCGGTTCGCCCCATGCCAAGATCCACATCGATCAGCACATCGAGAACGTTCCCCGACCGACGCGCTGAATCGGCTATGGATGCCGCGTGTTGCTGGTCGTCCACCACAACCGCGACCTCAGCGCCGCGTTCCAACAGCTGCATCAACCGGTCCACCTTGCCGGCACCTACGACCGGCGATGTGATCAGGATGTTGTTAATTCCCTGCCCCACCAATGCTTCCGCTTCATGAAGAGAGGCGGTGCAAGCCCCAACCGCTCCTGCGGCTACCTGTCTCCGCGCAATCTCTGCGCATTTGTGGCTCTTAGCGTGAGGACGAGCTCGCAGACCGTGGAGGTTTATCTGACGCTGATAGGCCTCTATATTTTGCTCGAAGGCCTCCAGGTCCAGCACTAGAGCGGGCGTCGTCAGTTCACGCAGCCCGTCTGGCTTTCCGACGAGCCCTGCGTTAGGTCCGGCAACATGGTGCATTTCATCAACTAGCCGAACGCTCGACATAACGACTCTCCCTCAAATTACTGTAATCGCTCACGATGTGGACCTTGGACAGCATGCCGTTCCAGGCGCCGCATCGCGAATCAGCCCGACGGTGTGTCCTAAATGGATTCCTCTTAAGTTTCCTGCGTCGAAGCCGATAGTACCAACAAGCACGGGTTGATCTCTACCAACCAGTGGGGATCACCTCCCGCCGTGTGCGTCATGGCTGCGCGCGGGTCGTACCTTCCGCGAGCTTCAGCGGTGATGCGTCCCCGAGACAGCAGGCGTCTAGTAGACCCCGAGCCGTGATTACCTGCAGATCACCGCGTGAACCGGAGCAGTGGAAATGCCCTATAGCGGCCGTCCCTTTCATCGAATCCACGTCTGCCTCCGCAGCATCAGGGGCTGCCTCCTTGTCACATCCCCGCACCGGGCGCTGCCTCACCCGAGCCGGCGGACCGTGGGCTCGATCCTGACGCGAGCGATGTGCGTCACCCTACTCCTCAATTTCGCTCTCGCGTGCGCGCCCGCCGTGGCACAGACCTCTTATGCTTTTTCGGGAAGTACGACCGTAGGCCAAACCTCACCACCCGTTAGCGTGTCGGTGACCATGATCGCTGGCGGCGTCGCTGCAGCGCCAGAGGCCCTTACACTCGGTATCCCGAATGCTGACTTCCTGGAAAGTGGTGGCACCTGCAGCGAAGGTACGACCTACAGCACCGGGCAGCAATGCAACGTCACGGTTATCTTTCAGCCCAAGTATCCAGGGGTTCGCAGTGGTGCGGTGGTGCTCCTCAGTAATAACGGCACGTTCCTTGGAAGCACTCTGTTGACGGGCACGGCCACGGGTTCTCTATCGGTCTTGAGCCCCGGCGAGATTGATACCGTGGCCGGCGTAACGGACTGGCTCTATCAGGGAGACGGAGTGCTTGCGACAGAGGCGCCCATCTTCCTTCCAATGGGAGTCGCGATCGATGCGAAAGGAAATCTTTACCTGGCTGACTCCAACAACGACCGAATCCGGCGCGTGGACGGCCAGACCGGGCTTATTTCGACCGTCGTCGGCAACGGAACATCGGGATACTCCGGCGATGGCGGTCTGGCTACCGTCGCCAGGATCAGCAATCCCGGCGGTTTGATTCTTGATGGCGCGGGAAATCTCTACTTTGCCGATAGTAACAATGATGTGATTCGCCGGGTCGATGCCGTCAGTGGCATCGTCACTACAGTCGCCGGCATCCCTCAAATGAATGGCTATACAGGAAGTGGAGGACTGGCTACCTCAGCAAGGCTCTCCAAACCTGAAGGACTCGCCCTCGATGCCGCTGGTGATCTATACATCGCAGACACCGGCAATCATGCAATCCGGGAAGTCAGCGCAACCACCGGAACAATCAGCACGGTCGCAGGAACCGGTGTGCCAGGCTATAACGGCGATCATATCCTTGCGGTCGACGCAGAGCTCAGTGGCCCATGGAGCCTGAGCTTAGGCCCGGACGGTTCACTTTATATTGCCGACACCACCAACCAGCGCGTTCGCACCGTGGCCACTGCCACGGGCATGATCACCACCGTCGCAGGCACGGGCACTCAGGGTGCTTCCGGTGATGGCGCACTTGCTACCGCGGCGCTATTGAACGCGCCGGCCGCTGTCCTTCTGGACCCGGCCGGGAATCTCTATATTGCGGACTCCGGGAACAATCGCATCCGGGAGATCAGTGCCGCTACCGGCAACATCCAGACACTTTCAGGTGGCAGCACGGAAGGGTTCAGTGGTGATGGCGGTCCTGCCAACCTGGCCAGTATGTACGGCCCTTACGCGCTGGTCTTCGATCAGAGCGGGAATCTCTTTTTCTCCGACATGTTCAATAACCGCGTCCGTGAGATTCACGCATCGGTAGCTACTTTGCCAGCATTCCCGGTCATGCGCGTGGGCAAGGTTTCAGTCCCGCAGATCCAGGGCCTGGTGAACAATGGTAACGCCAATCTCACCGTCGCGACGCCCACATTGCTCAACGCTGCGCTGGACCTTGCCACGACCACTTGTAACGCCGGCTCAATTCTTACCTTCAACACCGCAGGGAATCTCTGCAACTTCGGTGTGGACTTTGCTCCGGTTAGCGTTGGCGCAGACGTTCTGGGTACCGTTACCGCCCCGTCCAACGCCGGCAACAGCCCTGGAATCATCCATTTTTCGGGCCAGGTACTGACGGTCCAACCCACCACACTATCCCTGAGTTCAAGCCAGAATCCAAGCCTGATCGGCACGGCCGTAACGTTTACAGCTACCGTCTCCGCCGGTGGCGATACCACCTCCGGCACTGTGTCCTTCTTGAATAACGGAACTCCGATCGCCGGTTGCGGCGACATCACGGAAGGCTCCAATCAGAAGGCAGCGTGCTCCACCACGGCACTCCCCTTGGGAACGAGCTCCATCTCAGCCAGCTACTCGGGAGATGCCAACGATGCATCGAGTGTTTCCCCAACGATCCTGGAGGTAATCAAGCAACCTGCGACGATCATGCTCACAGCCTCTCCGAACCCGGCCGTTGTTACGGCCACGGTCGCCCTGACAGCAACAGCGACCGCTGCAACTGGAACTCCGACCGGGACCGTTACCTTCTATGACGGCGCCACGGTGATCGGAAGCGCCAACCTGAACAGTGGCGGGATCGCATCTTTCTCCACAGCCAGCCTTGCGGTTGGCACACAAAGTCTCACCGCGCAATATTCCGGAGACACCACGAACGCTGCCGACACCTCGCAAGCCGTCAACGAAGTAGTTCAACAAGCAACCACGACCACCACCCTCTCTTCGAGTGGCACCACGGCAACGGTCGGGACTTCGGTGACGTTTACAGCAACCGTTACCAGCGCGAATGGGCCAACGCCCGCAGGTACCGTGGAGTTCATGAACGGCTCGATTGTATTGGGCAACGGCACGGTCAGCGCGAATGGAACGGCAACCCTTGTGCTCTCATCGCTCTCGCCGGGAACCTACTCGATTGTGGCAGCCTATGGAGCCGATACAGACGACGCAACCAGCAGCTCCACACCACTCACAGAAACCATCCAGCAGATCTCCACCACGACTGCACTGTCTGCCAGTACGAACCCGATTTCTACTGGAGCAACTCTCAATCTAAGCGTTGCCGTCGCAGCAACAGGAACCTCGTCGAATGGCGGTACCCTGAGCGGCAATGTCACCTTTAGCGAGGGTCCGACCGTCTACGGCACGGTTGGCATCAATAGTGCGGGTGACGCGATTCTTCCGATCACTACCCTTTCTACTGGATCTCACTTCATCCTTGCCTCCTATTCGGGGAACACGAACTATGCTCCCAGCACCTCCGCCGTCTTGGATGAGGCGGTGCTGTCGACGGCAACGATTACTACCTTGAGCTCGCCGGCAATCACCACCCTCGCAGGCGAGACGGCATCCTTCACCGCCATCGTAAGCAGCGCGACCGCAATTCCCACGGGTAGCGTAGCCTTCGAGGAGGGCGGCGTTAGCATCGGGCAAGCCCAGTTGAATGCCCAGGGCATTGCTACCTTCTCCACAAGGGCCTTAGCCGTTGGCACCCAAATTATCACTGCGATTTACGGCGGAAATGGAAATTACAACTCCAGCACTTCGGCCGCGTTGCAGCATACCGTCGTTCTAGCGACTCCTTCACTGATCCTGACGGGACCAAGCACAGCCGTCGATGCTGGAACAACGTTTGGATTGACGGCCACGCTCAGCAGCAACGGCGCGCCCCCCTCAGGAACGTTGACGCTACACAATGGCGCAACCACAATCGCTACGCAGAGCGTCTCCGCCGGCGGCACATTTTCCTTTGCCAACCTCTCCCTCGGTGTCGGGACCTATCAACTCACGGCTGCGTTTTCGGGAGACACCGATAATGCGTCCGCAGTGTCCGTTCCTGTTACCCTAACAGTCCAATTGACACCGACAGTGACCGCTCTTTCGAGCAGTGTCAATCCGGCCACACTCGGACAGAGTCTGACCTTCACCGCAACGACAGCTGGCGGTATGCCCACCCCGACCGGCGCAATCGTGTTCCTGGATGGTGCCACCGTACTCGGGTCTTCCGCTGTAAATACAAATGGAACCGCAACATTCATCACGGCTGCATTGGCCTTCGGCACACATTCGATCACTGCGAACTACGGGGGCGATTCGGACCATGCAATATCCATCTCCAACGCCCTGAACGAGAAGATTGTCCAGCCGGCTTCTGCATTACTCAGTTCAAGCGTGAATCCAGCCATCTTTGGGGCCAACGTCCTCTTCACCGTCAAGATCACGGGGGCAGGAGCACAAATGCCTTCTGGTACAGTGGCCTTCCGCGACGGTACATTGGCACTCGGCACGGTAACTCTTGATAACACCGGAATAGCCACCATCCAGATTGCAACGCTTCCCGTTGGATCCGATATCATCACGGCGAGCTACAGTGGAGACACCAATTATTCTTCGGCCTCGGCTTCCCTTACCCAGACGATACAGAGCGCAACCACCCAGGTAACCCTTGGCATCAGCCAAAATCCAGCCATCTATGCGACGCCCGTGACCTTCACCTCCACGGTGACGGGGAATGGCGGGATCGTCCAAGCGGGCACGGTGAACTTCACCGATGCCGGTGCATCCATCGGAAGCGCGGCCCTGAGCTCGACCGGGGCCGCCGTACTGACTGTCTCCACGCTCACTCCTGGCGCCCATGCGATCGTCGCCAACTACAGTGGCGGGACCGATATAGGCGCATCAAGTTCAACACCTCAGGCTCTCGTGGTGAAGGAGTTGACGACGGCGGCTTTGGCATCTACCGCGAATCCAACCGCGACCCTTAGCTCCATTGTGCTCAGCGCCAACGTTATCAATAGTGGGGTGGGAGAACCGACCGGGGCCGTGACGTTCACCGATGGGCCCAACCTGCTCGGTACGGTGACGCTCAATGTCAGCGGATTAGCATCGCTAACGGTTCCATCGCTGGGCGCTGGAAATCATTCACTGGTAGCGAGCTACGCTGGTGACGCCGAGAACTTCTCCAGCACTTCATCGAGCCTGATCGAAGGAGTACAGCTTCGCCCAACCACGACGGCCCTCTCGAGCTCCGCCACTGATCCCAACAATCCTCTCCAGATTACCCTTATCTCGGTTGTCGGCTGGTCCGGCCCCATCGCTCCCACTGGTGCGATGACCTTCACTGTAGGGTCGACCATACTTGGCAGCACCCAACTCGATTCCATCGGCGTTGCCACCCTCAACGTTACGCTTGCCTCAGCTACAGAAGAGATCATAGCGACGTATAGCGGGGATGCTTCCTACGCCAGTTCAACCTCCCTGGCGACCACCATCTCCGGGGGCACCGCGACGCAGTTCACCGTGCAGCTGAGCCCCTCGACCCTAACGCTCCAAAGCAAGCAGCATGCAACTACGACCGTTACCCTCACCTCACTCGCTGGCTTCTCTGATACCTTGCAGCTCGGCTGCCTGGGGCTGCCAAATGCTGCAACCTGCACCTTCAGCACGCCGCAAGTGAGCCTTGTCGCTAATGGAACAACGACGGTGCAGTTGATCGTCGACACTGGAGATCCGCTGGGCGCGGGTTCTACCGCAGCACTCGGGAAGAAACCCACCTCCGGAATTCTTTTGTGCCTCCTGCCTTGCTTGCTCTGCATTGGACTAGGAGCGCGACAAAGGAAAGTCAGAGCGGGCGCTTTGCTCATCTTCCTGTTGATGGTATCGGCGACCTTCTTGACCACGGGCTGCGCTGGTTTGTCCGTCAATGGGACGCCTGCTGGCACATACACCTTCAAGGTAACGGCATCTGGCAAAGGTAGTGGCGCGACCATATCCCAGACCGTGGCTCTGACGGTAACGCAGTGACGTCAACCTTGGGTCCGAGCCGCGGATGGCGAGTTGCGATCGCCGTTTGCGTGGCCCCTTGTCTCTTATGGCAGGCCGGCGATGCGCAGAACATCCCCACAGCAAAGGGTCCCGGAAGCTACCTCGCGATTGGAGGAGAACTCTCAGCATTCCAGGCGGACTATGGGCAGAGGGTGCTTGGCGGCGGCGTTCTTTTCATGGATCTAAATCCAACCTGGCGTATTGGATTGGAGGGCGAGGCCCGCTATCTTCGGTTCAACAGCTTCGAGGACGTCACAGAGACGAACTACCTTGCTGGCCCTCGGATAATGCTGAGACCAGGACCACTTCGTCCTTATGTGAAGTTCCTCATCGGGGCCGGCAAGATCACCCTGCCGTTTCACTACGCGCAGGGTACTTTCCTTAGTTACGCGCCGGGAGCTGGTGCCGATTACCTCTTAAATGATCGCGTGACCATCCGATTGATCGATTTCGAGTACCAGCTGTGGCCTGATTTTTCCTCTTACGGGGAATTGCGTCCCTATGGTGTCAGTGCGGGTATAAGCTTCCGGCTGAATCCGACGGAACATGACCCCACGAGTGCACATCGCTCGCGCTGGCGATAATCTGGCACAAGATCTTTTGTTCTATCCATCACCATGCCAGGGAACGATTCGACGGTCCTCAAATGACTTCGCAAGAGCTCTGTGGCTATCCTACTCACTCCTGGCCGGCTGCAAACGGCTATCATGGATAGAGCATGGAACTTCAACAGCTCAAGTATTTTTGTTCCGTCGTTCGATATGGCAGCTTCACAAAGGCTGCCGAGCAAGAGGGTATTGCTCAACCGACACTCTCTCTGCAGATTCGCCGATTGGAGAAATCCGTTGGATCGACCCTCTTTGTGCGGCTTGCCAGATCCGTACGCTTGACGCACGCCGGAGAAATCTTCTACTCCCACGCGAAAGAAATACTCAGCCGCTCCAAGCTTGCTGAGTCGCAACTCCGACAACTGGAAGATGGCATCCGCGGGCCGCTTCGCATCGGCGCGATCCCGACAGTCCTTCCATACCTCCTTGCACCACGCCTTCCCGAATTCTCAGTTCTATATCCCGAGGTCGACATTGTTCTGACAGAAGACGTCACAACCAACCTCGTCGATAAGCTTCGCGCGGGCGATCTCGACGTGATCATCGTGAGCCTGCCTCTACGTCAACCTGATCTGGTCTGCAGCGAATTATTACGTGAGCCGCTCGTTCTTGTGGCTCCAAAGGAACACACACTTTGCCAGGCACAACCCGTCAAACTGGATCTTTCCGGCGAGCGACTCTTTCTTTTGAAGGAAGGTCATTGCTTCAGGGACGACATGCTGATTGCCTGCAGGCGAGGCAGTGCAGAGATGGCGCCCGCCTTCGAGTCCGATCACTTTGGCTCCATCTTTCCCTTGGTAGCCTCGGGAGCCGGCATAACGATTGCCCCGCGCATGGCGACGATCCAGGCTGTCGACTGCGCTGTGCTTCCCCTCCCGAAGGAGCAATTGAGGAGGATTGGCTATGCGCGTCTCAAAAGCGGCGCGAAGTTCAAGACATTAACTGCCTTCACAAAATGGTTGCGAACCATAACGCAATCTTCCGCCAAGCTAAACGCATAGAACTCGCAAACCCCAGCCAGTCTTCAGGTTTCGCAGCTGCTCCGAAAATGCAATATCACCCATAGCCCATCCGATCTACCTCCACGCCTGCGCAGTCACTACGCTCAAAGTTGTTTCAATGAACAACTGGCGCACAGCCGACGCGAACGTGGAGAATATTAATGAAATCAAATTTAGCGGTAGCACTGCTTCTGTCTGGAGGCCTGATGTATGGGCAGCAGCAGACGAAAACTCTCACTACAAACGCCGGAGCACCGGTATCCAATAATCAAGATTCGCTGACCGCCGGTGAAGATGGCCCGGTCCTATTGCAGGACCTCCATCTGATCGACAAGCTTCAGTCGTTCGATCGTGAACGCATTCCGGAGCGCGTCGTCCATGCCCGCGGCGTCGGAGCCCATGGCTTTTTCGTCTCCTACGGCGACCAGTCTCAGTACACCAAAGCTGATTTCCTCAATGCTGCGAACAAAAAGACGCCGGTCTTCGTTCGCTTCTCCACCGTCATGAACCCCACTGGTTCGGCCGAGACGGGAACTCGCGACCCCCGCGGCTTCGCGGTGAAGTTTTACACGCAGCAGGGCAACTACGATATCGTCGGCATCAACCAGC
>FSXA01001404.1_pt1 | contig 15656 bp, 10 predicted proteins | sample 1638081 | NCBI WGS metagenome assembly FSXA01 (sample SAMEA3914788, study PRJEB12502) | metagenome | biome: forest; material: soil | place: Canada | collected 2011-07-03 | depth 0.1 m
GTACTGGATGTACTGGGGCGAGGTCGAGGTTCACTTGGCCATCTCCTCCGACCTGATTCACTGGAAGCCTGTCGAGGATGCGGCCGGGAAGCCGAAGGTGTTACTTAGGGCGCGGCCCGACTTGTTTGATAGCGCCTTCCCGGAGATCGGCGCGCCGCCGGTGCTGCTGCCCAAGGGTATCGTGGTCTTTTACAACGGCAAGAACGCAGCGACAGGTGGAGATCCGTCCATTGGCCGAGGTGCCTACTCCGCAGGCCAGGCGCTCTTTTCGAGCAAAGATCCCTCGCGCCTGATTGCCCGCACAGAGCAACCGTATCTTAAGCCGGAGCTGCCCTTCGAAAGGTCAGGCCAGTATGCAGCGGGCACCGTTTTTACCGAGGGCCTGGTTCTCTTTCACCAGCATTGGTGGATGTATTACGGAACAGCAGATTCCTTGGTCGGCGTTGCAAGTGCGCCGATCCCGAATCAATGACTTGCCGGTGCCGGGCGGCCGTCGCCGATCTGCGAAAGACCGCCTCGCCAGCAAAAGGAAAGTACCTGAACCGCAGCCATGATCCTCCTGGAGGGAAATCGTCTGATGCATCTTCGAAGGCTTTATTGGATAGCGTGCTTCTGTGTTCCATTCCATCTCTTCCCCGGGGCATCCGCCTACGCGCAGACTGATCCGTTCGATCAGGTGGATGCCTTTATCGGCACGCAGACCAGTTCCCAAAAAGATAATGGCAACACAGTGCCCGGGGCGACGCGGCCCTTCGGCATGTTGTCCTGGAGCCCCGATTCCGCCGACGGAGAGTTTTACCGCTATGAGAACCCGGTCACTCGCGGTTTTAGCCTCTTCCACCTCAGTGGTCCGGGGTGCGGCGTCTATGGCGAAGTGCCGATCTTTCCCATGCTCGGTCTTCCCGCGGAGCCGCCTCCGGTGCTGCCGCTTCCATATCGGGCTGCCTATAAACACTCAGACGAGGTTGCGCAGCCGGGCTATTATTCTGTGAAGCTCGACTCCGGCATCATGATTGAGATTGCAGCTGACGTCCATTCCGGGATAGCCGAGGTGCATTACCCTGCCGGGACATCGAGTCATACGTTGCTTCTCGACCTGAGCCGCAATCTTACCCGCGTCGCCGACGCGCAGATTCAGATCGAGGGCGGCCATGTCACGGGCTCGATCGCCAGTGGCGGTTTTTGTGGCTTTCAGAATCACTACAAGGTTTACTTCTCCTTGCGGACTGAGGAGGCGCCGCAAACTTCGGGCACTTTCACCGAGCTTGGTTTCGACAAGGAGAGCCGCGTTGCACAGGGCCCCCACACCGGCGGCTATCTCAGCTTTTCTCCCGCGACCGCAAATGTGCGTTTGAAAGTAGGCCTATCTTTCGTCAGTATCGCGAACGCTGACGAAAACCTCACCCACGAGATTCCCGGATGGGACTTTGAAAAGGTCCGCGATGAGGCAAAATCCGCCTGGAAAGGCGTTCTCTCCCATGCCGTCGTCTCCGGCGGCAGCGATGCTCAGCGCAAGGTCTTCTATACGGCCATGTATCACTCGTTTCTACAACCGACGGTTTTCAGCGACCTGAACGGCGAGTACCTGGGCTTCGACGACAAGGTACACACCGCGAAGGGTCGAATCCAGTACGCCAACTACTCCGGGTGGGATATTTACCGCAGCCAGGTGCAGCTCATCACGATGTTCCTGCCTAAGGTCGGCAGTGACATCGCCGAATCCCTGGTTGCCGACGCGCAGCAAGGAGGCGGCTTGCCTATCTGGCCCGTGGCCAACGACGAGAGCAGCGTCATGGTGGGCGATCCATCCGACTTAGTCCTGGCCGACATTTATGCTTTCGGCGGACGCGATTTCGACGCACAGGCCGCGCTGCATGTGATGCTTCATGGCGCACAAGATCCGGCGGCGCACGTCCGGCTTTACCCGGAGCGGCCGGGCCTCGCACAGTTCTTACGGGATGGATACATCTCCGAATCGTCCGCGATCCACGGATCGGCTGCCGTTACGCTCGAAGATGAAAGCGCGGATTTCGCCATCTCGCGATTTGCCCAGTTGCTAGGCGATGACTCAGTTACAAAACAATTTCTGGTCCGGTCGGCCCAGTGGCACAAGCTTTTCGATCGGGAAACGCGCTATATCCGTCCGAGAAACGCAGCCGGCAACTTCCTCCCTGACTTCAAGCTGACCTCCTGGGATGGCTTTGTCGAAGGTAATTCCGCGCAGTACACATGGATGGTTCCCTATGATTTGAAGGACCTGATCTTGGCGATTGGGGGCAACGCAGCCGCGAACAGCCGTCTGGACAGCTACTTCAGCCAGTATGGCAGTTGGCAGCTGAATCGCGGACCGTACTTCTTTATCGCGAATGAGCCCAGCTTCGGGAACCCCTGGATTTATGACTGGTCCGGCGAGCCGTGGCGCACGCAGGAAGTCGTGCGGAAGACCCTCAACGATCTCTTTACGGCAGCACCGAACGGAGAGCCCGGCAACGACGACCTGGGGGCGACATCCTCGTGGATTGTCTTCAGCCAACTCGGAATGTTCCCGGAAATTCCTGCAGTTGCCGGGTTCGCCGTGAATAGCCCTATGTTTCCAACGGCTGTTCTTAAGCTCGGCGATCACGAACTCCGAATCGTAGCCGTCGGAGCCCCGGAAAAGCTCTACATCCGCGAGTTGAATGCCGATGGCAAGCACATTCGGAACTGGTGGCTTGATTGGAGCACCCTGAAGCACTCGGATGAGATTCGCTTCATCCTTTCGCCGACGCCCGACAAGACTCCCGGAGAACCGCCTCCATCCTTCGCTCCGTAACGTCTCCCCAGCGAAACCGAGATAAACAGCAGAAAGGCCAAACGCAGATGCTTTCCCGCAGATCAGTCCTTAAATTCCTCGCCCTGCTCTCTTGCAGGTTTGCGCCGAACACATTGCAGGCGTTGGGCGAGAGCGCCCCTGTCATTAGCTACATGGACGGCTATCACGGCGGTATTGTGGGACACATGCCGCCTGGCAGTTGGCGCGATATCCTTAGCGCGCTCGACCAGTTCCCCTCATGGAAAATCAACCTAGATATCGAAGCCTCATCTTGGGAGGTGTTGCGGCGGGATGATCCAGAAGCCTTCGCCAGGCTGGCGAGTCTGCTTGCGGACACTTCGCCGTCCGCACGTGTCGAAATGGTGGGCGGCACGTTTGCCCAGCCCTACGGCTGGGCGATCAGCGGCGAAAGCAACATTCGCCAACTGCAGCGCGGGCTGGAAGTGATCCGCGCTTCTTTCCCGGACTTGCCGGTTGTTACGTATGCCGTGCAGGAACCCTGCTGGGCCTCATGCCTGCCTCAGATCCTGCGTTCCCTCGGCTTTGACGGCGCCAGCCTGAAGGACGCGAGCACCGCATGGGGGGGCTACATGGCGGGCTACAACGCCGATGCGGTGCGCTGGACCGGCCCGGACGGAACGGCAATCGCGGCTGTTCCGCGCTATGCCGTGGAGCGTCTGCAGCATGTCTGGGAAACGGAGTCGATCGATGCCACCGAGGAGTTCGCCGAGCGCTGCAGGCACAATGGTATCGAGCATCCTGCAGGCATGTGCTTCCAGGACCTTGGCTGGACCGCAAAGCCGCGTGTTCAGGGATCGCGCGTGCGCTATTTAACTTGGCGCGAGTATATCCATCGAGTCTTGCCTCCTCCTGAGGCAAGTTGGCGCGTCAGCATCGAAGACATCCTGGTCACGCTGCCCTGGGGAGATCCCACCCTGCGGACGGTGGCCCAGCAGGTGCGCAGCGCCGAAAACCAGATCGTTATCGCCGAGAAGATGGCATCCCTTGCCTACGCTTTGCGGCGCGCGCCCTACCCGGCAGAGGCGCTGAACACGGCCTGGGATAAGCTGCTGCTCACCCAGGCTCACGATGCATGGATCACAGCGACCACCCGCAAGGGGCGGCAGGCCTGGGCCTTCGATGTCGCTGCGAATACGCTCGAATCGGAAACCATGGCAGACGAGATCATCGCACAGGCCTCGGACGCTCTCACGCAGGACGTCAAGAGCGTGTCGGAGTCGCCTCTGGGGCTCCAACAGGCGCGGCTCTTCAACACGTTGGCCTTCCCGCGCACGGAGATCGTGGTGATCCCGCTGTCGACGGACCCTGGGACGACAAGCGTCGTGGTGGAAGATGAACACGGCAACTCTCTTCCGGCGCAGGCGATCGTCGATCGCTCCTACTATGCGCTCCCGGTGCTCGATGACATGAGCCAGAAGCATGCAATCGCACCCGAGGGGACGAAGCGGCCGGATGGCGGCGTCAATCACGAACATCTCCTGGTGAGAGCCAGCATTCCGCCGATGGGTTTCCGTACACTGAAGCTCACGCCGCTGTACGGCAAAGCGGCACTTCCACCACAACCACAAGGCGTGTCGGTCCGGCATCAGGAGGACGGCTCCGTCGTGCTTGCCTCCGACCTATACGAACTCCAGATCGATCCCTCTCGCGGCGGAACGATTCGCAGCTTGCGATCGCTAAAGAGCGGGAAGGAGTTCGTCGATGCCGGTTCGCCGCGTCGTTTTGGGGAGTACCGAGGCTATTTCATCGAGGACCGTGCCTGGTACAGCAGTGCGGACGCGGCAGCCACCATAATCGTGGAGGAGGAGGGACCGGTGCGGGCGGCCGTTCGCGTCAACGTGACCATGGGATCGACCCAGGTCTCCACCCTGATCCAGGTTGCCACCGGGGAGCCCCGCATCGATGTCTCGGTGACGTTGTATTTCCCGCAGCCTACATGGATCGGCGATCCCTACGAGCCGGCTCCTACCGCTCACATGAGCGATCCGCGCCGCTCGCAAAATGATGGGCGATGGAAGCTGCAGGTACATCTGCCGTTCGTGCAGAACGGCAGTCTCTTCAAGAGCGCCGCATTCGACGTCTGCCGAAGCAATGTCAAAGACACTTCTTTTCAAAGCTGGGATGATATCAAGCACAACATCATCACGCAGTGGATCGACCTAGCGCAGCCGGATGAAGCTTTCGGGCTGGCCGTCTTGAGCGATCGCACTACTGCCTACAATTTTGGTCCGGACCAGTCACTCGGCTTGGTGCTCGGATGGGCCTGGGATGGAAGCTTTTGGTGGGGAAAGCACCCGTTCGAAGGCGAACACACCACTCGCTTCGCCTTTCTGCCGCATGCCCAGTCCTGGGACCGCGCCAAAGTCGCGTATGAGTACAGTCGCTTTTGCGAGCCATTGTTAGCGGCTTTAGTGCAAGCGCCCGCCTCAACACCGCCGCTTTCACATTCCCTCGTGAGTACTGCCGATCCGGGGCTGCAACTATCCGCGATGCGAGTGGTCTCGGGATCGATTGAGATACGCCTCTTCAACGCGGAGAGTGAACGGGAAGACCATTCAATCAGGCTCGGGTTCCGTCCACAGAAGGTGGAGATTGTCGATCTGAACGGCAGGTCGATCGAGCCGCTCTCGCTGCGTCCAAACGACGACGAGAGCTGTACTCTCTCGGTGAAGCTCAGGCGCTTCGGGCTGTGCACCCTGCGGTGCCACATTTAGCCCCGCGACCGCCCTGAATTAGGTGCGTTTATTTCAAAGACCATTTCACCCAGGAAGAGTTCCATGCACTATGAGAATCACAGGGGAGGATGGAGATGACATTCGACAGTCTAAGAAGACTCTGCACAAGTTCTGCGACCTTGCTGGAGTTCTCGGCGAGGATGTTGGATAACTCCAACTGCGGGTATTGGAGGAAACGGCGTGAGCTTTTCAGAGCGCCAACATGTTGTCGGTAGCCTTACCGGAGGCGCTTTAGGCAGCGCACGCTTTTTACGCTGCCAGGATCTGTGCGCGCAGTTCGGCGAGCAGCGTGGGCGCTTTCTCGCAAGGCGATGCACGAGAGCAAGCATCAATCGATCCCAGGTGCAGCGGGTTAAACTTTTGCTTCCAGGCGGCTCTGCAACTGCTCCAGGCTTAGCTGCTTCGTCTCCGGAAAGATGAAAAGCACAACGAAGAACTGCACCGCCATGACCGCAGAGAAGAGGACAAATGGATATCCGGTCGATCTCGCGGCAATCAGCGGAAAGGTTCCGGAGATGAGCGCATTGCTGATCCAATGCGCAGAGGCTCCAAGACTTTGTCCTTTGGAGCGAACAAGTGTAGGAAAGACCTCACTGATGTACACCCAGATGACGGCGCCTTGCGAAAATGCAAAGGAAAAGGTGTAAACCCCCAGAGAAAGTAGAAGCAAGTGTCGCGGCAGGCGACCGAACATGATGGCAGCGATGCTGGACAGGCCGCCGACCATGCCGATGGAGCCGGCCAACAGCAGCGTTCGGCGTCCGAGCCGATCGATCATCATCATTGCTATAAGGGTGGCAATCAGATTCAGCAATCCGACGGCCACGGCCTGGAGTTCGGAGGAAGCCCGGCTGTAGCCAGCATCGCGAAAGATGTCGTTCAGGTAGTACAGAATCGCGTTAATTCCAGAAAATTGGTTGAACACGCCGAGACTGATCGCGAGGAAGAGGGGCAGCCTATATTTGCGCTGAAAGAGCGGCTCTGGGGTCTCCTGACTGCCGCTCGGGAGAGACGCCAAGATGTTAAGAACCTCCGCCTCTGGATCCTCCGAGCCGAGAAGCCCGAGAACTCTCCCGGCTTCGCCGAGGCGTCCTGTAGCAACAAGCCACCGGGAGCTTTGCGGAACTCGGAACAGCAGAAGGAAAAACACCAGAGCGGGAATGGACGCGACGCCCAGATCCCATCGCCACTCTGCTACGCCGAGATTCATCCTGTCGAGAAGAAAGTTCGACAGGTAGGCGAGCAGCACACCGACTACGATGCATAACTGGAAGATTCCAACGAAGCGGCCGCGTCGCTTTGCCGGAGCGATCTCGGCCATATATACGGGCCCGAGCACCGAAGAGCCCCCGATACCCAACCCGCCGATAAATCGCCAGAAAATCAGGGCTTCCCAGTTCCATGCGGCGGCACATCCTATGGCCGAGATCAAATAGAGCAGCGCCATATAACGGAGAGCAGTCCTACTCCCTAGCCTCTGTCCCGGAATGCCTGCGCACGCTGCACCCAAGACAGTCCCGAGGAGCGCAACTGAGACAGTAAATCCGAGGCGTGCCAAGGAGAGATGGAACGTCTGGGTAAGATCGCGGGTAGTACCGGCTATGACAGCGGTGTCGAAGCCAAAGAGGAGGCCGCCAAGCGCAGCCACGCTCACGCTTAGCAGAAGAAGTGCCTTGATCTTTCGCCGTGGCATCAAAAGGGTCGCTCGTTGGGAATGATTTTCGGTATCGGTACCACGATTATCGGGCTTGCGCTGTGAAGCCCAGGCTGTAAATGGCGGTTGGGCAAATCCGCTCGTAAGGGCAAGAGATTCTTCAACTCCGATTCGGGATTATCACTCTCCGAGAGCAGCAGTGTCAAACTGCGTTGACTTGGGACTTGCGCGCCTGCTACTCTCCTGTGAGAATATTATGGAACCGATACCAAGAAGAGCGATCCCACCCGGACGGCTCCCCGCAATCGTTCTGCTCTGTCTCTGCGTCTCCCAGCTTTGCCCGGCGCAGAAGAACGAGGCGTCTCCTGCCACGCCGGTACAGACCATCTTCGTGATCCCGAGTTCTCATTGGGATCTGGGGTTCCTGCGACCTCCGGAACAGGAGATGGCCGCGATCAAGCCACACCTGGATTCCGTGATCCAGGCATGCGCAGACGATCCGCAGTTTCGATGGACGATAGAGAGCGTGTGGCAGCTGAAGGCATGGCTTGACAGAACCAACGACCCGGCGCTGATCGAACGAATGGGGGCTCTGTTGCGGTCAGGTCAGATTGAGCTCTCTGCCGCGGACGGCAGTATGCATACCGAGTTCATGGGCTCAGAGGAGCTGGATCGCCTGATCTATGCGGCGCGCAAGGCCGGCAGCCGCTTTGGGATACAGCCCAGGGTTGCCATGATGAATGACGTGCCCGGATTTTCCAGCCGACTGCCACAGATGTTCGCCCGTTCCGGGGTGAGGTATTTCATCACGGGCTCGAATACTGCGTTCGGAGGAGGCACGGCACTCTGGCCGGGAAGGATGCCGATCTATTGGGAGGGTCAGGATGGCAGCAAGGTCCTGATGTGGCAAACACAGGGCAAGGATGGCGGCTACACCGAAGGCATGGCGACATACTATCTTGCCCCTTCAGTGGAAGATCCTTACTTGCATACGAAGTTCTACCCCAAAGAGTGGACTGGTCTGCCTGATCTAGAGATTACCCAGCGGGGAATCGATAAGTTGCTCCAGCAGTATCGCGACGCGGGGTATCAGCATTCCGTGGCCGCGGTGCTCTTTATGCATGACGGAATCGGGCCAGACTACGAGCTTAAGGGCTTGCTGCCAAATGTACGCGCTTGGAACGCTGCCGGGAAGCTTCCGCATCTCGTTGTGGGCACGCCTTCAGAGTTCTTCGCGTATCTGGAGCAGCATGACGGCAGCAAATTCCCAACCTACAAAGGCGACTGGAGCGGGTTGTGGGCCCACGTAAAGCTGAATTCGCCAGGCATGAGCGCTGATGCGCGCTCACTTCAGGATCGGCTGCCGCAGGCGGAGACAGTCTGGTCATTGCTCCGCATGAAGGGCCTGGATGCAGATTATCCGGCTGCCGAGCTGGCCGCCGATTATCAAAAACTTTTCGTGTACGACGAACATAACGGAGCGGGTCAGGGCGGGTGGCCCAAGGTAATGACGCGCGAAGAGGTGCTTGAGCAGAACGAACAGTATTCGAGTGCGCTTCGGTCGGCAAGCGCTTCGGTCAAAGGCCTGCTCACCGACGGATTGATGAAACTCACCTCTGCGAGTGGCTCCAGATCGGTCGGTTCCGGTTCGGGACAGACGATCGTGGTCTTCAACCCGCTGAGCTGGACGGCTTCGCACCTCGTGAGACTTCAGGGGATGAAGGGCTCGTTCGTCATCCGGGACCTGGGCACGGGAGCGCTCATCCCGTCTCAGCGGCTTGCCCTCGGCGATTTGTGCTTTGAAGCACGGGACGTGCCATCCATCGGTTATCGCAGCTATGTGATAGAGCCTGCACCCATACCCGCGGCGGCGAGTGACAAAGCGAATCAAACACCCGAGCTGGAGCTCAATAGCCCATTCTTCAAAGTTGAGATCGATCCGTTCACGGGTACGATCGCTCGCATTACGGACCTACGCTGGCACCGGGTGATCGTAGACAAGACGGAAGGCGGTAAAGCGGGCGAGCTGCAAACAACGCCCGACGTGCAGCAATCCATCAGGAGGCTTTCGCCGACCATATCGCACGATCGTGGTCCGGTGATTGATGAGGTCATCGTCGAAAGGCCACAATCTCTTTGGCCACGCACGGTCATTGCGCTGCCTCAGTCTGAGCCGACAGTGCAGATCACAGAGTCCCTGGACCGCAGCAGAATGCCCTTCGTGCCGTACGGGAGCCAGGGGATCAACTTTTCCTTTGCGTTCCGGTTCTCGCTGCCTGGCGAGATGCAACGCTGGGTCGAAGATGGAAGCAGTCTTTATCGATTCCCGCAGGATCTGCTTCCGGGTGCGAAGAACGATGCTGCGGTCCCACGCCATGTTCTGGTATGGAGTGACCACTCCGTCGACGCTGAGTATTCCGTGATGCTTTCTCAACGTCAGGCCTTTTTTGATGATTTCGAAAGAGCCGGAGATCAACCAAAGACCACAATTGTCAACGGCACGGATGTCGAGGCGATGACCAAATCCGATCAGACCGAGACTGCGGATCATGGCGTCATTTCGCTTGACACCTTCGAGCCGCACTATCCTGCACAGCACGACTTCTCCTTTGCGATCCGTGGTTCAGGCGGGCCTCCTGATGCCACCTCCGCATATCGATATGGAGTGCAGGATGAGTATCAAGCTATCGCGCTTCCGGCGGGTGTAAGCCCTGCCCAACCCAGTGCATCGCTGCTTTCGCTGAGCGCGCCGAATGTGATCGTCCTTGACCTCAAGCCCAGTGTTGACGGGCAGCCGGACCACTTCATGATGCGCTTGCAGGAAGTTGACGGCAAGACAACCCGACTGCGTCTGCGGCTCGCGGTTCCGATTGCTTCCATAGCGGAAACCTCGCTTACGGAAGATCACATCCTGCGTTCCGGCGTTTCAGCCGACAACCTTGTTCTAACGCCGCACGAGACATTGACGCTACGCCTGACGATGTCGCGCGCCACCCGACCTGCTTTCGGAGAATCACAGTGAACGCATCTGCAATACGCAACCGTGCCTACCACTTCGTAGTCCTACTCCTGTGCGTGTTCTGCGCCCTTGCCGGTTTCGGGCAGGCCGGTCGGGAGGATCATTGGGCTGAAACGGCCTCCTTCGATTACGGAATCAGCTCAGACATTACGTATGGCGTGTTCAACAACGTACCCGTTCGTCTGGACGTGTGGAGCAAGCCAGGAGCGAAAGAACTCGCGCCCACGCTGTTCTACATCCACGGAGGCGGGTGGATGATCGGGAACAAGATCGGCGCGACGAATATGTTTCTGCCTTACCTGGAGCGTGGGTGGAACGTGGTGGATGTCGAGTATCGAATGACTGGCAGTTCGCTGGCTCCGGCCGCAGTCGAAGATGTCCGCTGCGCACTGAGGTGGGTTTACCGGAATGCGGCAAGCTACCACTTCGACACGAGCCGCATTGTTGCGTCCGGGCATTCGGCTGGAGGGCATCTTGCACTCATGGCAGGCATGCTGCCGAACGGGACGGATCTCGACAGCGAATGCCCAGCCGGGGCAGATGAGCCGCCACTGAAGGTCGCGGCTGTCGTCAATTGGTATGGCATCACTGATGTTGCCGATCTGCTGCAGGGGCCCGATCTGGAGACGTATGCGGTCGCGTGGATTGGAGCTCAGCCGGGGAAGCAAGAGCTTGCACGCCAGGTTTCGCCACTCAGCTATGTCCGCCCAGGGTTGCCGCCGATCATCACGATCCAGGGCGATCGTGACCCCACCGTGCCGTATTCACAGGCTGTCCGTCTGCATGACGCCCTCAGGCGAGCAAATGTTCCCAATCAGCTTGTCACGATCCAGGGCGGCGGCCACGGCAGCTTCACGGATGAGCAGACCATAAACGCGTTTCGGCAGATATGGAGCTTCCTCAACGCGCAAGATGTGCTGGCTAGCCCGAAATCAGCGGAGCAGCGCTAATGGCCGAGGGACCTTTTGAATTTCGATCGGCGCCTGATGACCGGGGTCACGTTCACTCCCTGAGCGAGCGACTGGACGATCCTGATTATTCCAGGCTGTCACCCGCCGATCGCGCTTTCCTCGAACGTCTTCGCGGTGCACCCGCCCTCGGCTCGTTGTCGGTGGAAGAGGAACGGGAACGGATGCGTCGTGACCAGCTCTGCGACTTCGACCGTTTTCCTGTGGAGACAGAGACCTTTCAAACCTCCGCATGCCCGGTTCATGTCATTCGGCCGCGCGGCGTACGAGGCGCCATCCCGGTCACTTTTTATCTGCATGGAGGCGGGTGGGTTCTGGGTGATCTCCAGACCCATACGAAGATGGTGTGTGAGTTGGCCGTCCAATCGAGGCGCGCGGTGGTCTTTGTGGAATATCCTCGCGCTCCTGAGCAAACATTTCCCAAGCCTGTTGAGGCTTGCGTGGCAGCCATTGCAGAGGTGTTGTCCGCGGCAGACTCGCTTGGCTTGAGCGCTGCGCGATTTGCGCTAGCGGGCGAGAGCTCCGGCGGCAATCTTGCACTTGCGGTGGTTCTCGCGTCACAGCAGCGAGGACTGGCGTTGCCCGCTCGCCTCGTTCTGCTCTATCCGGTCACGGACTATGCGACAGACAGTCCCTCCTACAGGCAATTCACCGACGATCCTAACCTGGGCAGCGCAGCGATGAGCTGGTTCTGGGGCCACTATCTTCCAGACGCTACACGAAGATCGGATGTCCTGGCGTCACCTCTGCGCGCTGAGCGGCCCGCTCTGTCGGGCTTTCCGCCCACTCTCCTGATCACCTGTGAATGTGACATCCTGCGTGACCAGGGCGAATCACTTGCCTCGTCTCTCATTCAGGCTGGTGTGGAAGTGACGGCCGTGCGCTGGCTGGGAGTCCTGCACAACTTTCTGATCACTGAGTTTCTCTCCAACTCTTCATCTGCGGCAAGGTGCATGGAATTCATCGCGCAGTACTGCAGAAATATTGAAGGGGCGACGCTGTGAGCGTCACCCCTCTAAGTCGACGGAGGGCAACCACACGACTGTCGGATGACCAGATTTGTGGCGATCTCAATTTGCTGCGGAGAAACGGTCTCGCCGCTCATGTGATTCAGCAACAGCTGAGTGGCGGTCTTTGCCATATCCGCTACGGCCTGTCCGACGACAGTGACCGACGGCCGTAATGTCGATGCCAGCGTAAAATCGTCAAACCCAATCAGGCTGACACGCTGCGGCACCGGAATGCCGTGATTCTGTAGCACCTCATAGGCGTAGATGGTGGACTGGTTGTAAAGTGCGAAGATTGCGTCGATGCCGCCTTTCTGCTTCATGCGCTTCATAATCGCAGCCTCCGCAGAAGGATAGTCGGCTGCCTCCATTTCCACGATACTGTCCAGGCCAACGGAAGACGTGATGCTCACACATCCATCGACGCGCTGGCGAATGGTGTAGAGGTTAGGATCGCCTCCCAGCACGAGAATTTTTTTGCGGCCATGTTTCACCAGATGCTGCATGGCGTGCTGCGCCGCGAGATAGTTGTCGCAGAGAACCCGAGAGTAATTCTGGCTGGAGAGCGGCCGGTCAATCGCTACTACCGGAACGGAAAGCCGCTTCAACTGCTCCATCAGCGCCTTTGAGCCAGTTCGTGGAGGAGCGATGAGCAGTCCATCGACTCGATGCCGTTCAAATATCTCCAGGTCGACCAGTTCCCGCTCCCCGCGATCGTGAGACGTAAGCAGAAGGACGACATAGTCCTGCTGGCGCGCCACCGATTCGACAACCGCGGCGAAATGAGCAAAAAACGGATCGGTGATGGACGGAATAATAAGCCCGATGGTCTTGGAGCGAGCATTTTTGAGTGATCGTGCTGCTTGGTTTGGCTGGTAACCAAGCTCAGTCATTACCCGCTGAATGCGGGCCAGCATTTCAGGAGCTACATGCTGACCGCCATTGATTACGCGCGAAACGGTGGTAGTGCCGACCTCGGCCAGTTTGGCCACGTCACTGAGAGTAGGACGATTGTTGCGATTGGGCATAGTCAGCGCTTACAACGATTCCAATATACAGGCCGGTGTCAGACTCTGACCCGGGTTAGGCTTGACAACCAACGACGCGAACGCGTAATTAACCATGCTAACCATGGTACCGCTTCCATCGGTACGTGAAAAGCTAAACATCCGAAATCGGAGATTGTTTGCTGTGGGGCCTGCGCGCGAACGAAAGGTGAGTTTTCTGGCAAGCAGCTTCCTGCTGGCAGTGTGTATCTGCCATCCAGCCCTGGCGCGAAGTCAGGACGCCTCCGTGACTTCAAACTCTGCTGCTCCTCCGCAGTTCGGCTTGTACGACATATCACCTTCTTCGCACGATCCAGAAATTGCGACGTTCGAGAGGATGGCTCGCAATCAGGATTTTGCGTCTGCGCGCAGTGGCCTTCAAGGCTATCTTTCTGCTCATCCGCAATCTGCAATTGCTCATTTTCTGATGGGTTATGTGCTTTATCGCATGCAGCAGCCTACGGCCTCGCTTGCGGAGTACACTCTGGGCGCGAAGCTCCGGCGTCCCGGGGCAGGCGATATTGCGGTTGTTGCGATGGATTATATTTTGCTCCATGACTATGTAGACGCAGATAAGTGGCTTACGCAGGCAGTGACGTGGGAGCCGAATCATCGGCAGTACTGGTACTATCTTGGCCGCACGAAATATGCGGAGAACCGGTTCCAGGAGGCGATCGATGCATTCGAGAAATGTCTGTCGCTTCAACCCAGAGATGGGACCGCGGAATATAACATTGGCCTGGCTTACGCCGGACTCGGCAATACTGCGAGCGCCACCCTGGCCTATCAGCAGGCGATTGACTGGCAGCACAATGCAGAGCATCAGGATCCACAGCCTTACCTTGACCTAGGCATTCTGCTGCTGACCAAGGACGAGTCTGTGAAGGCACTTCCTTATTTGAAGTCTGCCGCCCAGGTCGACGGGAAGAATCCGAAAGCGCACGAAGAACTGGGAATCGCTTATGAGAAGCTGCGTCAGTTTCAGGCCGCCCAGTCAGAGCTGGAGTTGGCGATATCTCTTGCGCAGAGCGTCCCGGCTTTGCACTTCGAACTCGGACGGGTGTATCAGAAGGAAGGTCTGACCTCTCAAGCGAAGGCGCAGTTCGCGAAATGCGCCGCGCTCAATGCAACGCATTCCTCCGATGAGGCGGAAACGCCTAATCTTTTCCACCATGAGTGACGGTAATCGTTATTTTCGGCGGTCCAGCTGCGTACGGCACCTGTTGTGGTGTCGTGACAAGGCATGGCTGATGGCTGGTGCTTGCATCTGCATGCTGATTGGCTCGGCGATTGCGCAAACGACTCCAGTCTCGGTATCCGTAGAGGGCTTGTATGCAGCAGCAAAGGAAGCCGAAGCCCACAACGATACGGACGGCTCCATCCGAAGGTACCAGGAGATTCTGCGCCTCGAACCGAGCCTCGCGCCTGCCTATAATAATCTTGGTTCGATTTACTACGACGCAGGCCAGTATCGGAAGGCCATCGAAGTACTCCTAGCAGGTCTGCGAAGAGACCCGAAGATGGCGTCATCACATGCCATCCTGGGATCAGCCTACCTTGCAGTGGGTGAGAGCAGGAAGGCGATTGAACAGTTCAGCCTGGCGGTGAAGGAGAATCCGAGTGACGCTCGGTCCGAAGATCTGCTCGAACAAACACTGATTTCCGAACAGGAGTATCCAGCTGCAGCGGAGCGTCTGCGTGCTCGCGTGAGCCGCTCCCCCGGCGACCAGGATGCATGGTACAGGCTGGGCAACGTTTATCTACAAATGTCCCAGGACGCGCTTTCGCGAGCGGAAAAAATCAATCCTGATTCGCCGGTCGCTCACGAACTTCAAGGAGAATTGCAGGAGAATCTGCGCAACCTGAATGCGGCGCAGCAGGAGTATGAACTCGCAGTGAAGGAAGCTCCCGACAAGCCGGGGACGCATGAACATCTGGGGAATATCTTCTGGATCCAGGATCTTTGGCCGCAGGCAGAGGTGGAATATCGAGCTGAGCTGGTGAACGACGGCGCGAACTGTCGCGTGCAATGGAAGCTAGCTGATTCCATTCTGAACGCAAATGAGAGCCAAGAAGAGGCAATGAAGTTCCTGGAGACTGCTGTTGCCCGATGTCCGGACCTTATGCAGGCCAGAGTTGACCGAGCCCGCGCACTCGTAGGTCTGGGGCGTGCGCCTGAGGCATTGGATGATCTGTTATTGGCAGAGAAGGCAGATGCCGATGAGCCTACAATTCACTTCCTGCTGGAGAAGGTTTATCGGGCAGAAGGCAAGAACGCCGAAGCGACAGCGGAGAGGGAAGCATTTGGCATGCTGATAGAGAAGGGCAAACGCATTCCGAATAGCGCCGGTTCTTCGGAGAACATCGCATCGCCAAAGTAGTTGCTCGCTGCTA
>FSXA01001295.1_pt1 | contig 15653 bp, 6 predicted proteins | sample 1638081 | NCBI WGS metagenome assembly FSXA01 (sample SAMEA3914788, study PRJEB12502) | metagenome | biome: forest; material: soil | place: Canada | collected 2011-07-03 | depth 0.1 m
AGGTCGCCTTCAATTCCCCGGTCTGGTTCAACGTCGGCTGCGATCGCCTCGAGCCCAACTCCGACGCGCAGAACTGGCACTGGGACGCCGAAAAGCGTCAGGTCATCTACTCTGTCACCGGCTACTCCAAGCCGCAGTGCAGCGCCTGCTTCATCAACTCCGTGCAGGACTCGCTTGACTCCATCCTGACCCTCGCCAAGACCGAGGGCATGCTCTTCAAATGGGGATCGGGCGCTGGCTCGAACCTCTCCAACATCCGCGGCAGCATGGAGACCCTCTCCGGCGGTGGCACCGCCAGCGGTCCGCTCAGCTTCATGCGTGGCTTCGACGCCTTCGCCGGCGTGATCAAGTCCGGCGGCAAGACCCGCCGTGCCGCCAAGATGGTCGTCCTCAACATCGACCACCCCGATATCGAAGACTTCATCACCTGCAAGGTGAAGGAAGAGGAGAAGGCCTGGCATCTCGTTCAGGCTGGCTACGACGGATCCGGCCCGGACTCCGAGGCCTACAGCAGCATCTTCTTCCAGAACGCCAATAACTCCGTCCGCGTCACGGACGAATTCATGCAGGCGGTCGAATCCGACGGTACCTTCACCACCAAGACCGTCAAGGAACACAAGCCGGTCAAGGAGTACCGCGCTCGTGACCTCATGCACCAGATCGCCGAGGCCACCTGGCAGTGCGGCGACCCCGGCATGCAGTATGACACCACCATCAATCGCTGGCACACGTCCAAGAACACCGCCCGCATCAACGCCTCCAACCCCTGCTCGGAGTACATGTTCCTCGATGACTCCGCCTGCAACCTGGCGTCCTTCAATCTGCTGAAGTTCCTCACCCCCGGTGGTCAGTTCGACATCGCTGCCTACCGTCACGCCATCGCCATCGTCACCACCGCGATGGAGATCATCGTCGACTCGGCCGGCTACCCCACTGAGATGATCTCGAAGAACTCGCATGACTACCGTCCGCTCGGCCTCGGCTACGCCAACCTCGGCGCTTTGCTCATGGCCTTCGGTCTGCCCTACGACTCCGACGCCGGCCGCGACTTCGCCGGCGCCGTCACCGCCATCCTCTGCGGCGACGCCTACTGGCAGTCCTCCCGCATTGCCGAGACCTGCGCCCCGCTCGGTGCCGCCACGCCCATCACGCAGCGTGCCGAGATCAAGGGCGGTGCCTGCCCCGGCTTCTACGTCAACCGCGAGCCCTTCCTCGACGTCATCCGCATGCACCGTGCCGAGGTCAACAACATCGGCAAGTCTCGCACCTCCGCCGAGCCCTTTGTCGCTCCGCAGCTCGCTGAGTTGATCGACGCCTCGAAGAACGCCTGGGACGGAGCCCTCACCCACGGCGAAAAGTTCGGCTACCGCAACTCGCAGGTCACTGTGCTCGCCCCCACCGGTACCATCGGCTTCATGATGGACTGCGACACCACCGGCGTCGAGCCCGATCTCGCCCTCGTCAAGTACAAGAAGCTCGTTGGCGGCGGCATGATCAAGATCGTCAACAACACCGTCCCCTCGGCTCTCATCAAGCTCGGCTATTCCGAGGCCGACGTCAACGCCATCGTCAGCTACATCGATGCCACCGGCACCATCGAGGGCGCCCCGGCCATCAAGCCCGAGCACCTCGCCGTGTTTGACTGCAGCTTCAAGCCCGCAAAGGGGACCCGTTCCATCTCCTACATGGGGCATATCAAAATGATGGGCGCCGCGCAGCCCTTCCTCTCCGGTGCCATCTCGAAGACCGTCAACCTCCCGCAGGACTGCTCCGTCGACGACATCGCCGAGGCCTACCTCGAGGCCTGGCGTCAGGGCATCAAGGCGGTTGCCATCTATCGCGACAACTCCAAGGGCACCCAGCCCTTGAACGTCTCCGCGCAGACCGACGACAACAAGAAGGGAACCAAGGCCGTCGCTTCCGCGGCTGCTGGAACCGTCGAGATCGACGAGACCGTAGCCGCCGCCAAGGCAGCCGCTGCCGCGCGCATCTCCGCGCTCGAAACCCAGCTCGCCGAAGTCCTCGCCGCCAGCACCGAAAACGCCGATGCCGCCGATTCCAAGTCGCCACCGCGCGCCGTCCGTCATCGCCTGCCCGCCGAGCGCGCCAGCGTCACCCACAAGTTCGCGCTCTCAGGCCACGAAGGCTACATCACCGTCGGCCTCTACCCCAACGGCCAGCCCGGCGAGATCTTCATCCGCATGGCCAAGGAAGGCTCTACCGTCTCCGGACTCATGGACTCCTTCGCCACCGCCGTCTCGCTCGCCCTCCAGCACGGCGTACCGCTGCGTGTGCTCTGCGAGAAGTTCGCTCACACCCGCTTCGAGCCCTCCGGCTGGACCGGCAATGCAGAGATCGGCTACGCCAAGTCCATCATGGATTACATCTTCCGGTGGATCCAGATCCGCTTCCTCTCCGGAACCCAGCTCGATCTCTTCAGTGGCCTCACCGCCGCCGCGGCGGTTCCCGTCCTGGGCACGGTCAGCGCCCCCGGCAACCGCGTCGACCTCACCCAGCAGTCCTTCGCCGAGCACTATGAGGACCGCACCGCACCCCAGGCCGGCATCGCGCCCGACCTCGCGGCCTCGAGCGGCCTCAACCGCAGCGAAGCGCCGGGATCGGCCTCGATTCCCTCCGAAGACCGCGGCATCTACCACGCCGCCGACGCGATGCGTTCCATGGTCGACATGGGCGACAGCCCCAGCTGCGCTACCTGCGGCGCCATCATGACGCGCAACGGCTCCTGCTACCGCTGCATGGAGTGCGGCAGCACCTCTGGATGCTCCTAGGTCCTCTGCGTACACACGAATAATGTTGTGGTGTGTACGTGCACACTTCTAATGCAAGTTGCACACTATGCGGTGCAAGTCCGGTAAGCTAGACATAGGAGGCAGGTTAGGCGCAGTTTGCCCCTGTCTCCTATGTTTTTTTGTACACGAAATCGATTCATTTTCGGCTGTTTCGGGACTTTGGAATACTCGAATGGTGTCCATTGGAACCAAATCCGAAACAAAAACTAGCAGAGAGTCGATGTCTTCCAACTGATTCAATGATGGGCAGCTACGGGACGGCGAACTGGATTCGGAAGCGATCGCGGTTGCGCCGCACTGAGTGCATCGGGTCAAAGTTCGCTGCCGGACAGCCTCAACCAGACAAGGGAATTGCCGAAAACTCACCCACCCCGATCGTTTCAGCGGCAAGTCTCCCAGCAGATACTCCGCCACCAGCGGAGTCACAAACAAGAGCGTAATTACCGCGGCGATGTTTCTCCTGGGCGCGACCATCGTTCTCTCCTTGCTCCGCAGTGATCAAGAGCAGCGACTCTTTGCGAATGGAGCGGCCAGCACCTATCCGCCTTGCCGCAGGCAGGCCTGAACCGCCTTATGGAAAAAAGTCCGGTACTCGGGCTTCGGCATACCTGCCCTGAGCCTGGCGGCCCTTTCGTCATCCGGCCAATGGCTCTCGTCCTCGACCATCCGCCGGTAGCCCTCGCCGATCTCCGGGTCTCCGTTCGTGAACTCGTCGGCCAGGCGCATCCAGCGTGCGACTAGCGCGCGGCCTTCGGCGCTCTCCGGTGGCACTTTGCGGTCGAGCGCGCGCTGGACGTCAGCGAACAGAGACTGCCACCGCGCGCCAATCTCTGCCTTTCGTCCAGGCGTCAGGGCTTCACGCCGCTCACGCAGCGTCTCAACGGCCTCCGGACTGTAGTACTTTTCCGTCCAGTCTGTGGCTTCTTGCATTTGTATCTCCTTCAGGATGGTCTGGTAAAGGAGCCACTCGGGTTCCGCAGGGTCCTGTGCGCGCCGTTGTGCATGTTCAATGGCCCGCAGAACGCGATCCAGGCCGTCGCGCCGTTCACGCAGCGCCGCCCACTGCCGTGCAAGCGTGACCGTCAACGGTTCCGCGCCACGGCCGACTGGGGAGTTCAGCAGTGCGGCGATCTCTCGCAACGAAAGCCCTAGGTATCGCAGCACGAGAATCCGCTCCAGGCGGCCAAGATCCTCGTGGCAGTAGAGCCGATAGCCTCGCTCGGAACGATGCGCAGGCGACAGCAGCTTGAGCCGGTCGTAGTGATGCAATGCCCGTACAGTAACGCCGGCAAGTTTTGCGAACTCTTGGATATGGAAGGTGCTCATGGATCTCACTTAGGACATCTTTAACCGTGACGTAAGGGTAGGGTCAAGCGCCTTTCGAAGAAAGTAATGAAAAGTGGTCTTTCTATGAGCAGGTCACTGGTGTCAAGGGATGTGGTCTTTGTCTTTTCCTTCATCAGAGTCTTTGCTTTGTGCTGTTCTGGTTGCGCCGCATGTTGCTCTCCACCGGGGTCTCTATGCGCACTCTGATGAGCTGATTGGAAGCGAGCTCGGTGCCGTTTGGGGTTCAGAGAAGAGTCGATGCTGCCATTTCTCGTTCGGCCCTTGAAGGCCAAAGCCGACTCGCAGTCATCGGAACACGGTGTCGACGCAACGGGTGAACATGAATGATCTCTTAGGCAGCTTGTTCGTAAAAGGGCATGTACTGCTTTTGCGTGACCCAAAGGTGATGCAGCAAGATCGCCAGCTTCCGCGCAACAGCGACCACTGCCTTATTCCTAGCCTGCTTGCCGCCTCGAGAAGCCGGTTGTAAGCCCCACCGTCGTAGCGAGGAGTCCTTTCCGTGCGGTCGGAGGATGTGGTTGGCACACTCGATCAACAGACTTCGGAGATAAGTGTTGCCGGCCTAGGTGATGCCGAGTTGCGGGTCCCGATCTCCGGACTGGCTGCGTTTCGGTCGCAGGCCGAGGTAGCAGCCAACATCGCGACTCTGCTTGAAGCGTTCCTTGCTGCCCAGGGTCAAGACGAATGTTGTCGCCGTGAGAGGACCCACACCATGGACCTTCAATAGGGCCTGTGTTTCTGGATACTCTGTCTGGCCAAGCTGCTGGATCTGACGGTCGTATCCCTTGATCTTGAGCGTCATCTGTGCGATCTGCTCGAGCACAGGGCCGAGTGCTTGAGCCAGTCCTGGAGGCATCACGGACAAGCTTCGCTTCGCAATGGTGCCTGTCGTCGACGCCGGCATGCGATGTCCGCAAGATTTCGTCAGCCCTCGTATGGCGTTCACTGCCGCCGCACGCAACCGAACGATGAGGTTCCGGGCGCGGATCAACGTCAGGGCTCCCTGCTGTTCAACGGTCCTGTGCGCGATCGGCCGCAGTATCTCCGGATCAAGCCGGGCGTAGCGGGCCAGCTTCTCCGCATCAACTTGATCGCTCGTGCGGTCACTGTGCGAAATGGCTCGCAACTCTCGGACGTTCGCCACGATCACCTCATGACCGAACTCCTGGAGCTGTTCGCTGATCCAGATCGAATGCGTGCCCGCCTCCATAGCAACGCGTGCCGAAGGAACATCGGTAAACCGCTTCTCAATGGCCTTCGGTGTGGTCCGGAAGCGGCCTCGGTCCACAACCTCACCATCTCGGTTGAGCTTGCAGTAATGGCTCCAGACATCGCCAAGATCGATCCCGATCGTCATCTCGAACTTGGCCTGCCTGCGTGGAACATCAGCAATGAGGTGCTGCGCTGGCTTCTTTATGGGAATAGTCTCTCTCCGTTTCGAAAGACCTGCTCATCCCATTTCTCGTCAGCGATCAGTTGCCGACGGGAGGCGCGTTTGCCATTACTTACCTACGATTTCTCTGTAAGGAATCCGTAAATTGCTGGAGCGGACCATACATTTCCCGACGCGATGAGCGCGACATCGAACTACACGCCGCGAGCGCCTTCAGCTTCCTGGAAGATGCTTCGCAACCCGAGGATCTGATTGCACGAGCGGTGGAGATGCCGGCGATGGTGCTTCTCGAACGCGACGAGGGGCCGATCTTCGAGGTGCTTGCGCCGCACGGGGCGGCACCACCGCTGGGGTTGCGCTCGGACGATGCGTCGTTCTCTGGGCAAGGAGGTAGTGGAGCCTTACCGTCCGCGGTTTGCCAGACAGAAACTCCCGGATCACGCTTGCATTGAGACTTCAACGTGATCCGGGAGTTTCCTGCTTGTGCCGATGGCCATTTACTCGCAATTGGCACGCTACATTTTGGGCAGCTGCGCGGTATCCCAGCCGCCGCCCAGTGCCTTGATCAACAGAACGCTGGCGTCGAGCTGCCGACGCATCAGACGATTGCCCGGACTCCCATCAATATCGATGCGCTGCAGGTGCCCGGCCTTCCGGGCGTGCTGCCGTCCGAACTGCTGCTGTTCGGTCTCGGTCTGGAGAACGCAGCGCCGCCAGATTGTCCTCAACCTGTTGTATGGGCTTCGTGACCCATGAGCCGCGAAATCCCATCCTCCATCGCAGCGGCGTCCTCTGATTGCAGCTAGACCGCTGCCATTGCCGAAGGGACTTTCGCGTGGTATTCCGGCTTGGAGACACCCGCGTCATCAGACCGAATGCTTCGCTGCCGCGATCTTTTCTTGACCGTGCGCCGCGCGAAAGTTACTATGACACCCATTACCAAAGAGACCTTACCTGACAGCACTGCACTGCTCTGCTGCTGCGCTCCTCTGCCCTGGCCACGATTGCACTAATTTCCTATCGAGGCTCAAGACACATGAAGTGGATCTCCCTGAAGCACAGCGCAGCGCGCTCTCTCTGTTTGTACGCGGTAGCGGTTGCAGCACTTCCCTCCGCTTTGGCCCAGAGCGCGTCCTCCGCGCAACAACTCGTCACCACGCCGGTCAACGAGACCAGCTGGGTCACCCTCGCCGGAAACACCCGCCCCGAGGCCAACGCCAAGAACGATCGAGGAGCCGTCAGCGACAGTCTCCAGCTGCAGCACATGCTGCTCCAACTCAAGCGCCCCTCCGACCGAGAAGCCGCGCTCACCGCCCGCATCGAGGCCATGTCCCAGCCCGGCAATCCCCTCTTCCACCAGTGGCTCACGGCCGAGCAACTCGGCGCAGACTACGGTCTCAATCCCTCCGACCTCACCGCCATCACCACCTGGATGCAGAGTCACGGCTTCCAGATCAACAGTGTCGCGCCCAGCGACGTGGTGATCGACTTCTCCGGCACCGCCGCGCAGGTCAAGTCCGCCTTCAAGACCGAATTGCACACCCTCAGCGTCAACGGCGCGACCCACATCGCCAACATGCGGGACCCGCAGATTCCCGCAGCTCTCGCGAACGCCGTCGCTGGGGTAGCCTCGCTGAACGACTTCCGTCCCAAGCCTGCGAACCGCGGCATCAGCGCAGCACGCATCGACGGCGCCACCAAGGCAGTAGTCCCCCGGACCGCCGTGCAGACCGCCGCAGCCAACACCACGACACCCGCCGATACCGTCAGCGCCACCACCCAGCTCGTCGTTCCCGACGACCTCCACACCATCTACAACTTCGAACCCGTCTACCGCAAGGGCATCACCGGCAAAGACCAGACCATAGTCGTCCTCGAGGACACCGACGTCTACTCCACCGCCGACTGGGCTAGCTTCCGCAGCACCTTCGGCCTAACCAAGTACAAGCAGGCCAGTTTCACCCAGGTCCATCCCGGCGGCTGCACCGATCCCGGCGACTTGATCGGCAACGACGGCGAGGCCATCCTCGACGCCGAGTACGCCACCGCCGCGGCGCCCGACGCCAACATCGTCCTCGCCTCCTGCGCCGACACCCAGACCACCTTCGGCGGCCTGCTCGCCATGCAGGCGCTCATCAACCAGCGCCGTCCGCCCTCCATCATCAGCATCAGCTACGGCCAGTGCGAGCAGGCCCTCGGCTCCACCGGCAATGCCGCCTTCTATGAGACCTACCAGCAGGCCGCAGCCGAGGGCGTCTCGGTCTTCGCCGCTGCCGGCGATGACGGCGCCGCAGCCTGCGATGCCGACTCCCCGAATGCAGTTGTCGGCATCGCCGTCAGCGGCCTTGCCTCCACCCCCTACAACGTCGCCGTCGGTGGAACCGACTTCAGCGACACCTACTCCGGCACTAACGCCCAGTACTGGAAGAAGAAGGACGACTCCATCTACGGCTCGGCCAAGTCCTACATCCCCGAGATCCCTTGGAACGACTCCTGCGCCAGCACCCTGATCGCCAACACCGAGGGCTACGCCGTTCCCTACGGCACCGCCGGCCTCTGCAATGCCACCATTGGTAGGGAGTATTTCCTCACCACCGCCGCCGGCAGTGGCGGCCCCAGCATCTGCGGCACCGGAAACCCCAGCAAGCTCATGCCCAGCCCTGCCGACAGCGGCACCTGCCAGGGCTACGCCAAACCCAACTACCAGGCCGGAGCCTTCGGCAATCCCTCCGACGGCGTGCGTGACTTGCCCGATGTCTCACTCTTCGCGGCCAACGGCGTTTGGGGACACTACTACGCCTTCTGCTACAGCCAGCCCGCTACCGGAGCCGGCGGTGCGCCCTGCACCGGCGATCCCTCCACCTGGTCTGGCGCAGGCGGCACCTCCTTCGCTGCCCCCATCGTCGCCGGCATCCAGGCGCTGGTCAACCAGTCCACCGGTACGCCCCAGGGCAATCCCAACTACGTTTACTACGCGCTCGGCAGAGAGGAGTACCGCGGCACCGGCAACAACTCCTGCAACTCCTCTCTGGGCAATGGTATCGACGGCTCCTGCACCTTCAACGACGTCACCATGGGCGACGACGACGTGCCCTGCGCCGCCGACATCGTCTTCCTCTACGACTGCTACCGGCCCTCGGGATTTGGAACTGTCGGCGTCCTCTCCGTCTCCTCTTCCGACTACGAGAAGGCCTACGGCACGCGGCCGGGCTGGGACTTCGCTACCGGCCTCGGCACCGTCAATGTAGACAACCTCGTCACCAACTGGAGGAATGCCTACGAATGAGCCCACTTTAGCCAGACCCCATCATCCCCCCACACGCAGCAGGTATCCCAAAAATGCCTGCTGCGTTTTTCATTGCGATGGAGTCTTCTGCGGCATTCTCCATGGCGCGCTCAATTCGAAATGGGAAGTTTCAACGGCATTCGATCATCCCTAAGACGCGCTCAAGGAACGCTCTGGACTGTTGGCAACACTTGAGACTGTTAATCTCAGGATTACGAGTCATTCGTTCCCTCTTAGGGAATGAAGCCCCAGCTATCGGACCCGGGATCGTCTTCGATTCTGTGAAGGCAAATTCTGCACCAACACCTCATTTATGATCGCTCCAAGTCGCTCGACGCCCCGCAAAGGGTAAGTTTTGGGAGATCGCTCAAACCGCCAATGCGCGGGCCTTGAGTGTTGCAAATGTCCGTCGTGCCCCGCCGCGACGCCATCCTTGTGCTGCTGGTCGGCTACGCGCCCTGTGTCGGAGGGAAATCTCCTGTCTATATAGCGAGGGAGATCCAAATGAGGGAGGGGCGCTGGGTCATCGCCGACCTCCGCGGCAAGGGCGGCCGGCCGCTCTTCGAACCACAACCACTGAGGCGTCTTGGGTCTAAGCAAGATATCGCCGTCGCCGTCGACGATTTCCTCGGACTGTGGGACACACGTTTGAACGATGACCAGACTCTGGCGTGCGGCCTCCACGACATCAATCAGGGCCTCCTGAAACCCGTTCACGGCGAGGACGCGTTCGATCTCGGTGGGCATTCGGTTCAGAAGCCGGAAGTTGCCACAGGTCGCGGATGATCCTGGCGATGCAGCTACCCAGGAACAGTCCGCGCCGTTGATGGCTCAGCTGCATCCTCCGGATGCTTGTCTGGAGAGAGCGCCCACGATCAATATCTGACTGGGGGCTTCCTGAGTCGCAGAAGAGAAACGGCCTCGGGTTGGTGCGCTCACTGGATGTTGCATCCGCAGGAGCTGCGAAGCACCAAGCGATTCGTAAGCACTACTGGCTCACGGCTTAGTTTGCTTAAACGCTTAGTCCCGAGTTTGCGCTCTAGCTGGATGAAGAGTAGCTCAGCGGCCTTTCGGCCCACATCTTCAACCGGCTGCTGAACCACGCTGATGGGGGGGAGAAGGGTGCCCGCCAGTGCAAAGTCGTCAAAACCTAGCAAAGCAAGATGCGAAGGGATCGAGACATTTAGTTTCCGCAAGACTTGATAAGTTAAGATGGTCAAGCTGTTTTTAAGAGTGAAGACCGCGTCTGGTCGCCTGCGGGCTCCCAGATGCGTGGCGAGTGCAAGGGATATTACGTTCGCATCATCGCTAAGACTAGTGTCTACAAGCGATGGCAGACCGGCCTCTTCCATCGCCTGACGATAGCCGCGCAGCCGCTCGCGAATGGTATATAGCTGAGGCTCACCGCCAAGGCAGAGGATGCGTTTATAGCCATGTTCGATTAGGTGCAGTGTGGCATTGCGCGAAGCTTCAAAATTATCGGTGACGACACTCGCGCAGCCGCTTCCCAAAAGTGGCCGATCGAAGGTGACTACGGGGATGGAGCTATTCTTGATAAGCTTTGCGAGTGCTGCATTGGAGGGGTCGGAAGGCACAATGAGAAGCCCATCCGGTCGATGTCTCATCAGGACATCCAGACTACTCATCTCGATACTGTGCTGATTTTGGGAAGCGGCGACGATCAGCAGAGAGTTATGCGATCCGGCTACTTTTCCTGCGGCTTCCGCACAGCTTGCAAAAAAGGAATCGGCGATGCTGGGGACAAGCAGGCCCACGGTATTGGTCCTCCCTCCCTTAAGAACGCGCGCAGCATGGTTCGGTATGTAATCAAGTTCCCTGATGGCAGCTTCAACCTTCTTCATCGTCTTTGCGCTGACATTCACGCCGCCATTGACCACGCGCGATACGGTCCCCACACCGACGCCAGCGAGGCGCGCCACGTCTGCGAGTGTCGGATGTACGCGTCCTGTTCTCATTGAAGATCTCCGCTCTCCACTTTATCTCGACCCCGAATGTACCTATCTTATTTGCCAATGCCCAGCCGACGTATACCTAAATGACGATTCAGGGTGGTTGCACGGAAAAACTGGAATGAATAGAAGCCGGCTGACGAGAGATATGCGCAAATAAATCGTCTTTGGCGTCTTGACATCCACTGTGAGCCTCCATACTATTATCGCCGTTTGGATACGTTTCCATTTTCGCACGCGGATTGATTTGGATACGTTTCCACTTTGAGGTCAATGAATCCGGTATTTGGGGCGTCGAGCAACCAATAACTGGTACCGACGCGCCGATCTGAGTGGAGGTGGTATGCAACGCATTACGAAGGGCAACTGCATTCAATCAATAAATCTGCTCCGGCTGTTCAGAGTCCAAGGATTCTTCCCCATCACCTATTTGCGTCGCCGGATTTCCCGCGCAGCCTCCCTTGCACTTCCGCTCTTCGTGTTGTGTTTTCCCTTGTTGGTAAATGGGCAGTCTGACTCATCCTCCCTCTCAGGAACTGTGACAGACTCCACCGGCGCCGTTGTAGCGAACGCCCGGCTAACCGTTCACAATGATACAAATGGGCAAGACCGCACCGTCCAAACCAATGAGTCCGGTTCTTACACAATCACTAATCTCCCACCTGGCGATTACATGGTGAAAGTGGAGGCTCCCGGATTTAGGACTGTCGTGCAAAAAGACACACATCTAGATCCGAACATCGGCACCCGCTTCGACGCCTCATTGCAACCTGGAGAATCGGACACGACGGTGACGGTGGAAGCGGATGCAAATACGCTGCAGACTGAGTCTGCTGCGGTGGGGCAGTTGGTGACGAGCGAGCAGCTGCGTTCGATTCAGTTGAACGGTCGTAACCCGATCTATCTATCCCAGCTCGAACCGGGTGTTGCCCGCAACGCTCCGTTGTCTTCATTTAATTTCTCTCCAGATTTTACGGGTCCCTATATCAACGGCGCGCGGAGTAATGAGAGTCTGCTCACGCTGGATGGAGCGCCCATGATCCGGACGCGCGGAAACGGCACAACGATTGGTGTTGGCGACGTGGACTCTATCTCACAGGTTCAAATCCTGACGACCACTTATCCGGCACAGTATGGAGGTACATCAGGTGGTGTGATCATTCAGGTTCCGAAAAGCGGCAGCAGTGATTTTCATGGCACAGGGTATGAGTATCTGCGGAACTCCTTCTTCAATGCGAACACCTGGACAAGGAATCAGTCGGACCAGCCACTATTGAACGGGCATCCACCACCATTCCGCTTCAATCAGTTTGGCTGGAATCTGGGCGGACCGCTGTATATCCCCCACGTCTTTAACGAGCGCAAGCAAAAGCTCTTTTTCATCGCTGGCCAAGAGTTTCTACGTTACCGACAGACTACAACACAAACAGGCATAGTGCCTACCGCGTTGATGCGCCAGGGAAATTTCAGCGAACTACTAGAACCGAACATCTTTTATCAGCAGTCCATCCAGTTGGTGAATCCAGCCACCGGGCAGCCTTATTTGAACAACGTGATCACCAGTGGTCTCAGCCCTAATGGAATTGGGTTGCTCAATGCTTATCCTGCGGCGAATGAAGCAGGTAATCCAGGATTCAACTGGGAAGCCTCGGAACCATATCCGCAGAACCAGAGAAAGGATACGGTCGTTTTGGACTACATCCCTGCGGAAGCGCACCACATTCGATTCAGCCTTCTGAACTACAACTACAACCAGATAAATCCATTTGCAAGCGACTTCACCCAGTTGCCGCAGGTGTGGAACTGGCCCAATCAGGTAGGTATCGTCCATTACACATGGACCATCAGTCCAACCACCGTGAATGACGCCACCTTCTCTGCTTCCGCAGACCACGTCACAATCACCAATGATCTCTCGAGCGGATTATATAACCGCACTCTTTACGGAATAGATTATCCTTATCTATTTCCTGCCGCACAAAAGGAAAATGCAGACAAGATACCGACTATCGAAATTGCCAATTTCACTACTATAAATGGGGGGCCTTATCCATCGCACTCTGGTGGTCCTATCTTCAACTTATCCGATAATCTCACCAAGGTTATAGGGATGCACACGTTCGTCTTCGGTGGAGTATGGGAGTATTCCGGAGAAAACGATAACGATCAGATCAGCGTAAGCAGTACGACTCCTGGTGCGACCAACAACCAGAATGGCCAGTTCATCTTTACTGATACCCGGAGCGGCCATCCCACATCAAACTCCGCGGTCGCAAACGCTGCTCTCGGCATCTTCGACACCTATGGTGAAATTGGTCAGAAGACCTACACTCTTTTCCGCGGACATATGTACGAAGGGTTTGGCCAGGACCAGTGGCGAGTCACCCCAAAAATGATGATAGAGTACGGTGTTCGCTACAGCGTAATGCAGCCTTATTCCGCTCTTTGGCGAAATCAGTCGGTTTTCTCCCCGACCTCTTACAATCCTGCGACGGCGCCAACCGTAAATCCGATAACAGGATATACAACTGGCGGTGATCCCTACGATGGTATTGTTATTCCGGGCAGCGGTTTCCCTACGTCAGCCCAGGGCCACCTTCCTGCCAGCATCCTGAATGGACAGTATCAGGACCTCTTTCGCGGATACGGTGCCGGATACTCCAAAACCGTTTGGTCAGATGTACAGCCCCGCTTCGGCATAACCTACCAGATCGACCCCACAACCGTTGTCCGTGCTGGAGCCGGACGCTTTGTTCAGCGTCTTGGTATCAGTGATCAGGTGCAGGTTGGCGGAAACGCTCCCTTCCAAGACAGCGAGACTGTCACTGCCGGATCTGTGGACAATCCGGGAGGAGTGGGAACCAATTCTCTCCCTCTTGCACTTTCTTCACAGGCATACAATTTTCCGAATCCAGAGTCCTGGGGTTGGAATGCCACGCTGGAAGAGGATATGCCGCATTTTGCTACCTTGACCTTGTCTTATGTGGGGCGTCGTGGAATACATCTTTCCCAGTTGGAGAACATCAATCAGCTCCTACCGGGAACGGTGCAGGCTAATCCAAATGTCATAGCCACGGACGCCCTGCGTCCCTATCAAGGATTCTCGACGATTTTGCAGGACACGGATGCGGGGAGTTCTATATATCACTCACTCCAAGTGAATCTCAAACGACGAATGACGAAGAACGTTCTTTTCGGCGTTGCGTATAGCTGGTCCAAAAGCATGGACTTCGGATCGAGCACTTCTTATGAACTTCCGAATTACTATAATCCGGCCCCGGATTATGGTCCAAGTGACTTCGACATACGTAATATTCTTGTCGTGAATTATGTATGGGACCTTCCCTTTGGAACAAGCTCTGACAACAGGATCGTGCGTAGTATGCTCGGAAACTGGCAGGTGTCGGGTGTTACCCAGGCTCAGTCAGGCATCCCGGTTCAGATAGGCACCGGGGAAGATTATGCCGGTGTTGGGCCAGGAGCAGGAATGCAGTTATGGGAGGCGTCACGTACGCCGCAGTTAGAAAAACACTTCTCCACAAATGGTAGTTCGGGATACTGGTTCAATCCATCCGCATTCGTCCAACCCGCGCCCGGGACGCTCGCCCCGCGCGGAAGCCGTAACCTCATTTACGGGCCTGGATTCCAGAGTTGGAATATGGCACTCCTGAAAAATATGCATATTCCTGACCATGAGAATCACATTGTCACCTTCAAGGCAGAAGCATTCAATTTCACAAATCACCCAAACTGGGATCCTCCGAATAGCGATCCGACCAGTGCGACATTCGGCGAGGTGACGACGAAGGGAAATACATACGCATCAGATCGAGAGATGCAGTTTAGTCTTCGATACGCATTTTAGAAGTCACGGATGAGAACAATCTAGTTCCATCCGTGCACCTTGTGTGCCGTATAACAGCATGCCTTCCGCTATCCCATACTGCATAAGGTCTCGGAAAACCACGGAATTCGAATTCCCATTGTAATGACACAAATGGAAGGAACGGAACGGCATGAATCGGAAATCACACCGGTCACTAGTGAAGGATGTCCTGTTGGCAGTAGGGTGTCTGGGAGCGATGTCATCAACCCTGGGATTGAGCCAGACGCACCATTTTCAGGACCACGATCTTATCGCAGCGCTTCCACCACTGGCCCAGCCTGTAGTCCAGCGCTTAGGAGAATTGAACCATTTCGAGGCGAGTGAATGGCACTACCATCCGGGAGATATCGCACATGGAGAGGCAGTTGATTTAAACGATGCAACCTGGCCTCTATTAAATCCGCAGGGCGAGGCTCCGGAAGGGGCAGTTTGGTATCGGCGATGGATCGAGATCCCAAAGACCTTTCACGGCTATGATGCGACCGGCACGCGGATCTGGTTTCGTTTTCAAGTCTCAGCACATCGCGACTTGCCGGAGATTATTTATTTCAATGGAAGGCGAGTTGCCCTAGGCGTGGATCTGGAGCCGATTGTGCTCACCGAAAACGCGAAGCCCGGTGATCGCATCCTGATTGCTGTGAAGCTGCTCGAGACTGCGGGGCCGAAAAGAGTGAACGGCGCAGCACTACGCGTGGATTATCCCGAGAACCGCCCAAATCCCGGTGATGTGCGCGATGAGGTTCTCTCTTGCGGAGCATTGATTCCGACATTATCGAAGAATCCGGCTGGGGATCAGGCTATCCTCGCGAAGGCTGTCGCTGCCATCGATATCAACGCTCTGGAAACACCGGGTGCCGCGGGTCAGCAGCGTTTTGATGCATCTCTTCGGGTTGCGCAACAGGAACTGGAGGCGCTGAAGCCGTTATTGCAGCAAGCAACCTTTCATGAGACTGGCAACTCG
>FSXA01001084.1_pt1 | contig 15646 bp, 10 predicted proteins | sample 1638081 | NCBI WGS metagenome assembly FSXA01 (sample SAMEA3914788, study PRJEB12502) | metagenome | biome: forest; material: soil | place: Canada | collected 2011-07-03 | depth 0.1 m
GCCTCACCGAATACACCCGCGCCCTCGTCCTCCCCAACCCTCCCACGGCGGCCGTCCAGCCCACCCCGGTTTATGAATTGCTCTTCGCCCTGGCCCTCGCCTGGTGGCTCTGGAAGCGGGCTGCCAAACCGCTACCTCTCGGCTTCCTGACAGGCGAATACCTCCTCCTCAGCGGCATCGGCCGTTTCCTCGTGGAGTTCGTCCGCATCAACCCCCGCATCTACTTCGGCCACACCATGTCCAACGCCCAGGTAGCCGCCCTCGGCAGCGTCCTCTTCGGAGCCGCGATGATGTTCCTCACCCGCCGCAACCAGGCCGTGATCTCCCAACCCCTCCCCAAAACTCCCAGGGACGTCCCAGCCACCGCGTAAACGTAGATCTGCTTTTGCTGTTGTCAGTTTTCGCCGTCATCCTGAACGCAGTGAAGGACCCCTGTATTGGTCGTTGCTCCTGCTCCTGCGCTTGCCTTCCTTTCCGTCATTCCCCTGGAAATCTTCTTCTCCATCCGCGACCTGGGTGCCCCATTCATCGCAACCTTGCGACGAGTGGGTATCAAGCGCAGCTGGACCGCTCCCGCCCGAAAATAAATTCATCGAAAACACCCCAAAATCAACGTGTCAACCCCCCGCCGCACCCCGAACCACGCAAAACACCCATGCCCACAGGCGATTTCTCTGCGACCAAGTTGGCATAGTTACCCCACTCAAAGGTCTAAACTTTAACTAGACCCATCAGGTTCCTGCCAACCCTGGTGCAGCGGATAGCCGAACAAGCCTCATGAGTCCGTAACCCTTTAGAACTGCTACTTTGACCGCTAACCCATTTAGATCGGCTACTTTGCCCGTAAACCCTTTGACTGCCCTACTTTGCGTCTAACCCATTTGAATTGGCTACTTTACAAGGAATCGCCGCCATACCCGGGGGGATACTTTGGCGCCTAACCCCAGTGCTGAGACTACTTTGAAGGAAAAGTATGACAAGCAGGGGGGGAGGGGGTACCGGTGCGCCACACGCGCAATCTACAAGCGCCGCAAGAACGCCTTCGCCAGCTCCAGCTCCGGGAACAGCCGTTCCTCCGCCTGGAACTCCCGCGAGTGCACACACCGCCGCCCCGCCCGCACCCTAACCGGATGCTTCAGGTGCAGCATCTCGTGATAAAGCAGGTACTCGATCGCATACCGCGGCGTTCCTGGCCGATCGAACACCCGGCTCACGACGATCGTGTTGTGCGCCGCGTCATAATGCCCCAGCATGCGCTTCGCCACATGCGCGCTCCAGGTCAACGTAGGCCGACCAAGCAGACCATGGAAGAAGCGCCGATTCACCGCCTCGAACACTTCATCGAGGTCGTACAAGTGTCCCTGCGGCGAGCTCAGCACCTTGCGCCCGCGCATCTGCCGCATCCGCTCGGCCTGCGAGGACACAGCCTCCGACCGCGTATACCGCCGATACCGGTCCGCATACACCGGCGCCACCGGCTTGCGATACAGCTTGGCCAGCAGGATATGAGCAATCGCCTGGTGAATATTGGGGGGAGCATGCTCCAGCAGATCGGAGAGCCGCACAATCAGCTTTCCGTCCCGCAAGCGGATGGTCGTGTTCAAGCTGGTGAACCGCCGGAACTTCACCTCCAGCGCAGGCATCGGCGCCCGTGGACGAAGTTCGCGGTACTCCTGCTCAAACAGTTGGAGGATCGCAGGTGAAACAGGTGGGAGAGCTATACGCGGCACGCTAGCTCAGCCTACCATGCACCGCGCATAGGATTTCTCGTCGCCTAGCGTACATGTTGCAGCGCAATGATACGGTGTTGCGCCTCGAACGTCTGGTCGGGAAATTTGTCGCCGGCCAGCTCCAGAAACGCTTTGTACGCTGCAACCGCCTGCTTGTTCTGGTGCAACTTGTCGTGCGCTGTAGCCTGCAGGAAGAGGGAAGTCGGAGAGTTCGGCAACACCGTCGATCGTGCATCGAGCGCCGCAAGGCTAGTCTGCGGATCGTTGTTCTTCGAAGCCGCAAACGCCAGGTGGCCTTCCGCCTCGCCCCACGCCTGATCGTCATGGAACGCAGCCCGCAACGCAACGGCCTTCACAAACGTAGCCTCTGCCTCCGCATCCTTGGCCTGCTTCACCTGCGCACTGCCCAAGGCATCCAGCAGCAGCGGGTCTGTCGGATTTGCGGCTAGCAACTCCGTGTACAACTTCTCGGCTTCCACATTGTCGCCGTTCACATATTCGAGTTGCGCCAGCAGACGAGTCGTATCCGGATCAGCCGCAATCTTCGGGTCAGATGACCGCAACTGCACCAGCAGCGGAATCGCCTCCGCAGCCTTGCCTTCCGCCGCGTACAGCGACGCCGCCTGAGCCACCAGCCGCACATCGTTCGGATGCGCCTTCAGCGCCGGCGAAAGCACCGCATCGGCATCCGCCAGCTTGCCCGCGTGTTGCAGAGCGTGCGCCAATCCGGCGGTCGCGTCGAGATCGCCCGGCAGCAACTTCAGCGCTCGCTGATACGCAGGAATTGCATCCTCCGAATCGCCCGCGCGATCGGCCAGCTCAGCTCCCATCAGCACATCATCGGGAGTCTCGGGCGTCAGCTTCAGCGCAGCCAGCAACTCCTCGCGCGCTGCGTCCGGATTGGCGGCCTCATCCAGGTGCGCCAGCGCCCGCAACGCCCGCCCGCGCAGCTCCGGCGCTGCCGTCTGAATCATCGCAGCATCGGTCAGCTGCTTATGTGCTTCCTGCATTCGCCCAGCCCGCGCGTCCAGCAATCCCAGCGCAACCATCGGCTCGGCAAACTCTGGAATCGCCGCAATCGCCGCCGCATACGCCTTGGCCGCATCGGCCTCTTCGCCGTTGCGCTCCTCGGCAAACCCAAGATCGTACAGCACGCGCCCGTCCTTGGGATTGGCCGCCGCCAGCACCTTCAGCTTGGCTTCGGCGCCCTTGTAGTCCTGCTTCTCCAGCGCGCTCTCCGCCTCGCTGAGCTGCGCGCTGGCCGCGTTCTGCTGCGAGTGGTTATCGACGCTATGCGTTCCCGGAGGCAACTGCTGCGCAACGCCAGCGCTCGCTGCAACGGCGAACACGGCAGTGAACATCAAGCAACGCTTCATCATGCGACCTCCCGCTTGCGCTGCGACCCGCCGTCCAGCACCTTTCCCAGCCAATGGCCAGTATGCGACGCCTTCACCTTCGCAATCTCCTCGGGAGTTCCTGTCGCCACAATCTGCCCGCCGCCTGATCCACCTTCAGGTCCCATATCGATCACCCAATCCGCACACTTGATCACGTCCAGGTTGTGCTCGATCACCAGCAGGGAACCGCCGCCATCGATCAGCTTGTGGAACGCCGCCAGCAGCTTCGCCACATCCTCGAAGTGCAGTCCCGTCGTCGGCTCATCTAGGATGTACAACACCCGGCTCGCAGCCCTCTTCGCCTCGCCCCGAACACCGCCAGCGCCGCCCGAAGATCCTGCCCTTGCAGACGCCAGATGCTGCGCCAACTTGACACGCTGTGCCTCTCCACCGCTCAGTGTCGTCGCACTCTGCCCCAGCCGTACGTACCCCAGCCCCACCTCATCCAACACTGCCAATTTATCCACGATCTTCGGATGTCCAGCAAAATAAACCAGTGCTTCGCGCACTGTCATTCCAAGCACTTCATGAATGTTCTTACCCTTGTACTTCACCTCAAGGATGGACGCTTTGTAGCGCGTTCCGTTGCACTCCTCGCACGGAAGCTCTACATCGGCGAGGAACTGCATCTCGACCGTCACCGTTCCATCGCCCTCGCATACATCGCACCTCCCACCCGGAACATTGAACGAGAACGACCCAGCCGTAAGGTTCTTCCGCCGAGCATCCGGCTGTGCTGCGAACAGCTCGCGAATGGCATCGAAGGCCTTGATGTACGTCACAGGATTCGACCGCGGCGTCCGTCCAATCGGTGACTGGTCCACCAGCACTACATCGTTCAGATACTGCGACCCGGATAGCTCCCGATACAGATTCACCGTCTCCCGCTCGCCAGCTTCATCCTGTCCCAGCGCCTGCATCAGCGCCCGATACAAGACCTGATGAACCAGCGTAGACTTGCCCGATCCCGAAACGCCGGTCACGCAGCACAGCAGTCCCAGTGGAATCTCGACGTCCACACCGCGCAAGTTATGGATTCTCGCCCCGCGCAACACCAGCTTCTCCCGCCCAGGCTCCAGGCGATGCTTCGGAACGGCGATACTCGCCCGTCCACTCAGGTATCGCCCCGTCAGCGACGCAGGGTTCTCCCGCACCTCGTCCACCGTCCCAGCCGCCAGCAAGTGGCCGCCCAACTCCCCAGCCCCCGGCCCCAGATCCAGCAAATGATCCGCTGCCCGAATCACATCCGGATCGTGCTCCACGACCAGGATGGTATTCCCCAGATCGCGTAACTCTTCCATGATCGTGATCAGCTTGGCCGTATCGCGCGTGTGCAGGCCAATCGACGGCTCATCGAGCACGTAGAGCGCTCCAACCAGGCGTGAACCGAGGCTGGCGGCCAACTGGATCCGCTGCGATTCGCCTCCACTCAACGTGGAACTCAGCCGGTCCAAGGTCAGGTATTCCAGCCCCACCTGCTGCAGGAAGCGGACGCGCTGTCGCACCTCTTCGAGCACCTTGCCTGCTATCTCCTGCTGTGACGGGCTCAAGCTCAGGGAATCAAGAAACTCTTGTGCTTCTGTAATGGTGAGCGCGCATACCTCACAGATGTTCTTACCGGTGAGAAGCACTGCACGAGCCTCTGCCCGTAACCTTTGTCCGCGACAGTCGGGACACGTTGCGTATCCGCGATACTTCGAAAGAAACACACGAACGTGCAGCTTGTATTTCTTGCGTTCCAGTTCTGCGAAGAAACCGCGAACTCCCGCCCAACTCCCTCGCCCCTCTTCTAGGAAGCGCTGTTGCGGTTCGGTCAGGTCGAACCAGGGAACATCGATCGGAACGCCTTCCGCCTTGGCTGCCCGCTTCATCTCGCCATGCCACGCACGATATTTCGTCTTCGTCCACGGGTCGATCGCACCCTCATCGAGAGTCTTGGAACGATTTGGAATGATGAGGTTGGGATCGAAGTCAATGGTGTTGCCAAACCCCTGGCAACGCGGACATGCGCCGAATGGATTATTGAAACTGAATAACCGCGGCTCGGGTTCGCGATACGCGCGGTGACAATCAGAGCATTCGAAGGCCGACGAAAAACGCAAAGACTCTGCCGCTTCTGGCTCTTCCCTGGGAACAGTGCGCAGCACAATCTCGCCCGCTTCACGATAGCCGGTTTCAATCGCATCGACGAGTCGCCCGCGTATCTCCGTCGAAAGCGCCAGCCTGTCGATCAAAACATAAATCGGTCGGTCGGCAGCTGCGCCGAAGTCTAACTCAAGCAAAGATTCCGGTGCGGAAAATTCAACAATCTTTCCCCCAACGCCCTTCTCATCTGCCTGCCAAAGCCGGTTATAGCCGCGCCTGCGCAGCTCGCCAAGTCTCTCCTTCAGAGGCTCGCCTAAATCTGTTGCGACGATGACGTCAGACTTCTTGCCACTCTTTGGTGTCTTCTTCGCAGCTTTCTTCGGAGCAGCAGCCACTTCCGCCGACGGGTCAACATTTGGACCCTGCATGGCCTCCAGTTTCAGCTCTTTTTGCGCAATCGGAAACAACGCATACATCCGCGTTCCTTCCGGCAGCGTGAGTACGCGCGCGACAATATCATCGACGGTGTCACGTCGCACAATGCCTCCACAATGAAGGCAGGTGACCGTTCCACAGCGCGCAAATAGCAAACGCAGATAATCGAAGATCTCTGTCGCCGTGGCTACGGTGGAGCGTGGATTGCGTGTCTGATTCTTCTGCTTGATTGCAATGGCAGGCGCGAGTCCATCCATAAGATCTACATCGGGCTTCTCGATGCGTTCCAGAAACTGCCGAGCGTAGGCCGATAAGCTCTCGACATAGCGACGCTGGCCTTCTGCATAGACAGTATCGAAGGCCAGCGACGACTTTCCCGAGCCCGATACCCCGCTCACCACAGTCAGCGCGTTATGTGGGATGTCCACGTCGATATTCTTTAAATTGTGCGTCCGCGCACCGCGAATCGTAATCTGATTGTTCGCGCTATCGGTCCCCATACGGCTTATGCACTCCTTTGTGGTCGCAACATCTCAAGGAGAAGCAGACATGCTCCCACCACAATTGCCGAGTCCGCCACGTTGAAGTCTGGCCAGTGATAGTGGACGATATGCACCTCGAGAAAGTCGACCACGTAAGCGAACCGCATGCGATCGTATAAGTTCCCAACAGCTCCGCCCAGAATCAGCGCGAGTGCGACAGAGGTGATGCTCAAACCGCGGCCCATCTTCCAAATCAGCACTAGCACCACGACTACGGCAATAACAGAAAATCCGACCAACAGATTCCGCACCAGGTTAGGCGACGCGCTGCCCTCGAACATACTGAATGCAGCACCCGTGTTAAGTACATGGGTTAGTCGAAAGACCTTAGGAATGATTACGATCGCGTGACCCGGTTGGATATGAGAGATGATCCAAAGCTTGGTTGCGCGATCAAGACCAACGACCAGTGCGGCGATCGCCAGAATGAGCCATCGCATATCGCGCGACCGAGAAGCAGTCGACATTACGCAGCCTCCCCGGTCAACGGCGGGAAGCCAATTGCATTTAGTGCCTCGGCGCACCGAGAGCATACCGTCATCCATCGTGAGTCCGCGCCGACATCCGGCACGACCCGCCAGCAACGTTCGCACTTTGCACCATCCGCCACCTCTGCTTCGATCAGAACGGCTGCCTCTTGCTTGGTGTCGCCGACAAGTTGCACGGTCGCCTCTGAGACGTTGAAGAACTCTGCCAAGGCGTCCTCATACTTTTTCAACACCAGTGCTTCTGCAGAACCTTCTGCCGCAATGACACGCACGCTGGCGTCCAGAGACTTGCCAATTGACTTTGACAATCGAAGCGCTTCCAACTCCACCATGACAAGCTGACGAATGTTCGCCAATTGTTGCCACTCTGCTTCAATGCCTGCGATCCTGCCGGGGACTACATCCAGAACACTTGGGAACAGCGCCAGATGAACGCTTGGCAAGCGCCCTTCAATCTGAGGCAAATACTGCCATACCTCCTCGGCTGTAAACGAGAGAATTGGAGCGATCAATCGTGTCATGGCCTCCGCGATGCGCCAGATCGCAGTCTGCGCACTGCGTCTCGCGTGGCTCTTCGGAGCGAATGTGTACAACCTGTCTTTCACCACGTCCAGGTAAAGCGCACTCAGATCCGAATTCGTAAACTCATTCAACGCCTGATAGGCTCGGTGGAACTCAAACTCGTCATACGCCGCGCGAATGGCAGCGTCAAGTTCAGCAGTTCGAGCCAGGATGTACTGATCCAGAGGCTGCATCTCTGACCACGAGATCGCATCATTTGCCGGATCAAAGTCCGAGAGGTTGCTCAGCAGAAATCGCAGGGTGTTGCGTAACTTACGGTAGTTGTCGCTTACTCGTTGCATCAGGTTTTCACTTGCCGCCACATCTTCGCGAAAGTCCACGCTCGCAACCCAAAGCCGGATGATCTCGGCACCCAGGCGGTTCGCGACGTCAACCGGATCAACACCATTTCCCAACGACTTCGAGAAGGCTCGACCCTGCTCGTCCAACGTCCAGCCGCTGGTCGCGACCATTCTGTAGGGAGCAGAGTCGCGGATACCTACAGAGCTCAGCAGGGAAGAGTGGAACCATCCTCGATGTTGATCACCACCCTCGGTATAGAGATCGGCCGGCCAGTGAAGCTCGGGCTCTACATCGAGCACCGCATGCCAGCTGGCGCCACTCTCGAACCATACATCGAGGATGTCCATCTCCTTGCGAAACTGCATGACGCTTCCGCAAGCCTTACAAGCCGTACCAGCCGGCAGAAGTGCCTGCGGATCGTATGTATACCAGGCGTCGGCGCCCTCCTTCGCGAAGAGCTCAACAACGCTCTTGTTGATCGCCTCATCATTCAGGGGTTCATGACACTTCTCGCAGAGAAACACAGCGATCGGAACTCCCCAAATCCGTTGCCGGGAGATGCACCAGTCAGGCCTGGTCGCAATCATGTTCGAGATCCGCTCTTCTCCCCACTCCGGATCCCAGGTGACGCGCTTGATCTCTTCTAGTGCGCGTTCGCGAAAGGTCGCATTCGGTTCTTCCGCTTTAGGGGAAAGCACCGGCGTTTCCATCGAGATGAACCATTGTTCGGTCGCTCGAAAGATCAGCGGTTTGTGGCAGCGCCAGCAGTGCGGATACTTGTGCTCCAGATTATGGCGCCCCATCAGAGCACCCTTCTCTGCCAGCAGTGCTTCGATCGGCGCATTCGCCTTGAAGACATACAGACCGTCGTACTCGGGCAACCCGTTGCGCAACTTGCCCTGTGCATCCACATCACAGGTCAAGGGCAGTTCGTAGCGAAGTCCCGTCGCGAAATCATCGGGTCCATGGGCCGGAGCCGTATGGACCGCACCCGTCCCCTGGTCGGTTGTCACATAGTCTGCCGTTACACCAAGAATCTTTCGGTCAAGAAACGGATGCGCAAACGTGACGCGGTCCAACCTGGATCCATGAAACGATGCGATAACTTTCGCATCCTTGAGATTGCCAACCAGATCGCAGGCCTCCCGGACCTGCTCTAGGAGCGCCTCGGCAACGACATAGACGTCATTTCCATCATCCAAAGCTGCATACTGAACCTCTGGGTTGAACGCGACCGCCATGGACGCAGGCAAAGTCCATGGCGTCGTCGTCCAAATGATCGTCCAAACATTCTTGCCACAAAGTTTGGGATCGATCTCCTCCGGCGCGCTGGTCAACCTGTATCGCACATAGACGCTCGGCGAGGTGTGCATCTCGTATTCCACTTCAGCTTCTGCCAGAGCTGTGTGGTCATGGGAGCACCAGTAAACAGGCTTCAGCCCTTTGTAAACGAAGCCCTTCTCGTAGAATCCGTAAAAAGTTTCGAGGATCTGCGCCTCGTAAGGAAAGTCCATCGTCGCATAGGGCTTTTCCCACCGGCCGAGGATTCCGAGCCTTTTGAACTGAGAGCGCTGAAGATCTATGAATTTCGATGCATACTCCCTGCAGGCCTTCCGCACGGCGACCGGATCCATCTCTAATTTCTTGCCGCCAAGCTTCTCGTCGACCTTGATCTCGATCGGCAGCCCATGGCAATCCCAACCCGGCACATAAGGAGCGTCAAAGCCGGCCATGGTCTTCGTCTTTACGACAAAGTCCTTGATGCACTTATTCAAGGCATGACCGAGGTGAATCGCCCCGTTGGCGTAAGGCGGCCCATCATGCAGTATGTACTTTGGTGCCCCCGCACGCGTCTTGCGAATCTGATCGTACAGGCCTACCTCATCCCATTGTGCCAGCCGAAGAGGCTCATTTTGCGGTAAATTCGCCTTCATTGCGAAGTCTGTCTTCGGGAGGTTTAGCGTCCCTTTGAGGCTCTTCTTCTTGTCATCGTCAGACATCAACATCTCCAGGTTCGTGCGGCCAACAAAGGATTCCGCTTACAACTGAACAAACTTCTATTGTAAAGGCCCCTGAAGCTGCGCTGCCCGGTTCCGCCGACGGCACACTTTGAATAAATGCTGGTTAGCTACTTTTCCGCGACATGCGTCTAATTAGGCAGAGCAAACCTGGGTAAGAGTTTGTAGAATGGACCAGGGAATTGGCGATGCACCTTCCGGCAGCTGAAGGCTGTGTATGCCCCAGGTAATTGAAGATTAGAAGAGAAGACCGCGCCGAGACCCGTTTCGCCTATGCCTAACATTGATACCCTCCCGCCTCCCCCCACCAACCAGGTCGATTCCGATCTCGGAGAACCAGCGCGCCAGAAGGTGGCTGCGCCGGTGCGTCTCAGCGGGGAAATCAAGGAACAAGGCGTCTTTGGGTCGCTGATTTCAAGTGTCCACGATGCCTTCTTTGCCCCTAAACTTCCGCCGCTAGTCCTGCAGTCCAAGCCGGTTGCTGTTCCCGATCGCATGGCGATCAAGCGCAGCACCGCCTCAACCGCGTTCGCTATCGGCGTGCACGTAGTCATCATCCTGCTCGTTGCGCTCTTCATCGCCAGCCAGGTTAAAGTGATGGCCCCGGCGAAAAAGGATGTTGCCGCAATCGTGGCTGCACCGCCGCCACCGATTGCGCCCAAACTCGAGCAGATCGGCGGTGGAGGCGGCCAGCATGACCTTGCCCCCGTTAGCAAAGGACGGCTGCCGGACCTCACTCAGAAGCAGCTGATTCCACCCAAGGCTCCGCCGACAGATGCTCCCAAGCTGACCGTCGTTCCGACCGTTGTGGTGCAGAAAGACCTTAACCTGGCCAACAACCAGATGCCGAACCTGGGAATGCCCAATTCCACGCTTAGGGGAGTCTCCCTCGGGAATGGGACTGGGACCGGAATCGGTTCGGGTAATGGCTCCGGCATTGGGCCGGGATCTGGTGGCAACACTGGCGGCGGCGTTATGCATATCGGTGGTGGCGTCAGCAAACCGATCGTTCTTTACCAGGTTGAACCCGAGTTTTCCGAAGAGGCGCGCAAGGCGAAGTTCTCCGGAAATGTGGAAGTCTATCTGTGGGTTGATCCGGACGGTAAACCCTCTCACATTCGTGTGGTTCGCGGGGTGGGAATGGGATTGGATGAGAAGGCTGTGGATGCGGTTCGTCAGTATCGCTTCAAGCCCGCCATGAAGGACGGAAAGCCTGTTCAAGTCGACCTATACGTCGACGTTAATTTCCAGATTCTCTAATCAGTGCGCTGCAATTGCGAGCGTTCCAACCTCTGCGCATGCCGCGACCTCATCGAAAGTGAGGTTTTCGGCTGGACTTCCGGTCTCTTCCTTCCACTGCAGAAAGAGCTTGCCATAGCTCTCGAGAGTCCTCAGTTCGGGCGCAACGCATAGTTTCTCAAGCATCGTATCGATCCACGCGGGCTGGCCTTCGAGCTCTGCCCAAACACCTATCGGCGTCTCGTCCAGAACCAGGTGGCCTTCGTCCATCTCCCATTCCGTACGGAACTTCTCGTAGCGGAATACAGGACCATAGCCCAGCTGGACGAAGATCTCTGCCAGCGCGTCACAGTCTTCTACAACGCTCTCGGTCTCGATCCGTGTCTTATAACGCAGGTCACCATCGCCGCCGTCGGCCTGGCGCTTATGGGTTACTGTGCAGCGGTTTCCATAGTGCCGAAGTCGCAGGATCTGCCTGCGCGTGCGGAGCTGCCTGTCGGGAGAATCGTAGAGAACATTGCTCTCGAAGGTGCGTTCCGTTACCAGCTTGAACCCGAGGGCGCCGGCTGCTGAGCGAAGCGCTCGAACATCCGCCACGGAAAACTTCAGCTCGATCTCTGCAGCCTGCATGGGGTCAGTATACGTCTGGAATCGTGTCCGCAAGGCAACCATTTGCCCCTGTGGAATAGTGGGCCCAGCATTCGCTACGATGAGAAGTCAGCCTAATGCCGCCAACTATCCATCTCGAGTTCTCCAATCCGGCCGATCTGAACCGTGCGGCGACGCTGCTCCGCGATGGGGGCCTTGTGGCATTTGCGACCGAGACGGTTTACGGCCTTGGGGCAAACGCGCTGTCGGCAGAGGCCGTCGCCGGTATCTTCGCCGCCAAGCAGAGACCCTTCTGGGATCCGCTGATTGTCCATCTGGCTTCGGTTGAGCAACTTACCCAGATTGCTCAGGTCCCCGCAGAGCTTACGGCACGAGTCTCGGCGCTTGCCGATGCCTTCTGGCCTGGACCATTGACCCTGCTTCTCCCGCGGAGCTCGGCCGTCCCGGACGCGGTCACGGCGGGTCGGGAGTTGGTCGGAGTGAGGGTTCCTGCCCATCCGGCGGCGCGGGCGCTGCTGGCGGCTGCGGGTGTTCCAGTCGCTGCACCGAGCGCCAACCTCTTTGGGCATACCAGCCCGACGACGACTGCGCACGTGCTGGCGGACCTGGACGGGCGAATCGATGCCGTGCTCGACGCAGGTCCAACCTCGATTGGGGTCGAGTCCACTGTGCTCGATCCAACGCAGACGCCGATGGTGCTCTATCGTCCTGGTGCGGTTACGGCGGCGCAACTCAGCGCGGTGACGGGCGTTGCCGTCGAGGTGTTCCTCCCTACGACAGAGGCTTCGCCCACCGCGATGCCATCGCCGGGAGTGGGCATTCGCCACTACGCCCCGCGCGCGCGAATGGTGTTGGTGGAAGGCTCCTTGGCGGCGCTGCAAGTCGCGCTCGCGGAAGCTGAAGTCGCTGCTCACGGTGGGAAGATTGGCGTGCTTCTTCCTGAGGACTGGATCCTGAACGCAGATGCAGTGGTCCAGAGCTGGGCAGGATGGAATGATCCGGACGCGCTGGCAGCCGGGCTGTTTGCCGGCTTGCGAGCGCTCGATGATTCTGGGGTGTCTGTGATTCTATGTCCGCTGCCAGAAGCTGGCGGGATCAGGGATGCCATCCGCGACCGCCTGCAGAAGGCCGCGCGACCGGCTTAACCGCTACTTCATCACGCTGTTGGCTGCGTGCGCGTCGCTGGTCTTGTAGAGATACTTGATGGAAGCTTTATAGACCAGGATGCGTGTGCGCCCGACGCGCATCTTCACGGTACATCGGTCATACCACTGGATGATACCCTGCAGCTGCTCTCCGTCTTCCAGCACGACGGTCATCTCGGTCTGCTGCTGCATCTGCTTCTGAAAGTAGAACGCTTCGGCGTGAGAGCTCTCCGGGGTTCCGTGGGTATCGGAGATCATGGCGTGGGTCAGCGGATCTTCTGTGTGCACAGGATCGCGGCGACGTTCTACGGGCGGCAGCTGCGGGCGTACCAACTTGCGCGTTCCATTGAACGTGTTGTCTTCGACGCGGGTAGCGGTTCTGCTCTCCATCTTTGCTCTCTTTATCGGCATCGCGTCTTCTCCCTTGAGCACTGCACGAATGAGCGCTGCGAAGAAGCCGCTGGGAAACGGGTTGAAACATCAACCCGCATGAGGCACGTTGCTGCTGTGCCTGGTTCGTCTCAGATGCATTGATTGAACCGTTGGATGTTGAGACGCGCGAGAAGGGTTGTTCGTTTCAATCGTTAGCGGCGGCTGCCTTCGAGCTCGACGGCCAGGGCGTCAAGGCTTAGAGAACGCAGCAGGTTACGGCGCATGCCGCCCTGGACGGCGTCCATGGCCCGAACGGCCTGTTCGATCCATTCGAAGGTGAAGGTGTCGGCGAGGCGCTGGAGGTCGGCGCGCTTGTCGATGTTGCGTACGCGATCCGGCGCGCCCGACTGGAGCAGCAAAATATCCTCGAGCAGGCTGGAGAGGGCACGGAGGAGGGCCGTGGTCCTGGTCTGGCCCTCGGCGCCGGCGCGGTAGGTCTCGGTCATGCGGAAGAGGGTGGAGTGGTCCTGCAGGCCGCCGGAGTGCTCGGCGGTATGGAGGAGCGTTAGAGCGTCGTTGCGGGCCGCGGCGTATTCGGCGAGGTTGAAGCCCAATGCGCGACCCGCTGCGCCTTCGCTTAGGCGGGCTGTGAGCTCGCGCTCGGTCTTGTTGAGCTCGGGGCGGCGCTGGGCGAGCAGGGCAGCGATCTCGTCGGCTGGCAGCGCTCCGAGGTGCGCTACGGCGCAGCGCGAGCGGATGGTGGGGAGCAGTTCGCCGAGGTTCTCGGCGAGGAGGATGATGTGGACGTACGGTGGTGGCTCCTCGAGGACCTTCAGGAGGGAATTGGCGGCTTCCTTCATGAAGGCTGCAGAGGTGATGACGAAGACCTTGGCGCGGGCTTCGGTGGGTAGGGTGTGGGAGCGGTTGATCAGGGTGCGGATCTGGCCGAGCTTGATGAGCAGCTGCGGCGGATCGGGTGGGACGATGAGCACGTCGGGGTGCGTCTGGACGAGAACGCGGGTGTCCTTTTTGTCGACCTCGCGCATCTCCTCGCGGGCGGCTACGGCTTCTTCGACTTTGGTGTCGAGGTCGGCGCTCTCGGCGATGCGGGTGCAGTTGCGGCAGTGGCCGCAGAAGGCGGCTAGCTGCTGGCCGGCGTGGGGGCCTTCTGTTGCGAGCTCGCGGGGTTGGAGCTCGCACTCCAGTGCCATGGTGAGCAGGAGCGACAAGGTGTACTTGCCTGAACCGCGGGGGCCGAGGAGGATGAGCGAGTGCGGGAGGCGGCCGGCGGCGATGGCCGCGCGGAGGCTCTCGACCGCGGGCTGGTTGCCGATGAAGTCGTGGAAGGAGACGGGCAGGGGCACGAGTTTTAGATTACCTGTCCTGCGCAGGTCCTGCGCGGACGACGGGAGCTTAGTGCAGGTAGGTGGCCCCCCTCCCCCCCTAGACTTATACCGTAAAGTAGCGGAACGAAACGGGTTAGGGAGCAAAGTATGACTTGGTGGGGCTTATTGGCTCTAAAGTAGGGCAAACAGGCTAGTTAGGAGGCAAGTATCCCCCTCGCAGCGGTGGGTATTGGGCTAAAGTAGTCCATCCATGCGGGTTACACGCAAAGTAGCCGATTGAAAGGAGTTAGCGGTGGCAGATATTTTGGGATATTGCCCCTACTTCTATTGTAGCGAGTGGGTGAGGGTGAATATGCCAGGTTTTGGAAATATAAATCGCCTGTGTTGATAGGGGTTTTGGTGAGTTTGGACGGGTTGGGGGGCTTGACAGGTTTTGAGTGGGTAAAGAACTCGGGCAGAGGGAGAACGGGCAGGAGCGGTCGGGCTTCGCCCGATCCCCACTTATGCGCAAAGGCGCGCATGAATGGGGCACCCGGCTGTGGTGGTGGGGAAAGCAGATTCCCAGAGGGAGTGACAGAAAGAAAAACAACAGCAAGGGCGGATCTATGGCGGAAAGGTTCGAGGGGTTTTGCGGGAATGGGCTTCTTCGGGGTCCTTCGGCTACGCGCGTTGCGCTTCGCTCAGGATGACAGAATTTGGGGTGGTCGTAAGAGAGCAACAACAACGGCAACTACAGGGGTCCTTCACTTCGCTCAGGATGACGGAGTTAGGGTTTGGCTAGCGGGTGGATTCGGGGCGCATCATCATGGGGTGCTTGGGGCGGAGGGTGATTTTGGCTTGGGGGATTACGGGGTAGTCGGGGATGAAGTGCAGGCGCCAGTGTTGGGCGATGGTGGCTAGCGAGAGGACGCCTTCCATCCAGGCGAAGCCTTCGCCGATGCACTGGCGGCGGCCTCCTCCAAATGGGAAGTAGACGAAGCGGGGGCGGGTGGCGCGGGCTTCGGGGGTGTGGCGCTCGGGGCGGAAGGTTAGCGGGTCGGGCCAGTACTCGGGTGAGCGGTGCATGATGTATTGGCTGAAGAAGAAGTGGGTGTCGGGCGGGAAGCGGTAGGGGCCGAGCTCGATGGGGACGGTGGATTGGCGGCCCATCGCCCAGGCGGGCGGGTAGAGGCGCATGGACTCCGCGAAGACCTGCTCCGTGTACTTGAGGCGGGAGAAGCTGTCGACAGTGGCGGTCGAGGTGCCCAGGACAGCGTCGACTTCTGCGTACATTTTGTCGGCGGCTTCGGGGTTCTGGCTGAGGAGGTACCAGGTCCAGGTGAGGGCGTTGGCTACGGTTTCGTAGCCGGCGAGGAAGATGGTGAGGAGCTCGTCGC
>FSXA01000608.1_pt1 | contig 15458 bp, 9 predicted proteins | sample 1638081 | NCBI WGS metagenome assembly FSXA01 (sample SAMEA3914788, study PRJEB12502) | metagenome | biome: forest; material: soil | place: Canada | collected 2011-07-03 | depth 0.1 m
AAGGGGCCTAGAGCGGACTCGTCCCCAGTCAATAGAAATTCACGGTAGCTGGATTTGGCCGTCTCCATGGCAAGCTGTAAGTCCTGAAGATTTTCAAGAACTTCATGCGTGTGCTCGACCCATCGATCGCTCTCATTGGATAACACTCTTGCCTGATAAGAGATCGCACCCATGACGAGAAGCGTCAGAATCGCGGTTCCAAAGACCAACTGGATTTTCCGGTTCGCTAACGGCCTGGTCATCGCGACACCCTGATTTTTCAGTGGTTCCCTTCAAACGCTTCTATTCTCTGTGACGTGCAGGCTTGATCAATCTGTGGGCCTGCCTACCTTGAGCAAGACAGCGGGTCTCAGTTAGTGGGTGTGCGGATGCCGCGGGCTGGGCGAGCGTCTAACTCGTTGCTGCGCGTTGCGCCGGCGATGTCGTACACGACTGGTGCGGTGCGGTCGCTCTTGACGCCGAGGCTTTGCTCGATGGCGAGAAGAAGGTCAGCGTTGCGAACGGGCTTCTGCAGGAACATGCGGGCGCCGGCTTTGAGCGACCGGTCGCGATGGACGGTGCGGTCGCGACCGGAGACGACAATGACCGGGATGGTGGCGAGCATGTCGCTTGCCTGCAGGCGTTCAAGGACGGCGAAGCCATCCCCGGCGGGTAGCCCAAGATCGAGGAGGATGACGTCGGGCATCTGACGACGGGCCTCGGCGATGCCGGAGACGCCATCGACGGCGAAGCCTACGGCGTAGTTGTTGGCTTTAAGGCGGACGTGCATCGCAAGACGCATCTCGGGATCGTCATCGACGATGAGGACCTTTGTTTGACTTTTCTGCTCTTGCAGTTCCATGTGCGGTCGCCCCTTTCAGGCTGGGTCGGGGCTCCCGATGGGATTCGGAGCTGCCTATTACAGATCTATATCGGAGCGAAGTCAGAAAAGTTGAGTCGGTTGAGCTGGTTTCTACGACAGGAAAGCTCGCTGCGCTCAACAGCACGGGATCGTCCGCATGAGAGGTATGTGGAGCGAACGGATCCGTCCGCTCCATTGTCGGAACTTTGGGATAGCCCGGCGTACATGCCTGTCGGGGTCGAACGCCTCGGCGAAGCCCTGCATCGGCACGTTGTGGGGTGCAGGATGGCTGGGCTTACGATATCAGTCCAGTTCCTCGCGGTGAGCAGTAGATGACGTCCGTGCTCATGCCGTAGTCCCAGATCTCACCGGGTTGATGGACGGGCGGGAGCGCGGTGAGATTGCGGGCCATCTCCTGGTTGGTGTTGCGCAAGTCAAAGACGCCAGCCTCATCGTAGGAATCCGACTTAGAGAGAATGACAGCCGCCTCAAAATAAGCAGGAACAGTTGTCATCGTCTCTCATTGTGCTGCGTTTTAGAACTCGTAGTGCATGGAGAGGGTGACGAGATTGGCGTGGAAGTTTCTGGGAGCCGAGGGGCCGGAAGGTGGATTTAACGCGCACGGGAAGGGATTAGCCGCGGCTGCAGCAGAGGTTGTGTAACTGCAGTATTTCGCTCCGGACGGTCCGCCTTCTCCGTAGCCGTAGTAGTCGTAGTTTGCTGACCAGACCCAGCCCGGATGAACCGTCCAGGCGACGTGCACGTAGGGTGTCTGGTAGGCCGACTGCAGAGAGCCGTTGACCTGGAGGGCGTCGGTAAAGAACTGGTTGCCACTCACCGCGCTGATCCGGTAGCCAACCTGGGCATGGATGGAGCGCACAGGCGATAGGGCGAGGCCGACGGAGGCAGACTGTGTCGGAGCATCCATGAAGTCTCTGGCATACCAACTCGTGGGCGTATCCGGACAGAGGACGCCGGTATTAACACCAGGCATGGCAGCGGTCGCACCCGAGAGGAAGCAGATGTTCGTTGCGGTATAGACGTCTGTGTAGGCGTAGTTCACGTCAAGCCCATAGTGCTCGCTGGGGGACAGGACCGCGCCAACGCTTACGAAGCGGCTGTGGTCGACGTGATCGAGCGGGCCATTTGCAGAGGGTTTGCCGGTGTTGTTGGTGTTGTTGTGGCGCTCGAGGTCATTGAAGGCGCCGGAGAACGTCGCCCAATGTGTCGGCTTGTAGAGCGTATGGACCCTGTAGTGCTGGGTCTGGCGAGGGGTGAGCGGGGTGAAGGCGTTGTCGGCATAAAGGACCTCAACCGTGCCGTTGATATCCCAGTGACTTGTGGGATGTAGGGCGGCGTTGAAGGTGCCCCCATTCGCGTTGATGGTGATGATCTCTGCGTTGGGACCAGAGCCAGCGCCTTGAACAATGGTGTGCGTGAAGTAGCGATAGGTGAGGGCGAAGGTGGCGCGGGGGGTCGCATCCCAGCTTGCGGTCGCATTGTTGGTAACGAGCTCTTGTCCGAAGTAACCATAAGCCGGAATGCCTACGCCACCGGGGCCGGTCGTGGTACCCGTGGTGGAGAGGTTTACTCCCGGACCCAGCGGACCTGGGTAGTTTATGGTTGCGTTGGGATTGGTGGGCGTGTTCGCCGTGATTCCGGCAGAGATGTCGGCCATGCCGGGCTGATGAGCATTGGAGAAATCGACTTGGTCAGAGAAGCTTAAGGTTTTTGTTGCCTGCCAGGTGATGCCGAAGTCGGCCGCTACCACTCGCCGCTGGGCGGTTGCATGGCCGGTGAAGGTAGCGGTGCGGACCGCTTGCGCGGGGTACGCGGGCGTGACCCCGGCAGCAGTGGCGCTCTCAGCGACTAAGCCCTGGAAGTTCTCATAGTAGTTGGGGAGATTCGAGTTCGCCTTGGTGTAGTTGAAGTCACCATTCATCGCGATGTTCTTGAGACTTGAACTCTGAAAGCGGAAGGTCTCGGTGGGGTAGAGGATGCGCGTGGGTTGTGAGCGCAGATAGCTGGAGTAGACGCTGCAAGCAGGATCAACGACAGGCAAACCGACCGATCCAGAGGGATTGACGAGAACCACGCCGGGAGTCTTGATGCTCGCGGTGCAGTTACTGGAGCTATAGGCGGTGTACTGGTCCCAGTTTCCGAGCGACACGGGGAGGCCGTCGGCTTCCTGCACGGTGAGGCTATTCGGGGCCAGGACGAAGTACGAGTTCTCCTTGATGTGGGCGACCTCCTCCTCAAACGTGAACTTGGTCTGCTGCAGCGGCTTCCAGTCGACCGCACCGGTGAAGTCGTCGGTGCTGTTGCGCTGATATTCTTCGGTCATGAACTGGGTCTTGCCAACGCTGCGGCTAGGGCTCATGCTGGGGCCCTGAAAGATGTTCTGCGAGTAGCCAACGCGGAAGGTCACCTTGGACAGCGGAAAAATGGTAAGACCGGTGTCGAGCATGCGGCGCACGGTATTGAACATTACTGGCGATTGCTGCACCTGCGGGATGGGGAAGGAGCCAAGCGATCCGCGCGAGCCAATTGGAATCGACAGTCCAAGAGGGATCGAGGGATTGTTGAGCAGGTCGTAGTCGAAGTACTGACGGTTGCGGCGGAATAACCCGGAGAACTCGTAGAGCTTGCCCTTAGAGGCGTCAAGGTTAACGACATTGATCGGATCGCCGCCGAAGCCGTTGCTGAAGGCCGTGAGCGAATCCAGAAGAGTGTGCTTGGATCCCGGCACGGCATGCATGGTTAAAGTCTGCCCCAGCACCCGCGGTCCAGACTGGATGTTGACCAGGGTGTCGTACATGGCGCCGCTGCCCGAGACTCCGACGATATGGCCGCCCAGGTCCACGGTCTGATGGACTGCAAATCCGCGTTGAATCGCTGGTGGCGGAGTCTGGAGTACGGCTGCAGGCGTTGTGGGCGTCGTGCCCTGGGCAGCTGCCATGCCTGTCATCAACAGCAGAACGGCGACTCCAACGGCACCGGCGGCCCGATGGGTCATTGCGCGCGCGGGGTGCTCATTGGTCAGCCGGGAAAAGCTCGCTTTCGTCATCTCAAGCCTCATTGGAAAGAAACAGTTGCTAACGTTGGACCCATGTGTCTGGGTGAGTTCGGTCCCTAACCTGTGTCTTGTCCGCTCTGCTCCATTACCGGGCAGCGCAGCGCGACTTCGTTACTTGATAAAGGCGACGTTCAGGTTCGACCCGTGAATCATGGTGTGACAGTCGGTGCAAGGCTGAAGCTCAGCTGAGCCCGCGCTCATTCCGTGAATGTTGTCTGCGCTCACCGGGCTGTGGCACTGGTTGCACAGGGTGTTGATGTTGGGCATATTCAGCAGGCGCGCGTTCTGCGATCCGTGCGGTGTGTGGCAGGCCATGCAACCTTCGCCCTTCACCACGGCATGCTCATACACGAAGGGTCCACGCGTTTCCATGTGGCACTTGGTGCAAATCGCATTCTGATCGGCAGTGATTTTCAGGTTGCTGTTCTGGAACGTGCCGTGCACATCATGGCAGTCGCTGCACTTGAGCAGGCCTTCATTCACCTTGTGGTGGAAGGGCATGTCGAAGGCCGGCCGGATGTCGGTGTGGCACTGGTAGCAGAGGTTCGGTTGCGTCGCCACTAACAGCTTCGTCTCCGGCACCGACTTGTGAATGCTGTGGCAGCTCAGACAGTTCACCCCAGCCTTCGCATGCGGCGAGCGCAGGAAGTTCGGATGCGTGTTCGCGTGGCAGCCAAGGCAGGTCTTGTCCACCTCGGCCGGCGTCAGCTTGTTGAAGCGCACGATCTTGGTGACATCCCCGCCACCCTCCACGTGCGCCTGCCCTGGCCCATGGCAGCTCTCGCAGCTCGCTCCCGCTCCACCGTGCTCGAGCGCCAGCTTGGCATGCGGATTGTCCGCCATCGTGTCTGCGTTGTTCTGGTGGCACGTCGCGCAGGTCTCGCTGCCTACATATCCACTCGCAGGCGCAGCTGCCGCCGTCGAGCTCTGCGCCAATGTCTGGGTCTGGGTCTGCGTCTGGGTCTGCGCGGCCGCCATGCCCCCGCCGCTCGTGGTCAGTACCCCAACCACTGCAACCAGAAGAAAAGACTTCGTTATCTTGCGGGGCAATTGTCCCATACGAAACACCTCTATTTGGCGCGTTCTTGCTTCTATGAACTGCTTGGGATTGGCCTGGATCCCAACAGCTGCAACCATAGTCTCCACATACTGAACAACCTGTGATCTTCGTCACAGGGCGGGAACATATACACTGACCACCTCGTCAAATAAGGAATTTCGACGCTTTATATACCCGCTTTTACAAGGGATCGAGGCTTAGCATCGAACCGAGTGAGTGGGCGATATCCGGTGTCCGGCAACGGTAACCCCGCGCCTCCTCTCGGGCACCCAGAGCCGTTCGCTGTCGACACCACGCGTCAGGCAGCTCCACCGCTGATGGGGAACCGGCGCGGCATGGTAAAAATACCCATGCGCGCCTGCCTTCTTTTCGCCCTGATCCTAACGGTCGCCCCCGCCTACGCCGAGACACCCGCCAATCAACTACCATCGATCGCTGCGAAGTCATCGGGCATGCACCACATCGATGGCTTTATGTCACTGGACTGGGACCCGGCAGCGGGAAAGCTGTACCTTGAGATCCCGCACCTTGACACCGATCTTCTGTACACCAACTCGCTCCCCTATGGCACTGGTTCCAACGATCTCGGTCTCGATCGCGGTCAATTATCTGAAGGTCGCATTGTTCGCTTCGAGAGGTCCGGGCCGAAGGTTCTGCTGGTTCAGCCGAACAGCAACTTCCGCAGCTCCTCCACGGACTCCGCCGAGACTCTCGCCGTCACGCAATCCTTTCCCGAGTCCATCCTTTGGGGCTTTACGGTCGCCGCAGAAGATCCTTCCGGCAGTGTGCTCGTGGACGCCACGGATTTCTTCCTTCACGATGCTCATCGTGTTGTAGAAACACTGGCCTCGCTCCACCAGGGCGCTTATCATGTCGATCCAACACGATCCACCATCGCGCTCGATGACACCAAAGCGTTTCCGGAAAATACTGAGATAGAAGCAGTGCTCACCTTCACTGCCGAAGGCCCACTGAAAGCTCCGTACGTCGCCGACGTCACGCCTGACCCGCACGCCATGACGCTGCGCGAACGTCACTCCTTCATCGCGCTTCCTCCGCCTGGATTCACCCCTCGTCCGTTCAATCCGCGCGCAGGCTACTTCCCTTCCTCGTTCCGCGATTTGACGGCACCGCTTGGTGACGACGTTACACAGCGCTTCATTCTTCGTCACCGCCTCATCAAGAAAGATCCAGGCTGTACGACCAACTGCGAGGCCGTCACTCCGATCCAGTACTATGTCGATCGCGGCGCACCCGAGCCGATTCGCACTGCGTTGGTCGAGGGCGCGCGTTGGTGGGACCAGGCATTCCAGGCAGCCGGATGGGCACCTGGAACCTTCCGCGTCGATCTGCTTCCCGAAGGCGCTGACCCGATGGATATTCGCTACAACATCATCCAGTGGGTCCATCGATATACGCGTGGCTGGAGCTATGGCGATGCGCTCGCGGACCCACGCACCGGAGAGATCATCAAGGGCAACGTCACGTTAGGTTCGTTGCGCGGGCGCCAGGATTACCTCATCGCTGAAGGTCTGCTGGCTCCATATAAAAATGGTCATCTGCCAAAGCCCGACGATAATCCGATGCTCCAGATGGTCCTGGCGCGCATTCGCCAACTGGCAGCCCATGAGACGGGTCACACGCTCGGCCTCGCACACAACTTTGCGGCGTCCAGCGTCTCTCAATCCGACAGCGTCATGGACTATCCCCATCCCTACGTCACGCTGGATAAGAGCGGAACCATTGATACGTCGCACGCATACGCCGACCATATTGGCGACTGGGATAAGGTTGCGATCGATTACGGGTACCGGCAGTTCGCGCCGAATACCGATGTCGATACCGCTCTCGCGAAAATTCTGATCGACGCCGATCACCGCGGCCAGATCTTCATCACCGATGAAGATGCGCGTCCTTTTGGTTCTGCCCAACCTCATGCGCATCTTTGGGACAACGGTCCCGATGTTGCTGCAGAACTCGGCAGGGTTCTTGAAGTGCGAGCAGCCGCGCTCAAGAACTTCGGCCCCGATGTAATCCCGCCCGGAACACCCATGTCGCAGCTTGAGCTCGCGCTGGTCCCTATCTATTTATTTCACCGCTACCAGACCGAAGCCGCCATCAAGGAGATCGGTGGCCTCGACTATCGTTACAACGAGCGAGGCGATGGATTAGCGGATCCGGAAATCGTCGCTCCCGTGGACCAGAAGAAAGCCCTCACCGCCGTTCTGCAGACACTGAGCCCGGAAACACTCACTCTGCCGGAAGCGCTTTTGAAGCTTCTTCCACCTGTGCCGCCCGGCTATCCTCGCACGCAGGAGTCGTTCCCCTCTCAGACCGGCCTCACCTTCGATCCGATCGCCGCCGCGGAATGCGCTGCAGATCTTACGCTCCAGGTGCTTCTTGATCCATCCCGTGCATCCCGTCTCGTTCAATACCATATGCGCGTTCCGGGGAGCCCTTCGTTACGTTCCGTCCTCGAGGCGATCTCCACTACGGTGGCGGAACGGCCTGAGGCGGGTCACTCCATGTCGTCTGAGGTAGAACGTGCGATCGAGTTCCGTGCGGTCGAAGCGATGCTTGCCCTTGCCGTAAATCCCGAGGCATCCACGCAGGCACGCGCCATCGCTCGATCGCATATCGACGATCTTCTCAAGCAATGGAACTCTGCCGCGCCGCTGAGCGACACCGCAGAAGCAATCCACCGTGCCGCTCTCATTCAGCGCATCGAGGACTTCAATCGTGATCCGGAAAAGTTTGTTCCGGCCAAGCCAATTGCAGCTCCGCCCGGCATGCCGATTGGCGACGATGAAGTTTTCTAAGCTGCCTTACTCGATGAGAGAGTGCGACTGCATGGACTCTCTCATCGACTACGGATGGCCCAACCCATCATTCTGATGGTAGTTCGGATAAGCCGGGATCGGGGGCATAGTTACAGGATGCTCTTTCAACTGCTGCATCACAATCTCAACTGAGCGCTCAAGCTGCAGGTCGTGCCCAGCCGCGACATCCTTCGGATATTCCTCCACTTCAACATCCGGCGGGATGCCGTGACCCTCCACCTCCCAGTCGCCATGCAGCCCGTAGATGGCATACCGCGGAGCTGTCACTGAACCACCATCCATCAGGGTAGGAAAGCCTCCAATGCCAACCAGGCCTCCCCATGTCCGAACGCCGACAAGTGTTCCAAGCCCGGCTTTGCGGAAGTACCACGGCATGGCATCACCTCCTGAACCTGCCGACTGATTGATGATCATCACCTTCGGTCCGAAGATGGCACCCTCGGGATCATGGACAGGTTCGCCATCGCGTTCGATCGCGCCACTTAATGGCTTTTGTCCCAGCACGTTCACGATATAGTCGGCGATGAAACCGCCCTCGTTATAGCGTTCATCGAGCACGACCCCCTGCTTATCCAGCTGCGAATAGAAGTAACGGTTGAAGTTGTCATAGCCCGCGCCCCCGGTATTCGGCATATAGATATACGCGACTTTGCCGCCGGATAATTCATCCACCTTGCGCCGATTGGATTCAATCCAATCCAGGTTCCGCAATCCGTGTTCCGAGTCCGTAGGAACAACCGTTACATCTCTGGCATCAGTCCCGTCAGCCTTGTTCCCCACTCGAAGCACCGTCTGTTTGCCGGCAGTCCCATCAAAGAAGCTGTTCAAGTTATCGGTGGCATGCAGTTCGCGCCCATTGACCGCCAACAAGTACTTGCCTTCGGTGATATTGATGCCGGGCAACGTAAGCGGCGCAGTCAGGGCCGGGGTCCAGTTCTGGCCGTTATAGATCTTCGAGAATTTGTATCGATTGTTTTCGACGACATAATCCGCGCCAAGCAGGCCCGGCTTCGGTGACTTATCCGGGTCTTCCGGACCGCGGATAAACATGTGGCCCACTTGAATTTCACCAAGCATCTCGTTGCACAAATACGTAAACTCTGACCGTGATGCGAGTCCATCTACATACGGTTCATACTTCGCAGAGATCTTCTCTAGGTCCAGACCATGCAGATGCGGATCGTAGAAGAAGTCTCGCTGGATACGCCAGGTCTCGCGATACTGCTGCTTCCACTCCTGGCGCAGATCGATCGTGGCGAACATTCCCCCGTTGTTGATGGGCTTACCTTGCGGAGCCTCGGGCGAACCGGTTTTCAGCTCCGCGATGGGTGTGATAAACCAGCTCCCTTCGCGCATGGCCAGCAGCTGTTCCCCATTCGCGGTTACGGCAAAGCCGGTCAGGTTGTTGAAGATCTCCTCCGTCTTACGCTTCTCGGTTGTAAATCTCCATAGCGACCGGATCGGCGCGCCCCTATCGCCAGACACACGCCCCACAGGGCTTCCCTCCGCCAGGAAAAGCACACCTGTCTTGCCCACCTGCAGGTCAACGTAATTCCGTGCGGGAATAGGAAGCGCGAGGATCCGGTTGCCAATCCCCGGCAGGTCGATCACCGTCGGCTTCACTTCGTCTTTCTTTGCGGCGTCTTTCTTTTCATCGCCCTTCGCTACATCTTTATCCTGGCTCTTCTCAACGTCCTTCTTCGCCGTCGGCTTGGTGTCGTCGGTCTTCTTGTCCGCCTCTTCCGCTGTCTTCTCTTCATCGCTCTCAGGCGGCACTGGCGAGATTCCATCCTTTGCCAGCACGATCACGTACGCACTGCTACTGGTCGCCCGATCCAGCGACGAAAGATCGATTCCGGCATCCGAAGGTCCATTGTTGGTCGACGCGGCAAAGTACAGGAATTTCCCGCTGGGATCAAACACTGGATGCGCAGCGTTGCTCATCCCGTCGGTAATCTGGGTGGACGTGTGCGTCGTCAGCGAATAGAAGAACACCGCGTGCAACTGATTCTCAAGATCACGCGTATACGCAATCCATTGCGAGTCTGGCGACCAGCTAAGCTCCGTCGACGAACCAAAACTCCCACGCAAGCCCGTCGCGACAAGCACCGGCTTGCCACCGTCGACATCGACATACCAAAGGTGCAGGTGCTTATCCGAATAAGCAATGTGCTTGGAATCCGGCGACCACCGCGGTCCATAGAAGAACGAGGGATTCGGCCCGAGATCGATCACCTTCGGGGGGTGCAGCCCATCCTGGTCTCGAATGTAGAGTTGATATTCTCCGGACGCATCGCTGAAATACGCGATCGATTTCCCGTCCGGAGACCAAGCCGGATCACGCTCTGCAGCTCCCGGCGTCTGGGTTAGATTTCGCGTGTCTCCCTTTTCCGCAGGAAGGGTGAAGATGTCTCCATGCGCCTCGGCCAGCACACGCACACCCGTCGGAGACACTCCGATATTCTGCACCTGGTCAGCCGAAATATTCGCCAGGTGAGAAGCCAGTTCGGTCAGATCTCCATGAACTGTGACCTGAACTGCCTGCTCTTTTTTTGTATCGAGATCATACAAATGCAATGAGCCGAACTGCTCATACACCAGCGCTCCCGGTCCTGCCGCAACCGTCTTGAGATCGTATCCGTGATTGTCGACCACCTGTGTCACGGCCTTGCTCTCCGTGTCATAGCGAAACAGCGATACCGGCCCATTGCGGTCCGACAAGAAGTAGACCGACTTCCCTTCCCACACCGGATTGAAGTCATTCGAGTTCTCGCGCGGGACCTTCACCAGGTCAAGGCTCTTCATATTTACGAGCCAGACTTTCTTCGTCTGGCCACCGCGATAATGCTTCCAGGCATCCTCCCACTGGAGAATCGGCTCGTATGCCAGGGTACTTCCGTCCGGCGAAAAACTGCCCGTCTCCGCACTTGGCAGCGGAAGCACCGTAGGCGTTCCTGTGCCGTCCGCATGGGTCTCGAATAGCCTGAAGAAATCTGAGTAACTGGCGTGCATCGATGCGAACAGGACGTCTTTCCCATCCGGGGTCCAGCCCACGGCATAGTTACCGGTCGGCTCCCACGTGAGTCTTCTTGGCACTCCACCCTCCGCGCTCACTACGTAGACATCGACCTGCCCACGCTCGAGCGTCGAATAGGCAATCTGCGTGCCGTCAGGAGAAAAGTACGGCCCCTCGTGAACTGCGCCCACCGAGGTCAACCGCTCGGCCTCTCCACCGCCGCGCGGCACCGTCCATATATCGTCCGCGTACAGGAAGGCAATCTTGTCTTTGCTCAACGAAGGGTTTCTCAGCAAGAGCGGACCTGCGGCTGCTGCAACGCCACACAGGCCAGTGCTTGTTGTCATAACGATGAGGGCAACGAGAAACAGACGCCTCAAGTCGAGCTGCAATGAAGTCATGGTTGAGAATCCTCGAGACAAACGGTGGATCGAACTAATACTTTACCCTCCGAGCGCTCGAGAAGGACAGCCTTTTTATCGCTCGAATCGCACTTTCCCTACCGGGGTGGACGAATCCTTGTAGCCAGCGTGGCCCTTTGATCCAACATGGGGTGCAAGGTTTCTCAATCTGCATCGCCCTCGCGACCGCTGCGCGAGGCGTACTCAAGGATATGCAAATAGGACTGATAGACCTTGCCCGTCGCTCGGGTCATTCCTATCTCACAGGTTCGGCTGCTCGAGTAATAGCCATCATGCTCTTGCTCCCGAACTTGTCGTGCCTCCACATCCGTCGCAGAAGCCGTCAGCTCAGGAAACAAGAATCCCCGATCACCGGCAAAGGCGCAGCATCCCGCGTCCGGCGGCACGCACACGGAATCGCTGCATGCATTTGAGATTCGCACCAGCTTCGGTGTGATCCCCATCTTCGCTGCTGAACAAACAGGGTGCACCGCGACCGAGTGAACCTTGCGATGAATCGTAAGCTTGTGCAACAACTGGTCGTGCGCGAACTCCACGGAGTCGAGAATCGTGAGCGCATCGAACTTAGCCTGGTTTTCGCGGCTCAGATAAGGCCGCGCAGTCTTCAGACCATACGTGCATGGACTGGTGTCGACCACAATGGGTAGCTTGCCTTCCTTGGACCAGCGGAAAAAGCTCTCCACCGTGTGATTGACCGCGACGGAATGCGCGGTCTCAAAGCCCTTTGAGGAGAACGGCACGCCACAACAATTTCCCTTGATATCTCCGGGCACGTACATCTTCACACCCGCGCGGTCTGCAACATGGAGCAATGCCTGCATGACGCTTATCTCCCGTTGTTCCCCCGGAAGCGCGCCCATGATCCGCGAGATGCATGCAGGAAAGTAAACTACATCCGCTGCTGTCGGCGTGCGGACAGGCAGTGCACCGCGTCGTGCCCTTGGCATCTCCGCCGACCACTGCCAGAAGGGCTCATCCATCACGCTACGAGTTGCTTTATCCAGGAGCCGGGTGATGCCGCGCATGAACGCAAACCCGCACACATTCTGAACAAGATGCCCTGCAGCTAACGCCACGCGGCTTCCGGCTTCTACCAGCATGAAATTCCGTGCCATACCCGTCGCAACGCGATTCGCAAATGAGCTGTGGCGCAAGCGGCGAAACCGCTTGGTCAGCGTCCCCGTGTCGATATTCACGGGGCACGCCATGGCGCACAATCCATCCACAGCACAGGTGTCGAGAGCCATATAGGGAAAGTCTGCACCGAGAGCGTCCTGCACGGCAATGCTGGCTCCGGAGTCCTTCAGTCGCTGCATCTCTCGCCGCACCACAATCCGTTGTCGCGGTGTCAGGGTTAGATCACGGCTCGGACACTTCGGCTCGCAATAACCGCACTCAATGCACTTATCGATCTCGGTCTCCACCACGGGCATCTTCTTGAGATCTGCAAGGTGCGCCTCTGGATCCGAGTTGAGAATGACTCCCGGATTGAGCAATCCGTCCGGATCGGCGAGCGCCTTAAGTTGTTGCATCATCGCATAGGCTTCGGGACCCCACTCCGTCTCGACAAACGGCGCCATATTGCGGCCGGTTCCATGCTCCGCCTTCAATGCGCCGTCATACTTCTGCACCACCAGCCGCACCAGGTCCGCCATGAAATCGCGATACTGCGCCACTTCCCTCTCCGTATTGAAGCCCTGCGTGATGACAAAGTGAAGATTCCCATCCTTGGCATGACCGAAGATGATTGCGTTATCGTAGTGATGCTTCTCAAACAGACGAATCAAATCCACGGCAGCGTCGGCCAGGCGATCCACCGGAAACGCCACGTCTTCAATGATGACGGTGGTGCCGGCAGCCCGCACCGCGCCCACCGAGGGAAACAATCCTTTGCGGATACTCCACAAGCGATCTTGCGCCGCAGGATCGTCCGTGAAGCGCGCATCACTCAGCAGCTTTAACCCTCGCACCGCAGCCTGCGCCCGTGCTGCGTTTTCCTGAACCGCATTCGTGTCCACCGTCTGAAACTCAACCAGGAGAGCCGCAGCACCGTTCGGCAGTTCCCGTATCTCTGCCGGAATGCCCGGCTTATTTTCAACCGAGCGAAGGGAGGCACGATCCATTAGCTCGAGCGCAGCCGCTCCTGCCTCGCGCAAGGGCGCAATGGCCTCACATGCCACATGCAGATTCGGAAACAGAAGCAGGCCAGTGTACTTGACGGGCAGATCCGGTACCGTCTCCAGAACCGCTTCCGCAATAAATGCCAACGTCCCCTCAGACCCAATCAGCAGATGACTGAAGATCTCCACCGGATCGGAATAATCGAGAAACGCATTGAGCGAATATCCGGTCGTGTTCTTCATCCGATACTTCGCGCGTATGCGTCCGGACAATTCGGAATTCGCCTCCACCTGCTGCTTCAACTGCAGCAAACCGGCGGCCAGGCGCGGCTCGCTCTCGCGAAATCGCGCGTCTGCATCCGGAGCAGCCGTATCAATCTCCGTTCCCGACGGCAGAACGAAGGTCATCGAGCGCAGCGTGTGATAGGCATTCTGCGATACTCCACAGCACATGCCACTGGCATTGTTGGAGAGGATTCCACCCATCCGCGCAGCACTGATCGACGCCGGATCCGGGCCGATCTTCGTCGCATATCGCTGGAGCATCTGGTTGGCCTGTTGCCCGATCAATCCGGGCTGTACACGCACCAATCGGCCATTCTCCTCGACCGCGCCCATACGCCAATAACGGCCAACGTCAACCAGGATGCCGTCCGAAATCGCCTGCCCGCAAAGACTCGTTCCACCTGCGCGAAACGTCAACGGGATCTTCCGCTCGCGGCTGAACTGGAAGAGCTTGCGTACTTCCTCCGAGTTTCTGGGTTGTACAACGGCTTGAGGAATCAGGCGATACAAACTCGCATCCGAGGCGAACGCAACTCGGTCGATCATCCGCGTCAAGACCCGCGATTCCGCAATAAAGCTTCTGAGTTGCGCCCCAAGGTCATCCGCACCGATCCCGCCTTTAGAAGCGCTTGGCATCCGGATGGATTCGATGGGCACAACCACTGCAGTCACGAAATCTCCTCCAGGCAGGCAAAAGCGATCCAGACAATAGAGTAGTCCGGTCTCAGACGCTGCGAAGGGCTAGAAGAACTGGATAGAGAGAGAACTGCACCATGATCCGGTATACCGCTCGATCTACGGTTTCCAGTGTGGTGCGCCACGGGCAGGTTAGCGCGGTCCGGGCCGATACGCGTGCCTGCGCTGAAATTTCCAGCACGCGCGATCGAAGATGGCCATCAGGTAGGCAATCGCGACAATAAAAGGGGATGCCAGCAACACGCCCACCATCGCTCGCAACAAAACGTGATACATGCCGGAATCCTAACCAGAAACAATAAGGCTCACGGTGATTCTAATCACATCCACGCGAAAAATGTAGGTTTTCTCAAGCAAAGGCGATAAATATCGTCGCCAGCCGGTAGCCGGCTCACGCCTGGATGCCAGGTCACTCCTGGATATCCAGGCTGATTCGCTGCTTACTGGCCATCCCCATCGCTGTCACCAGTATCCGCAAGGACCTCGCCGTCCGTCCCTGCTTTCCGATCACTTTCCCAATATCGGCATGGTCGACCGAAATGCGCAGAGAGCTCCCATCGCTGATTGGAACGCATTCCACCGTAACCCCTTCCGGGTGGTCGACCATCAGTTTGATCAACGTGGTAACCGCGTCCGTAATGTCGTTTGAATGCTCCATGATGAAGGCCCCGATAGTGTTTCCGATCTTCAGGATGTACCTGCATCTGAGGTCGTGCCCAGCAGGTGTGTCCTACGCAAAAATATGAAACTGTGTTCCTTGTCCGCACGCGACGGCGCTTCGAACGACCAGGAATACTCTTTCAAATTGCGTCCATTATATGTCTAACTTGTTGCTTATCAACAGTGCAACAGCGATGAAACTGGATTAAATCATTTATTTGTGGCCATTTTGGAACGTCTTCATGGGTTTGGGCTCCCATTTTCTCGACGCGCACATGTTTCTCTTACGCAACATTGGGCAATCATTCTCAAAATTTGGCCTCCTGACGCCTACCTTCCTCCCAGCGCCACCTAGCGCTAAGGAGCGAATCATGGTCAGGAACATTTCCCGCATATTCAGCGTTGCCGTTACATTCACAGCCCTCGTTCTGCCCATCGGGAC
>FSXA01001433.1_pt1 | contig 15402 bp, 11 predicted proteins | sample 1638081 | NCBI WGS metagenome assembly FSXA01 (sample SAMEA3914788, study PRJEB12502) | metagenome | biome: forest; material: soil | place: Canada | collected 2011-07-03 | depth 0.1 m
CGCCGGGCCGCAGGTGGCGGTGGTCGATAACAAAAACCAGATCCAGTTACATAAGGTGACGCTGGGCCGCGACTTCGGCACCACCATCGAAGTGATGAGCGGCGTCACTGCCTCCGATCAGATCGTCTCCAGCCCACCGGATTATTTGGTCGATGGAATGCCGGTCACGGTGGAGCCGGCCGCCAGTGGAGCGTAAGTGAACAGGCCAAAAGTAAGCGGGAACAGAGACGAGTCGCAAGGGGATCCTATGGCAAAGGCAAGACACACTAGCTTCGAGGGCCGGTCAGCGTCGCTTACCGCGATCGCCCTGCTCGCACTCGCACTTTCGGGATGCCGGGTGGGGCCTAATTATCATGCACCCCCGGCACCGGTCCCACCGGCCTTCACCGGGAGCACGACTGCTGCCACGCCGGCGCAGCAGGCAGCCATCTCGTACAGCGACTGGTGGAAGGTCTTTCACGATCCGCTGCTGGATCAGTTCGAAGTCGAGGCGGACGCGGCCAACACCGATATCCGGATAGCGATCGCGAATGTGGATCAAGCGGCGGCGATGACCAAGTTCGCCCACTCCTACGAGCTGCCGACCATTGGCGCGGATCCAAATGTCTCGCGCAACCGCGAGCCGGCGGATCGGGCCAACCCCGGTCCCGCCAGAACCTACAACCACTTGCAGCTTCCGCTGGTCATGAGTTATGAGATCGACGCCTGGGGTCGGGTAAAGCGCACGGTGGAGGCCGCGCAGGCCAACCAGAAGGCCTCAGAGGACGATCTGCGCTTCGTTCGCCTGAGCACCGAGGCGGCGGTTGCCATCGACTACTACAACCTGCGCGAGAGCGATCAAGAACTGGCTGTCATCGACCGCATGCTGGTCGACATGCAGCAGGCGGTCGGGCTGACCGAGAGCCTCTTCCAACACGGGCTAAACAGTGATCTCGATGTCGCGCAGGCAAAGACGCTGCTGGAACAGACAGAGGCACAGAAGCAGACGCTAATCGTGCAGCGGGCGCAATTTGAGCATGCCCTGGCAGTCCTGTTAGGACGTCCGGCGGAGAGCCTGACGATCCCGGTGCAGCCGGCCAATCTCCCGCCCCCGGAGATTCCCGTCGGACTTCCCGCTGACCTGCTTATCCGGCGTCCCGATGTCGCCGCTGCCGATCGTCAGGTTGCCGCCGCCACTGCGCAGATCGGCATCGCCAAGGCTGCCTACTTCCCCCAACTCTCCCTCACCGGCCTAGTTGGTTATGAAAGCACCAATGCCAGCACGTTGGTCAACTGGCAGAATACGATTGCCTCGCTCGGCGCCGGCGTAACCGCTCCAATCTTTACTGGGGGCAGGCTACGTGCCGGAGTGGAACAGGCGCAGGCCACGTATCGGGCGTCGCTGGCGCAGTATGAGAAGACGGTGCTGCTCTCGTATCAGCAGGTCGAGGATCAACTGACGGCACTGCGTTACCTGGAGACCCAGGCTCACCTGCAGCAGTTGGCGGTCGGGGATGCGGAACGCACCGAGCAGATCGCGCTCGAAAGGTTCAAGGGCGGCGTGGCCAGCTATCTCGATGTGGTGACCGCGCAGCAGAGTGTGTTGACGAACGAACAGATCGCAACCCAGATCGCGGGCCAACGAGAGATCGATTCGGTGGTGCTGGTCAAGGCGCTGGGAGGCGGATGGACAGGTGTCAAGCACCCCTGACTCCGCCGTACATCAGCCTTCGCCAACTTAGCTTGTCCCAGCCAGGATCTGACCGCACACCGACCGATGTTCATCGTAGACACGCGGAGTGTGAAGACAAACAAGTGCATATTGCACATTTACGTAATGAAAGGGGAACCATGTCCATCAATCGCCGCTTTGCCTTCATTCTTCTCGGCTCTCTGCTTTCCACCGCCTGCACCTTTGCCCAGCGGACAGTCCAGCATACCGCCCCCACAGCTCAGCCGCCCTCGGGTAAGATCACCCTCGACGTGGTCGTCACCGCCAAGGGGGGACCTCCCGTTCCCAATCTGCAGCGGCAGGACTTCACCCTCCTCGACAACAAAACCGCGCGCTCCATCACCTCCTTCCGCGCTCTCGCGCAGAGCCAGGAGCCCGCCGAGGTCGTCCTCGTCATCGACGACGTCAACACCGGCTACCAGACCATCGCCTATGCCCGCCCCCAGATCGAGAAGTTCCTGCGCGCCAACGATGGCCACCTCCCCTACCCCACCACCCTGGCCGTCGTCACCGATACCGGCACCCAGATTCAGCAGGAGGCGACCACCGACGGCAATGCCATCAGTGCCGCCTTCGACCAGTACGAGGTCGGTCTCAAATCCCTGCGCCGCGACACTGGAATCTACGGCGCCGAGGATCGATCCGATCTCGGCCTGCGGGCGCTCAGCTCGCTGATGACCCGCGAGAGCACCAGTGCCGGCCGCAAGATCATCCTTTGGGTCTCGCCCGGCTGGCCCCTGCTCTCCGGTCCACGCCTCGACCTCGGATCGAAGCAGGAGCAGCAGATCTTCTCCGACATCGTGGCCCTCTCCACCCAACTCCGCAACACCCGCACCACCCTCTACAACATCAATCCCCTCGGCGCCAGCGAAGGGGTCATGCGAACCGACTACTACGAAACCTTCGTCAAGGGCGTCCAGAAGCCCAGCCAAGTCGACATCGGCGACCTTAGTCTGCAGGTCCTGGCGACCCAAAGCGGCGGTCAAGTGCTCAACGCCAACAACGATATTACCTCCCTTTTGCAGAAGGCCATGGCCGACACCAGCGCCTACTACCAGCTCTCCTTCGACGCTCCGCCCGCCGAGCATCCCGACGAATACCATCACCTCCAGGTACAGTTGAACAACTCTAACCTGGTCGGGTGCACGCTCCAGGGTTACTATGCGCAGCCCTACAGCACCCGCGCCGCTTCGCAATCATAGCGTCCTCGGAGTCCACGTCGACAGCGTTGTCGATCATGGCTAACACATTCCGCTTGCTGTTTATGTGCGGTCGCTCGCTGATCCCTCGGCATCGTGGGCGGCCGAGCAGCCCACGCGAATACGATGACAACCTCCACACTCCAACTCCTTCAGTCCATGCGAGATTGCTCGTGCCTGCTGGAGGTAGTGGATAGGGCCCCTTCCGTAAGCTCGAGGAACAATCGATGGAGGGGGAAACCGCCAGAGGTTGGCCGCACGTTCGATATAGGGCGCCGAGCTGCTCCCTCGAAACTGGGTCGGAGATAGATTTGCAGATGGGGTTAGATGTGAGGTTTCAATCTGTCCCTCCGACCGAGAACGGAGAGGCTGATTGTGTCGAGCAATTCGCTTCTTCGTGGGTCAGATGGGCTATCACCGTCATGCCCGTTTGACGCTGGGAGGGCGCAATCGGAAAAGCATTCTGGAACCGTACTTGCTGTATTGCTGTCATAAGGATATGAAGGAGTTCGCTCAATTTCGTTTAGACATTCTGAACCAATGTCTATGGCGTTCCACGGAGGAGGGAAACCAAGAACGGATCCTCTTGACCCCCAAGGCTTTCGCCGTGCTCCTGTATTTAGTAGAGCGGGCAGGGCAACTGGTAGGTCACAAGGAACTCCGGAGCGCGATCTGGTCCGACGCCCACGTAGGTCCCGGCGTCCTCAATAATCAGATCCTGAGCATCCGAAATGCCCTCGGAGATCGACCCCAAAATCCAGCCTGAAACCGTAGCAAGACGGGGATATCGCTTCATCGCCCCCGTGGGCAACGCCGTACGAGCGAGCAGCCGTCCTGAGCCCGACACGGAACCCTTCGTTGCCAAATTGGTGGGGCGTCGGGCCGCGTGGAACAAATTGCGGACCTGCCTGCAAAACGTGATGCACAAACAGCGTCAGATCATCTTTTTGACGGGTGATTCAGGCATCGGAAAAACGACACTGGCTGATGAGTTTCAGCGCCAGGCGGCAACAGATGTGCCACCTATACGTCTGGCGCGCGGGCAGTGTGTTGAAGGATATGGAGGGAAGGAGCCCTACTTCCCGATGTTAGAGGCACTTGGAGAACTTTGCCACGGACCGTCCGGCACCACCATCGTCCAAATCTTGGCCTCCAAAGCTCCTTCATGGCTCGCCCAGCTGCCGGCTGCGCTGAAACGGGAACACCGGGCAATCCTGAAGCAGGAGATTCAAGGTACTACGCGGGAGCGCATGTTACGCGAGATCGGCGAAGCCTTGGAGGCGATCGCTTCAAGCGTGCCCTTGTTGCTGTTCTTTGAAGATTTGCACCTGGCAGACCCCTTCACGCTCGACCTGCTCTCTGCGACAGCGCGACGTCGCGCATCCGCAATGATGATGATCGTCGGCACCTACCGGAGCTGCGATATCGACCCTCACCATCTCCTTCTAGCGCTGGTTCGCGATCTCTTGGTGCGCCGCTTATCAGATGAGATTGTTCTTGAGCCGCTGACCGAGTCAGAGATCGCAGAGTATCTGCGTTGCCAGCCCTGCTCGATCCAGACTCCGGCGGGTTTAGCCGCTCTCCTGTTTCGCCATTCCGCAGGCAATCCATTGTTTATGGCGGCGTTCCTGGAACATCTTTACAATCGCGGCATGCTTTCGGGGGACAGAGGTATCCTGCGACTCAACGTCTCCCTGGATGCGATCGATATGGGAGTGCCGAGAAGTCTTGGCCGCATGCTCGAGGCGCAAATCGACCATCTGAGTCTCGAGCAGCAACAAGTCCTCGAGGTGATGAGCGTGGATTCCGTTGGCCGCCACCCATTTCCAACGGCAGCAAAGGCCGCGGCCATCGATATGGAACCGGAGGTATTCGAGACCATCTGCGAAACGCTCTCTCGCCACCATCATGCTCTGCACATAACCTCGACCGAGGAACTCCCCAATGGAACATCGATCACTTGCTATGAGTTCGTCCATGCCTTATATCGCGACGTCTGCTATCGGCGTATCCCAGCGCGGAGAGCCACGTTGCATCGGCGAATTGGGGCTTACCGTCGGCCCTGATGCCGGGCATCTGCGAGCGACCAAACCGTCCAAAATTCGAAGGATGGGAGAACGCTTCGGCGCGGGGCATGAGGGAGTGAGTTATTTGTTGCCGATGAGGCGGATGCGTGCGGTGAGGGCGCGGCCCAGGGGTTCGGTGAAGGTGCCGTACTCGGGTGAGTCGACTACGTTGTTGACGACGGTTGGATTTTCGCGGTCAGTTATGTTTTCGATTATGCCGCGCAGACCGAAGTAGGCGCCGCGTAGATGGAACTTCCATTCCAAGCCGGGGCTAAAGGAGAGGTAGGCGGGATAGGTGTGGGCGTTAGGTGCGCCGACGACGACGTGGTTGGCATTGATGGCGGTGAACGGAAGGCCGGTGCGCCAATCGAGGGTGTAGACGAAGTCCCAGCGCTTCAATCTGGGCACGGGCAGCCATCCCCAGGAGATGACCCGGTTGGGTACGTTCCAGGGGAGCGGGCCGGGCTGCTGCGGGCCGAGATAGCCGTCGGTGGGCGAGTACTCCAATGCGGCGTTGGTGTAGGCCAGGGAGTGGGTGTAGGCAGCAAAGAGAACGTAATCTCCGGAGAAGTTGTGGCGCAGGCTCAGGTTGACTGCGTGGTAGTCGAGGTGCCGCTGATTGGTGAGGAGATAGGTTCCGGAGAGCGAGGGCGCGCTCTGGTCGGCGAAGACAAAGAAGTTGCTTCCCTGCTTGTCGATATAGCTGAGGCTGGCGTAGGTGGCTGCGGGGAGCTTCTGCTCGATGGCCGCGCTCCAGTTAATGACGCGCGGCGCACGCAGGAGATGATAGTCGACCGTGAAGTGGGTGGGCAGCACCGGGCTTACGGGAGTGACGCCGTCAGAGGAGTAATAGGTGTCGTTGCGGAGACCGGCGAAGGCTTGCTGCAGGTAGTCCAGTTGCGTGTGCTCGTAGTAGACACCGATGCCGGCAGAGATTTTCGTGGTAGGGACCTTGCCGGGCGCGAAGACCGCGGCGATGCGCGGCGAGTAGAGCGGGCGGCGAATGATCTGATCCCAGTCGGAGCGGAGACCGGGATCGATGGAGAGGCCGGAGTAGGGCTGCCAATGGTCCTGGAGATAGGCTCCAACGCCGGCGTTCTGGCGGGTAAAGGAAGGTTGCGTGGGAAACGTACTCTGGCGGAGAAGGGTTCTATCCTCGCGCAGGTAGTTGATGGGTGCGCGGAAGAAGTTTTCGCCGAAAGTAATTTGATCGAGATCGACGCCGGCCTGGAGATTATGTTCGCCGATCCTGCGACGCGGAGAGAGATAGAGGACGAAGCTCTCCTGAATGCGGCTGGAGCGGCCGGTGAGATTCTCGAAGTAGCTGCCCTCTGCAGTCTCGGGCGTGAGTTGGTAGGGCGTGTCGCTGTGCGGCTCGTAGCCGCTGTGGATGCGCGTGATGCCGATGCCAAGATCGAGCAGCGTGCCATTGGCGAAGAGATGTTGATCGCGAAAATAAGGAAGCCACGCAAGCGTGTCGGACTTGAGGGTGCTCGCCCGCGGGGTGAGGGTGGAGAGGCCGCTGAAGGGCGAGTAGGCGTGGTTGAAGAGAAGAGCGGCGATGAGGTTGTTGCGGGGTGTGAGGTTGAACTGAAATTTGGCTAGATTGCTTTCCTGCCAACTGGGGTTGGTGTCAGCGTTGGCAGGCAGGCCGACGATGTAGTTGGCGGCGTAGGCGAGATCGAAGCCGTCGAAGTACCAGGCTTTATTCTTTGCGATGGGGCCGGAAAAAGTGACGCGCGGGATGAACTTGTCGAAGTGGATTCCGTGATTATCGATATACGAAGGAACGAAATCGGTGGCGTTGAAGCGGTAGCGATTGTCGCCCATTCCGCTGGAGAAGGCGATGATGCCGCCCGTAGCTTTGCCGTATTCGGCGGGATAACGTGTACTCTCCGTGACGATGGAACGGACGGCGTCGGTGCTGATGTGGAGAGACAGAAACCCGCTGGCTGGAGAACGGAGATCGAAGCCGTCCAGGAGGTCGAGGGTTGCGTAGGTGGGAGATCCGGCGACGTGGACCTGGCCGGTGGGATCCTGAATGACCCCGGGGTTGAAGGGCAGAAGATTGAGGATGTTGCGGTTGGTGACATAGGGGATGTTGACGATCTCGGGCGTGTTCATGGTGCTGCCGTCGGCCGTCTGCTGCGGATCGATGTTTGGCATGGAGGCGACGACGTTGACCTCCTGGCTGACGATCTGCTCGTGCTGAAGGATCAACTCGATGTCGTGAAGCTGCGGGTCGACGTCCCGTTTGAGGGTTTGATAGAAGCCCGGTTTGTCGACCTGGAGTAGATAGGGAGTGGGAGAGGAGAGGGAGAATTCGGTGCGGCCGGCGGGGTTGGTGAGAAGTTCTACCGCGGGCTGACCAAATTGGACGATGGTCACGCGCGCGTCGGAGACCACCACATCGTTTTCGTCGAGGATCGTTAGTTGCACGCGTGGTGATGCTCCCGCCTGGGCGCCCGCTGCAGCAGTAAGCAGCAGAAGCAAGAGCAACAGGCTTGCGGCGGTAGGCCAGGAGAGGTAACTCGGGAAACGCGTCGGATACATCATGGGATGGCCTGTTCGGCATACGCCCTTTGCGTCGCCATTGTCGCACCAGTGTGCCACTTCAATTGCGTCGCCCGCGGCAAGCTGCGTAAGCGCCGGCTTCAGAAGATCGGTTCTGCAGCGCATCAACATCGAATGATGACCTGGCGGCTGCGCATCATTGCATTGCACACTTAGCCACAGTGCGATGGAGAGGGCGGGATGCTCTGCACCTTTGTCGAAGCCTTCCATCGGCATCTCATCGCCGTTATCCGATATGCGAAAGTCGTCTCGCCTGAGGTTTGTAAGCGATTCTTGCGTGCCGCGCCCTGTCTTCTTGTTCATCGCGATCACATCGACTAGAGTAGCTCTCTCCGACAATCTCGGGACCGGTTCCCAAACCTGAAACGGAGAGTGCGCGTACCGGAGACTTCCATGCAGAAGAAGACGATCGCTCTCGTCGCTTTAGCAGGCCCTGTGCAGGTTATCTTACCCGGCGCAACCTCGGAGGTACGAGCGCAGGTGGAGAAGGCTCCCTATCCGGCCATGGCTCTTCTCAATCAGTACCTGATGCCGGATGAGGATTCCGAAATCGCAGTGGCTCGCCGTGCTGCTTCAGGATCCATTTCGGACGGAGCCGAAGTGCTGGTGCGATCGTGGGGTGCCGCCACCAATGCTCCGGAGTTTTGGAATCCCAAAGTCATGGCCCCCATCTGTGTTAATCCGCCAGCCGCAAGGACTTATCTCCCCACCGTGCTGATGAAGGCCACGCTGGTGCTGAAGGAAGATCAAGGACGGGGATCGCACAGGCGGTCAAATCGGCGCCGAACAGAGAGGAACGGCCGCCGCCCGAGCCCGGCGCGTTGTGCTACATGATGCCGAAGCAGCAGTATTTGAGCGACCACGATAAAAGCTGGCATCCACACCTGGTGTGGTTTGTTCTGGGCGATGCGGCTAAAAGCTGGGGAGCAAATCTGCCGGGCTCGCCAGTTCTCGCGGCGGATGACCCGGAAGACCGGATGACCACCTTTCTCGTTTGGGTTGGCAACTGGTCCGACGGCACGTAGGCTATGCACCTGACCGTGATTCGATGGTTGAAGGAACTCACGCTCGCGGAGCGAATCGGCTATCCGCTCCGCGAGGGCGGGCAGTCCTTCCTCAAGCCGTAAGGAACGAACTGCCGACCACCGCCCTGAACCTAAGCAGCGCCCTCTTGGAAAGGCTGAGTTGTGCGAAAAGTATAGCTACAACCGCGTGCGCGGAGGCTACAAGACCCTGCCGCTTTTCCTTGGAGTGTCAGGGATCCCGGTCGCAATAGCGACTTCGGCGCGGGCCCTCCAGGAATTCAGATGCCCCGCAGTCCCAGGATCTGAGGACAATCGTCAACATCGTCGGCAGGCATGGCCGCAGAGACACCTCGCCATCTCCCCACGCAGACATACCCAAGTCTGCTGCCCCGAGCGGAGGTTTACGCCGAGTTTGCGGGCAGACGCACATCCAGACGGAGGTTGGTAGCCGAACTACAGTGGATGCTAACTCGCCTGGGCTCGGCGATGCGTGTGCTTGTGTTTGGCTACAGGTTTGGGTGGCGGAGATAGGAGCGGCGGCAGACCGGCCGCGGCGAGTAGAAGCTTGTTCGCGGCATTGAAGAGGTTCACGTGAGTGTCGACGGGACCGTCGGTGGCGGCCAGAAAGATGGCAGTGCTGCGGGTGTGGTTGATGGCGATATAAGTTTCGAAGCCGGCTCCGCCACCGGTTTTTTCGACGATGTGCGAAGGGGAGTCGGCTGGCTGGACGTGAATCCAGCCAAGACCGATGCCCGTGGGCTCGCCGGCGTGATCGAGTCCCTTTTGGCTGACCAGACTCGAAGGAAGAAGGTAGACAGCCTGAGCGGAGTTCTCCTGTGCGGCGACTCCTGGCCCGCCGGTCCGGATCAGGTACTTGAGCCAGATCGCCAGATCGGCTGCAGTGGAATAGAGGCCAGAGCTTCCGGCGGTAGCTTCAGTCGTGATGCAAGGTCCTTCCTCGTGAGCGCTGATCAGCAGATGACTGCATTGCTCAGTATCGGGAAAGAACGTCGTGTGCTGCATATGGAGCGGGTTAAGACTGCGTTCGGCAAGAAGTTCGGCGTATGACTTGTGTGCAGCGGACTGAAGAGCATCGCCGAGAAAATCGAACGCCACATTCGAGTAGAGGGCAGCGGTACCGGGAGTGCTGCGTAAACGTTGATTTGGTAGCCAGTTCCAGCGGGTGCGGTAGTCGGGGAAGGTGAAATGTGGCGTGCCGGGAGGAGCATTGCCCAGTTCTCGCGGGAGACCGGATGTATGTGTCGCCAGATCGGCGAGCGTGATGGGACGGACACGTTTGGGTACAACAGTGCCCGCCGGGGCATAACGCTGGAGCGGGTCGTCGAGTCGCACGGTCTTGTCCGCGACTAATTTGGTGAGCACGTCGGTGGTAAAGATCTTTGTGAGCGAACAGAGCCGCAAAAGAGAATCCTGAGTGGGGACCTGATGAGAGTTGGGCGCGGTCTCGCCGTATCCACGGATGAGCACCTGATCGTCGTGAACGACGACGAGAATCATACCGGTGGAGCCGGACTGGATGAAGAGGTCGGTGCCGAGAGCGCCAATGGATCGGATGTTGGGGAGCGATGCTGGCGGCTGCCCCTGCGCGAGAGCAGACATGAGGGGCAGCACGAACAGAAAGACAAGCAGGGTGCGCGGGAGTTTAGGGCAGCTCATTCGTTCTTAGGGTACAGAACCGAGCGGCTCTTTGAAGGCAGAATTCTCACTTTTTCTGCGAGTTGCTAACTTCTAGTTGACCAAAACAACACGTCCACAATCGGCTTCGGTGTGTTTCTGGCGGTGCGTGTCCCTCGCGTCCAAGTCGAGAAGGCTCTGACCATCCTTTGGCAAGAATACCGATACGTACACGAGCGTCGCGCTCAGGACAGCGTGCCACCCCCTGTGTCGCGATAACGCCGCCCATGCTGTTGCCGACTGCGAACGCCGGTTCGGAGTTGTAGCAAGCAGCTCACAGAGGCGAGCTGCGCAGCCATCCAAGGCAACTTCGCTTGCTGGCGTGTCGTCGTCTCCTAGCCCGGGCAAATCGAACGACTCCACCGAAGGGGCTGGCCACCTTTCAGGTGGGCAATCCGCCGTCCCCACCACAAAATCAAAGAGTTCGTCGTCGAAAAAGTTCGAGCATGAACTGCCCGTACCGTGTGTGCTCTCGCCTATTGGAGAGTTTGTGGATTGTGGCGCTGACGGCACAGTAACTGTTTAGAGAGTATGCTTAGTGGTGTATCCCGGATCTTCGCTTCTCGCCTCCAGTTCTCCATGCTTCGCTCCAGACGAACACCTTTCAAGTAAGCAGCCGGACAACTGGAGCAGCCATGAGCCCTAGTAAAGAATCATCTTCGCGGCGGACAAGAAAGAACCTACCTCCGTTCGGTACAGCGAACGAGTCCGACGCTACCGGATACTCAGAAAATGGGACAAGCGGCAAGACGCTGAATGCATTAGGTTCTGCTGTCGGATTCCGGTCGATAACCGTCTTCTGCGGATACGTCCATCACTCCTATCGTATTTTCCGGCGATTCTGGCAGCGCTGTCGCTACGTTGCCACGGTTTTAGTTTACGCCCGCCATCTCCAGCAAACGGCTACGCTTGGCCATCTCGATGAAGTGACGATTCAGCCGGTTCCGGCTCGATAGATCTCTTTGATTGCTGACGCAAGAGGCGGTTGGAAAACATGCATATTGCACCTCTCCCACGGCAGTTCAAAGTGGGTGCGTGATAGCAATACAAGTGAAAGCAGGCACCAATGTCTTCTCCGCAAGCACTTGATGACCCGGAAATGGATTGTTTCTCACTGGCAGAGGCTCGGTCGCCAATATTATCGAAAGCGGCTCTGTTGCCATTCCCGACTCGTATCGCGTTCATCGGCAACTATCTGCCAAGGCAATGTGGCATTGCCACGTTCACAACGGACCTGTGCACCGCAATAGCAGCCGAATACGGGAGTGACCGCCTCTTCGCGATTCCAGTTAACGATCCGGAATCAAGCTATCAATATCCCGAGCGAGTACGGCTGGAACTCGCTCAAGAGGATCGGACCTCCTATGAGCAGGCCGCTGAATTTCTTAACTTCAACGGCAATGACCTTGTCTGCCTACAACACGAATATGGCATCTTTGGAGGACTTGCGGGCAGCCACATACTGTCGTTGCTTCGCAAATTGAAGATGCCGCTGGTGACGACGCTTCACACAGTCCTGCGCGAACCAGATTCAAACCAGCGCGCCGTGCTCGAAGAGATCGCTCAGCTTTCGGATCGTTTGATTGTGATGAGCGAGCACGCAGCGTGTCTCTTGCGCGATGTATATGAGGTTCCATGCGACAAGATTGATGTCATTCCCCATGGTGTCCAGGACCTTCCATTCATGGATCCCAATTATTTCAAGGATCACTTCGGCACTGAGGGGAAGTCCGTACTACTCACATTCGGCTTGCTGTCGCCCAATAAGGGGATTGAAAACGTGATCCGTGCTCTGCCGGCGATTCTGGCGAAGCACCCAAACTTGGTCTATATAGTTTCCGGGGCAACGCATCCTCATATAAGACGGCGCGAGGGCGAGCGTTATAGGGAAGAACTGCAGGCGTTGGCGGAGGAATGTGGTGTTTCTCCTCATGTGATCTTCAACAATCGCTTTGTGAGCGCTGAGGAGCTCGTCGAGCATGTAGGCGCCGCGGATATCTACATCACTCCGTATCGTCAGGAAGCGCAGGTTGTTTCCGGTACGCTTGCGATCGCTCTCGGCGCGGGAAAGGCAATTATCTCCACACCATACTGGCATGCGAAAGAGCTTCTTGCCGAAGAACGTGGTGTAATCGTTCCGTTCGATGATCCTGACTCCATCGCAAAAGCGGCGCTGAAGCTATTGGAAAACGATGCCGAACGGCATGCGATGCGAAAACGCGCTTATCTTTACTCGCGCGGCACGACGTGGCAAAGTACGGCGAAGGCATATATGGCGAGCTTTCAGCGCGCACGCGTCGAGAGAATGTTGCGACCGCGTGCCGCGCTGCCTAACATCTTCGCAGTGAAGGCAACAGACGGGTTGCCGTCGCTAGATACGGCTCACTTATCAAACATGACCGACGATACGGGCATGTTGCAGCATGCCATATTTACGGTACCCAACACTCTTGAAGGTTATACGACCGATGACAACGCCCGTGCCCTCATCGTGGCGACACTACTAAATGCTCCGGCTCGATCCGGCTGTCCCGAGTATGCCAAGCTATCTCATCGGTACCTGTCTTTTCTATTGCTTGCCTTTTGTGACAAAACTGGCAGGTTCAGAAACTTTCTTAGTTATTCCCGCCACTGGCAAGAAGACGTTGGATCTGAAGATAGCCATGGTCGCGCCTTATGGGCGTTGGGTACGGTGCTTGGCCATTCAGAAGACGCGGGCCTGAGAGGAGCTGCAGGCAGGCTCTTCGAGACCGCGGTCCCGGCAACTCTGACGTTTACTAGTCCTCGCGCATGGGCCTTCGCCGTGTTGGGCATGCAGGCCTATCTCGATTGGTTCCCCGGGGACAGGGTGATCCAGGCCAGTCGAAATACACTCGCGAATCGGTTACTAGATGTCTATGAGCGCAGTCATTCAGAGACATGGCAGTGGTTTGAAAAAAGTCTTTCCTACTCAAACGCAAGGTTGTCGCAGGCACTTTTAGTCGCGGGATGGCGAAGTGGCAACAAGAGAATGATCGAGGCAGGCTGTGAGTCTCTTAAATGGCTTGTCGCGGAACAACACCGTGGCGATGAGGAGATCTTTATTCCGATAGGCTCCAGAGGATTTTTCGCGAAAGGTGGAGAAGAGAAGGCTCGCTTCGATCAACAACCAGTCGAGGCGTGCGCGACGATCTCTGCTTGTCTCCAAGCCTACCGGCTGACGAACGAGGAGTACTGGCTCGATGAGGCACGGTGTGCCTTCCGCTGGTTTCTCGGTGAGAACGACCTGCAAGTCCCGCTCTACGACGCGACAACTGGCGGCTGTAGGGACGGACTGCATCCAGACCGCGTGAATGAGAACCAAGGGGCAGAATCGACCCTTTCGTTCCTGATGGCTCTTCTCGAAATGCAAGGTATAGAAATGACAACCATAGAGACGATGAACCGGGAAATGAGTGCCTCCATTTGAATCCAACTATCCTTCAAGCGGCATCACCTGAACACGTCACGATTAAACAGCAAGATTTGAATATGCATCCGGAGGAGCCCCTGTTTACCCGTCATTCTGGCAATCCCATTCTCAGCCGGAAAGATTGGCCGTATCCGATCAATAGTGTATTCAACGCTGGTGCGACACGGCTATCCGACGGAGACACCTTGTTGCTTTGCCGCGTCGAAGACCGGCGCGGTCTCTCGCACCTTTGTGCGGCTCGTTCTGCGAATGGAATCGATGGGTGGCGCATTGATCCCGAGCCAACGTTGATGGCAAATCCACGCGAGCATCCTGAAGAGATCTGGGGTATCGAAGATCCGCGAATCACATATGTCCCAGAACTGCAGCAATATGCAATTGCTTATACCTCCTTCGCGCGAGGTGGTCCCGGAGTCTCACTCGCACTGACCAAAGACTTCAGGAGCTTTGAGCGATACGGTGTGATCATGCCGCCGGAGGACAAGGATGCCGCTTTACTGCCTCGGAGAATTAGAGGCCTATGGGCTCTGATTCATCGGCCTATGACGACACTTGGCGCTCACATGTGGATCTCATACTCGCCAGATCTGCGGCATTGGGGAGGTCACAAAGTAATGCTCGAGGCTCGACGCGGTGGATGGTGGGATGCGAACAAAATTGGGCTCTGTTCCCCGCCGATTGAGACTGCGAAGGGCTGGCTGGTGCTCTATCATGGCGTGCGCCAGACAGCGTCCGGCAGCATCTATCGCTTGGGTCTCGCTCTATTCGACCTCGACAAGCCCGATCTCATGTTACAGCGAGGAGACTCGTGGATGTTCGGTCCAGAAGCTCCATATGAGCGAGGAGGTGACGTTCACGACGTTGTATTCCCTTGTGGACAGACCATCGGTGCGGATGGAGATACCATTCACCTCTATTACGGAGCAGCCGACTCGTGTGTCGCGATGGCTACTGGCAGCATCCGTGCTCTTCTTTCGTGGCTAGATGCGAATTCCAGCGCGGAAGATGCAAATGGCTCTTAGTACATTCTGTCTTCGGACCGTTAGGAACAACCTGAATGAATATCGAACGTCTGAACTGGCCAAGTCGAATTTCACGGATACTTTGGATGCGTCGAGAGTGCCCTCTCTGTAGTTCAATCGAATTCCGGAAGGCCGAGCCGCATTCTTTCGACGGTCCTCTCGCTGTTTTTTCACTGCGTCCAGTTCGTTGCGTCAATTGTTGGCGACGGTACTACTGGTTTGCAAAGAGAAGCATAGATACACAATGAGGAGTCACACTGGCAGCGTGGCTAGCGGTTGCCATGGATAGCGAACTGGACGCCCGAAACCGCGCCGGGCGTTCCCGTTAACGTGTTGCTTGGCAGTGAGTTTCGGAGCGAACTTGTCGGAGGCATGCGCAGTGGCTATCATCGCCATCAGCGAGGTCTGTCCTTCAGCCCCAGTTGCTCCAACTCCTTCGTGAGCTGCCGCCCGAAGCGAAATAGCTTATCCGTCTCGACAGCGCAAGTAGCGTTGCTCATCGCAGCGTTGAGGAATCTGTGCCCTTGACCACGCCTTCTCCCTTATCGATGGTACAAAAAGCGCCCGGCGCTCCACTGCTAATGGGCGATTGAGCCAGCGTGGCGTGTCTGCAATGATCTGAACCGGCATCGATACCGCTTTAGTCATCTTTTACATAG
>FSXA01000402.1_pt1 | contig 15381 bp, 12 predicted proteins | sample 1638081 | NCBI WGS metagenome assembly FSXA01 (sample SAMEA3914788, study PRJEB12502) | metagenome | biome: forest; material: soil | place: Canada | collected 2011-07-03 | depth 0.1 m
ATCAGCCGCAAGTATCTCGCGATACGTCGTCTATAGAACGGATGCGGTATTTGCAATCCAGGGGGATCTAGGCGCGCAAAGTAGCTTATGCGGCGGCCTAATGAAAAAATACAATGACGGCGTGCGCTCTTTGATACAGACTCTGTTGACGCACTTCTATATGCTTTGGGCGTTTTTAGACGTCTCTGGATTTCCATCCAATCTTCCGACATCTGGAAGTGTGCAAGAATTGCGCAAAGCCCGAGAGTACTTACTGCGCTTTGCAAAGAAATCCTATGCAATGAACAGATAGGCAAGATCGTCGTAACGGTCTGAAGCTGAGTGCCTCAGAAGGCGAAGCGCGCACGGATGCCTTAGGGGCATTTCGTTGGTTTGCATTGCTTCCTTAGGCCGGTCCTATCCACGAGCGTTCTGCTCAGTTCCTGAACCTTGCTGGCAGGGCTGCCGACACAAATAGCCGGCCAGCTTACTGAAATCGGCGTCAACCGAGAGTTCTTGATCTCAACTGTCGCCAACAGGCCAACGCGCTCATCCACCGCTTTCGCGGTTTAGGGGATGTCCAATACGAGGGTCAAATTGTTGGCAGGCAAATCCCAAGTCTCAGAAACGCCCCCCTCGGCTATCGGTTTGTGGCCATGATCGATGAGCGCGACCGAGTGTCTCAGGCTCGTTGGCGGCGGGGCCGATCGTGTAAGCGATTCGGAATCCGCTGGTCTTGGGGAGTGGCTTCCCACTTGGGTTTGGTTTCTCTATCCCACTTTTTGGGATCTTCGTTGTGCATCTGCTCCATCTGCTTCGCGACGTCAGGATGATTCTCTGTTACGTGCTTAACCATCAAGCCCACCATTTCATTCCACGATTCCGCTGAAAGCTTCTGATCACAAGTGCCGCCTAGATCCTTGCATGTCATGGTTTTCATGGATGCTCCCTCCTCATACGTTCGAGGCCCGTACTCTCGCCGTTGTTGCTTTCGCTGAAATAGAATTTCGGCCGCTTCGAGAACCAGGAGTTCCTGGCCATCATGGTTCCCGCGATGCTGCCCCCGCCGACGCCGATCAAGGTCTTCGAGTTCGCCGTGGGTGTCTTCGAGATGCGCCCGGTACTCTTTGCCACTGCGATCTTCGTGGGCAAGTTCATTCAATTCCTTGTCTGCGCGTTGATCACTATCTTTTACGGTCCCCAACTCGTACACAGACTCACCGGTATAGCGAAGCGCCACGCAGTACTTACTTGGTCGGTGCTCGGTCTACTGCTGGTGATCGTGGGTATTTGGTTCTCGCGCAAGCTCTTTGCAAAGAACGCGAATACGGGCCTGCCCCCCGAAGATACAGCTACGGAAGCTGTACGTGGCTGTCCATAACATAGTCTGGCTTTATGTCATTCCCGCAAAACGGGGTCTTGAGCAACTTCTCCCTCGGAGGGCCGCCAGCAGCTCGAAGTTGCCGATAAGCCGACTTTCGCAGAGCTAAGGGTGATCGTTCAACAGAACGGTGTTCCCCGGTATTGATGCCCTGATTCGCGCTGTCTCGAGTCTGAAAACGTTCCGCAGCGAGGAGGCGCTGGGCCTCCCCGCCACGAAGCAAACTATCCCTGCGCAGCAGGCCTCGCGGCTAGAACGCCGTTGAAGCTGTTGCGGTACTGCAGGAAGATCAGTATCCACAGCACGCAGGCGACAAGCGCCGGAGCGATGCCCGGCGACAGCGTGAGATGGAAGGCAAGGATGTTGTACAGTTCCGCCGCCAGCAATGTAAGGGCGAGCGGTACGAAGAAGCTCGAAAGCAAAAGCAGACCGCCAATCAACTGCACAGCGAAGAAGAACGAGGCAAAATGCGATGAACTGATGGCGATAAAAAACTGTAGAGCAAGCGGGTTCGTAGGCGGCGGTTGGTGGATGAAGTTGAAGAATCCGTTCAGGCCGAAGACTCTAAACATCAGCCCCAGCAGATAGCGCGCAATGACAGAAACAACTTTCATGTGTCGTCTCCTTTAGATCACTTGTGCGTGCGTTTGCACGGCCTGAAGGTGCGGCGCTAGAAACGCGTCACGGTCTTGCCCGTAGTTGAGTGCCATGGTTCCGCCAGTCGTGAGGAAAGTCGCATCTGTCACACCGAGGAAGCCAAAGACCGACCGCAGATAGGGCTCGACAAAGTTGAAAGAGGCCATCTGCGTCTGCGCATCATAGATCCCGCCGGTCGCGATGATGAACGTCGCCTTTTTGCCCGTGAGTAGCCCTTTCGGCGTTCCATCCGCATAGGAAAAAGTCCTGCCCACGCGCGCGATCTGGTCGATCCAGAGCTTCAGAACAGAGGGCACACCGAAGTTATGCATCGGCACGCCGAACACGTACTCATCCGCGTGCTCTAGTTCGGCGAGCAACATGTCCGAAAGCGCCAGCAGTTCCTTCTGTTGCTGAGTGCGCGCCTCTTCCGGCGTATAGGCACTACCCACCCATTCGGCGGTAACAGGCGGGATCGGGGTTGCGTTAAGGTCGCGGTCGACAACCGTTCCATTCGAGTGCGAAGACTTCCATTGAGTAACGAACGCACCGGTAAGCTGGCGCGAGACGGACCGCCCATAGAGCGGGCTCGAGTCGAGGTGAAGAAGCGTGGGCATGATGAAAACCCTCCTATGCGACAACTGATGCTTAATCAACATCTGTCGATTCAAATAAATCGACGAGTGTCGCTTACGCATCTATTGCTGCAGAAGAGGCTATCCTAGAGTGGCAATGGCAGACGCAACACAACCCAGCAACCTAGCGGAGAACACGGACCCGCGTGTCCTCCGTAGCCGTCAGATGTTGATAGAGTCTTTACTTAGGTTATTGACCCGCAAGGAGTTCGACAACATCTCCATCCAGGAGATCGCCGATGAAGCCACCCTGAACCGGGCCACCTTTTACCTCCATTACTCGGACAAGAACGCCCTTCTGCATGCCATGACGGCCGCCCGCTTCCGCGACCTGATCGCGCGACGCGGTCTTTCCTTCACAAACTGTGATGGGGCGCTGCAAGCCATTGCGCTCGGCGTCTGCGATTATCTCGCCGAGACTACGGGCTGCCCTAGCCAGTTGGCTAAGATGCCGCTCGAAGGCTCGATCATCCCGGTCGTGGAGGGCATGTTTCTGGAAGGCGCTGCTAATCACGCGATGGCACCTGGCGCTGATCCGAAACTACTTGCAACCACGGCAGCCTGGGCAATTTTCGGAGCCGCGCGACGGTGGTACCAGACTTCTGACCGCATCCCCGCTGAGGAGATGGCCGCCAAAATTGAACTGATGGTGAAACCGATCTTTCTCAGCGCTTCCGTGTAGGTTGCCACGAATACTTCATGACCTCATCGTGCGTTCGCCCCATTAATGAGTAACCGCAAAGTCGGCCTGTCGGAAGCGATTTGATGATGTGCCTTTCCCCGAAAACGGGGATTTCAGCGGTGATAACGCCGCTTAGCTATGGTCACCGTGTACGCGCAAAGTGGAGTGTCCGGTTTCTGCAAAGTTGAAATGTCCAAACTACCCTTCCGACAGATGGCGGAGATTGGATCTTTTCAGCATGAGTGGACACGAACTGCGACGCATAGAAGTCCTTTCTGAGGTCTTGACGAGGCGCCGCACCGAGGTTTCGGCGGCAGCGATCCTGGGGCTGAGTACACGACAGACGCGACGGTTGGTGGTTGCGTACCGCGATGGGGGCGGCGGCGGGATGATCCACAAGGCGCGCGGCCGTACCTCGAACCACCAACTACATGCCGGGATCCGCGAGTATGTGGTCGAGCTGGTCCGATCGCGTTACGCAGACCTCGGTCCGAGCCTCGCGGCGGAGGTTCTCACGAAGGACGGCGTCAAGGTCTCGCGCGAGACCCTACGCGAGTGGATGGTCGAGGATGGACTGTGGCTGTCGTAAGCAGCGCCGGAGCTTTCCTCAGCCCCGCCTCCGGCGCGAGAGCTACGGCGAACTGATCCAGATCGACGGCAGCGACCCTCGCTGGTTCGAAGAGCGTGGCGCGGCGTGTTCGCTGCCGGTGTTCATCGATGATGCCACCGGCAAGCTGAATGCAGTTGCGCTTCGTGCCGAGCGAGAGCACGTCGTCCTACTTCGACTGCCTCCGCGGATATCTTGACGCTCACGGCTGCCCTGTTGCCTTCTACTCGGATAAGCACACCGTGTTCCGGATCAACCGGGACGCGCAGGCATGACGCAGTTCGGACGTACGCTGGCCGAGCTGAACATCGAGATTATCTGCGCCAACTCAAGCTAGGCCAAGGGCCGCGTGGAGCGCGTGAACCGTACCTGCAGGACCGCCTGGTGAAAGAACTGCGACTCAACGACGTCTGCGACATCCAAGCTGGGCGTCCAGGCCGGGGTCGATGTTGCCGGAGCCATAGCGCAGTGTGACGGATATACGAACTTCAGTAGAAACACGAGTGCCTCATATCGAGAGGCACTCGTGTTCTCACCTTCAATGGGTGCTTGGCAGGAGCTCAGAACGTTAATCGCCCTCCAAGTTGGACAAGCCTCGGGAAGCCGAGCGTGCCGGTGATCTGGCCCGCGCTCGCGCTCCCGACGGCAAGGTTCGGTCCATTGAACTCCGGGGTGTTGAATGCGTTCAGGGCCTCGGCACGAAACTCTGCGTTGAAGCGCTCGGTGAGCTTGAAGTTCTTGTTCAGCGAGAGGTCGGAGTTGAGATACCCCGGACCGTAGCAGCTGCTGTCGCGTGGTGCGTTGCCGTAGCTATATTGGGGAGTCGTCGCGTATGCCGCCGGGTTGAAGTAAGGGGTAGCACCGGTGCCACCCAGGCGGCTCTCGGGCGAGCCGCCGTAGCAGGCAGCGACTCCCGGTACCAGGGTGGGGCGCGTTGTCTCGTTGCCGTAAGCGGAGTTCACATTGGTCGATTGCGTAATCGGAAGGGGCGAACCGTCCTGAATGATCATGATGTCGTTGAACCTCCAACCTCCGACCGCAAGGTCCAACCAACGGTTCGCTGTTCCGAGAAACTCTTTCCCGTGACCAAAGGGCAGCTCGTAGGTGGCGGCGATGGTGGTCCGCTTGGGCATGTCGTTGATGGAACGGGCATACTCAGGGGCGAGATTGTAGATGTCCTGCGGCCCGTTATATCCAGGATTGAGCGTGCTGCTGGCTCCCCAGAGATTGTCCCAGTTGGAGGACCACGTGAATGCAGCCAGAAGTGTGAGTCCTTGGGAAAGACGCTTCTGTACCTTCACATCGAGCGCATTGTACTGCGACGTGCCATCGCTCACCGAGTCGGTGATGCTCTGGAACTGGGGGAAGGGGCGAATGATCTGATTATAGGATTGCGTGCTGGTACTCCAGAAGCCAAGGCCAGCATAGGGATTCGCCACCTTGCTATTGAGAGCCGCTCCCAGCGCGTAGTTCGAGTCGCTGAGTTGGTTGATGTTGAGGCTGTTGGGTTGGTTGCGTCCGTGCCCGCCGACATAGCCGATCTTGAGAGCCATCCCCCAGGGAAGATCACGCTGCAGATCGGCTGAGTAGGACTGGTAAAACGGCGCCTTGAGGTTCTGGTCGATAACGGTAAGCGTACTGCCGATGCTGGTGCTGAGACCATAGGTGTTGCCGGAGGCAGAGGTGCTGAGCGTGGGGAAGGGATTGCTGAGGCCAATGGTCGGAGTGCCGCTCTGGGACGGGATACTGTTGGTGACCACATAGCCTGGCGCATACGAGGCGGAGCCGCTGTAGACAAGCGGTTGATAGAAGACACCAAAGCCGCCCCGTATCACTGTCTTGGCATCGAGCGCATAGGCGAAACCGGCGCGCGGCGAGTACTTGTTCGTGGTATTGCCAGTGGTCGTGGGATAACCGCTCTGCCCAGCAAACTCGATGCCGCCAACTGCAGGCACGGAGCTGTTGAAGGCATTGTAGTGGGCGGTGCTATCGAACCCGACGGCATAGTGGTTGCTGCGTTCATCGATGCCGGGCTCATGCTCGTATCGCATGCCAAGGTTCAAGGTGAGCCTGGGCAGGATACGCCAGTCGTCCTGGAAGTAAACGGCGTTGTACTGGGTGGTGATCGCGAGTTTCGTAGGAATGATGAGCGTCCCGGAGGTGGGATAGCCGAGCAATAAATCCGCTGCCGTGGCTCCGCTTGAGGAGGCGGAGGTGCTGCTCGCGGTGAGCGTATTGTCGAAGCTGAAGGCGCCGTCGGCATCGGTAAGACTGGTGAAGGTAAGACTGATCGCACGGAAGACATAGCCGGCTTTAAGGCTGTGCTTGCCCAGACTCTTCGCGACGCCGGCGACAAAGTTGCGTGAGAAGTATACGGCCGGACCAGAGTTGGAAGTCCCTTCACTCGATAAGCCTGCGTCTCCCGTGATCGCAGGGAAACCTGACTTCGCGAGCGCGCTCGTGTAGCTGTCCGGGAAACCGAGTGTGGCCTGGTTGAAGCCGGTGCTGATGTCCTCTGTATTATTGGGAAAGCGGTTGAAGCCGAAGCCGACCGTGGCCACAGTTGTAGGAGTCAAGGTGATCGTGTTCTGGACCGCGACCGCGTCGACCTTGCGGTAGAGCAGGTAAGAGGAAGAGCTTCCGGGAAGCGTCTCGAGCGAGTTGCCACCGGGCTCCTTACTGCCGTAATGCATGTAGTAGAACTCCGAGGCCCAGTTGTTTGTGAACTGATGATCCAACTTGCCGACGAATTCATCCGCGCGGTCGCCCAGCGTATCGTTGCCGTAGAAGTTTGGAGCGCCGTAGGAGGTAGTGGTGCTATTCGCCACGGGATAGTAGCTGAGGATGGCGTAGCCGATTGGATTAATGCGGTTCGCCGGGATGGTGTTATTGGGAAACGGGGTGCGCGCGGTCGGCGGGGACAACGGATCGTAGATACACCGGCCGCTCGTGCACACGCCGTTGGTGACGGTACCGATATCGGAGAAATTACCCGCGTTGGCGATCGATGTGCCGCGCTGCAGTGGCGTAGGCACTTCGTAGGCGTTTGAGGCGGTCAGCGGCGAACGCTGACGGTAGCCCTCTTCGGTGATCCAGAAGAAGGTCTTGTCCTTGCCGCCGAGCTTCTTGGGCAACGGGATTGGTCCGCCGATCGCGCCGACGTAGCTGTAGAACTGCGCATCTCCCCGCGGCGTCGTCGGAGAGATCACGGTCCCGTTCTCGATGACTGGAGTGCGGTTATTGAAGAAGAGGTTTGCACCCCAGTTCGTCTGCCGAGTCTCGCCCTGAAGGACGCCGTGGAAGGTGCTTGTTCCGGACCGAAGGGTGGTGTTGAACATGCCCCCGCTGGTGCGGCCAATCTCTGCGTCGTAGGTGTTGGCCTGGACCTTGACCTCTTCCACAGCCTCGATGGAGGGGATGATGACAGCGCGATTGCTGAAGTCCGTGATGGGAACACCATCAACCGAGTAGTTGTTCGAACTGAGCGGAGCGCCAGCAATCGAGATCGTAGACGATCCACTTTGATCCTGGAACCGGACGAAGCGCGGATCGCCGACCGGGGTGACGCTGTTATCGAGCTTGGAGAACAGAAATGGATTGCGGCCCGGATTGGGTAGGTTCTGGAGCTTTTGAGAATCAATCAACTGTCCGTTGTACGAGGTGCCGCTATTGATCAGCGGCTCGGTCGCTGTGACCTCAATGACCTCCGTCTCAGAGCCAACGGAGAGAGAGAGGTCCAGCGGTATGATGTTGCCAGAATCGACGACAATCCCCTTGCGATCGATCTTCTGAAAACCCTGTAACTCCGCCGAGACCGTGTAGGTTCCGGGATCGACTGCGCTGAACAGATATTCGCCAGAGCCGTTGCTTACGGTAGTACGAGTGATCTTCGTGGCCTCCGCGGTAAGACTCACCTGGGCTCTGGGGAGTGCCGCCCCCGCAGGGTCCGCGACGATGCCGCGAACAGAACCATAGTTCGACTGAGCATTGAGAATCGATATGGAAGCGATGATAACTGCGCACAGCAGAGACAAGCGACGGAAGGTCCTTTGGATCAAGGGCATGTAGGTAATCCTCCAAGGTTTCATGGCGTTCTGGGCACAGCGGCAAGCAGGCGCGCACTCCTGGGTAGGAGCGCAGCCATGGGGAGATGCCACTTGCAGCGGGATATTTTGCGGGAGCACGGCCAGGCCGACGTCAGGGTCAGGGCTGCCAGTGCGGAGAAAAGAATGTCGTCGAACTACAAGAGAACGAGCGGTACAGCTGCGGTTTCCAGAGTCGGCTCTGGTCCTTTTTGCAGCGAATGAATGTGTGTCGTGGTGAGTGAAGCGTATTGAAGGATGTAAGGCGTGTCAATACAAATTCGGATAATCCTCATCCGCGTCCCCAATAATGGGGAGTAAGTGTAAAGCCACTTGACTTTCTTCCTGTCGCGTGAATAATTGAAAAAACCTTCACTTTGATACAAGTTGAGGCATTCCGCGGATTACCCGAAATTGCCTCTCCCCGTCTGAGGGCATAGCTCCCGCGGTATTCTTTTCAGTTGAAGATCTCTCCTTTGTAACCGTCCGATTAGCCAAGACGCGGCATGCACTCTTGCGCGTTCTGATACTTCTGTCTCCGCGTTCTGATACTTCTGTCTCTTGGGTGTGCCAGGAGCCGGCTGTGCCTAAGCCGCGAGGCCGATCCTATCTGAATGAGATGAGGATGTTGACTCAAGCCTGCTTCTGAGTGCAACGAAATCGAGTTACTGAAAGTGCAGCCATTCGAGTCTGAACAAAGACCCGAATTCAGCGTGTCGAGCGCAAGATTGGACAAGACATGCGTGCCATATCTGCGCGATCACCAATGCCGTTCATATTCAAGTGCATCCGGTTTGTTAGCGAGAGGAGAATAGCAATGGGTTTGGATCAGTTCAACTCCGCCGTATCCCGTCGTGACTTCGTGCGTTTGGTTGGTGCCGGAGTCACAGTAGCCGCCGCGATGCCAGCGATCGCCCAACAGATCACATCTTCGCGTGCGGCCGCGTCCATTCACCGTCCAGACGCCAACGCCGCATCGGACACGCGCGAGATGCGTCAACTGTCATCGGATACTGTCATCATCAGTTCCAATGAAAATCCGCTGGGCCCGGCACAGTCGGCCCTGTCGGCCATGACACAGGCTGGGCCTCTGGGCGGCCGCTATGACAAGACAGGAGTCGCCCGCGCTACGGTGCAAACCATTATGGAGCAGTTCAACCTCAAGCCAGGCTATGTCGAGCTCTATCCCGGATCCGGTGGCCCTCTGGACATGGCCCTCATGTCCAGCATCAGCGCGGATCGCGGTCTGGTCTGCGCCGATCCCAGTTATGAGCAGGGACCGCGTGCTGCCGCTGCCGCAAAGGCTCCGCTAAAAATGGTGCCCCTGAGCAGCACCTATGCCCACGACGTGCGCGCCATGGTCTCTGCCGATCCCAACGCCGGTGCCTTTTATATCGTCAACCCCAACAATCCCACCGGGACGATGACGCCGAAGGAAGACATCCTGTGGTTGCTAAAAAACAAGCCAGCCGGCTCAATCGTTATCGTCGATGAGGCGTATCACCACTTCTCGACCCACGAGTCGGTCATCGATCAGGTTGCAAGGGATGAGGACATCATTGTTCTCCGTACTTTCTCGAAGATCTACGGAATGGCTGGCATCCGCGCCGGTTTCGCCTTCGCGCGCCCAGATCTGCTGGCAAAGTTCCAGGCGATCTCGCCGGAAATCCGGTTGCGCAATGTCGCATCCGTCTCCCTCATCGCTGCTGCTGGCGCGGGCGCCAGCCTGCGTGATCCCAAACTCGTTCCTATGCGGCGCAAAATCAACACCGACAACCGCGAAGCGACGCTCGAATTCCTGGAAAAGAGTGGTTTCAAGTACCTTCCTGGATCGCAGGCGAATTTCTTCATGGTCGACGTCAAGCGCGCGGGCAGCGACTTCCAGGTAAACATGCTGAAGGAAAGCGTTGCGATCGGTCGCACCTGGAAAGCAATGCCCACTTTTGTCCGCGTGACCATTGGAACTTCGGATGAAATGGCAAAATTCCAGAGCGCCTTCGTCAAGTGCATGGATATGCCCATCAACTCACAGACAACAGCCCATTTGGAGCCCTCTTGTCTGTATCTTCCGTCTGAACTGGATCGCGCCTAATTCGTTCTCTCAGCCTGCGGATCAAGTAGCCTCTGCTGCGGGGTTCGCGGGTTAACCATCCGGCGACGATGCGATGTCCCGGCGATTTTACATCCGTCGTTTCAAACTCGCCATTGCTTAAAGTATTTTCCGTCCTTTGCTTTCGCATTCCAAAAAACTATCCGAGATAGGGGCTTGTTGTTCATGGGAATTTCCAGACGTAATTTTTTGATGCGGGTCGGGCAGGCGGGTGGCTACAGTGCTGCGTTTGTAGCCATGCAGGGATTAGGGATAATGTCGGAGCGAGCAATAGCAGAACCGCCTCTCTCGGCCGAGCCTGGTTCCGGCAAGGGAGTGAAAGTCGTCGTTCTGGGTGGAGGAATCGCCGGCCTCGTGGCAGCATATGAGTTGCGGGCGCTGGGGTATGACTGTACTTTGCTCGAAGCGCGGGAGCGCCCAGGAGGAAGGAACTGGACGGTGCGGGGCGGTGACAAAGTGGCGTTCACGGACGGCACGACGCAAAGCTGCGAATGGGACCTCGGACACTACCAGAACGCGGGACCGGCGCGCCTGCCTTCGATTCATCCGACGATTCTGAACTACTGCAAAAAGCTCGGAGTGGAGTTGCAGGTTGAAGTGAATATGAGCCGGTCTGCGTTGCTGCAGAACGATGCCGCAAACGGTGGCAAGCCGATTGTAATGCGGCAGGCGGTCAACGACACGCGCGGACATGTGAGCGAGTTGCTGATGAAGAGCGTCGATCAAGGCTTCCTGGATAGTGATCTGTCGAAGGAAGACAAAGATCGCATGCTGTCGTTCCTACGCATCTATGGATCTCTGGATGAGGCGGGCAAATACGGCGGGAGCGACCGTGCAGGCTATTCGAAGACTGCAGGTGCGGGAGATGATGCAGGAGTGCTGAGCGAGCCGATCGATATGCACACGCTACTTAATGAGAGTTTCTGGCAAGGAATGATGTTCGATGAAGCATTTGACATGCAGGCGACGATGTTCCAGCCGGTGGGCGGAATGGACAGGATTCCATATGCGTTCGCGAAGTCGCTTGGCGAAATTGTGCAGTACGGCAGCCCGGTGACCGAGATACGAAAGACTGCAAAAGGCGTGCGCATTGGATATACGCAGAGGGGTAAGGCGGGGATGATCGAAGCGGACTATTGCATCTGCGCTATGCCCCTAACCATTTTGAAGAAGACCCCCAACGACTTTGATGCTGCGCATAAAAGAGTGTTGGATGAGTGCACCTATGTGAATGCCTATAAGGTGGCATGGGATAGTCGTCGCTTTTGGGAGCAGGACTACAACATATATGGCGGTCTGGAGTTTGTGAACAACGGATGCAGTCCGATCTGGTTTCCGTCGTGGGGGCTGTTCTCCGAGCGCGGAGTTGTCGTGAGCGGGTACACTGACGAGACAAACACCGCCTTCGGCAAGTTGTCCATCCCAGAGAAGTTCGAGGAGTCACGCAAGTCGATCGAGCGGCTGCATCCGGGACATGGCAAAGAGTTGGAGAAGCCAATCTATATTGGGTGGAAGCACGTCCCCTACAACGAGGGCTCTTGGATCCGGAGCTATGGTCCGGTTGCGACAGCGGCACAACAAGCTTCCGGTGTCGCCCCGAGCGGCCGAACGAGCGCCGGTCTGCATCCTGGAAGGGCGCTGACGCACAGCAATCCGGGATACGAGACGCTAATCCAGCCAGACGGACCGATCTATTTTGCGGGGGACCATGCGAGCCATATTGTCGGGTGGCAGGAAGGGGCATCTTTGAGCGCCATCCGCGCGGTGCAATTGATCAGCGACAAGGTGAAATCGGCAAAGCTGGCCGGATCTCTTACCGACACTCCGACCGCATAGAGAAATATAATATCCAGCCACAATTAAGGGGTTCAAATGACGAAGTTGAAGATGATGTGGATGGCTGTGACGATTGCTGTCGGAACAAGCGTCGCGCAGGCACAGATGACGGTCAAGCATATTCAAACCGACAAGGCCGCAATCGCTACTGGCGTTTGGGCGGACGACACGTACTATCTGAGTGGTCAACTCGCCTCTCCAATAACGCCGGCCGATACGGCTAAGGGCACACTGGCCGATTATGGGGATACGAAAACGCAAGCGGCAAGCATCTTTGGCAAAATTCAGGCGGCTTTAAGGGATCAAGGTCTGGATATGAAGGATGTAGTGAAGATGACGGTGTTTTTGGGGCCAGACCCGAAGACGGGCAAGCTGGACTTCGCGGGTATGCAGTCGGAATACGTGAAGTACTTCGGTACAACGGACCAGCCGAATAAACCGGCGCGCTCAGCATTTCAGGTAGCGGCCCTCGCGGCTCCCTGGGCTTTGCTGGAAATTGAAGTAATCGCAGTGAAAAATAAGTGACCTACTAAGTCCATATAAAAAGCCATCTACGATGGGTGCCTCTCTGTGTCGTGAGGCGTAACCCTGCTGCGTTCCTTGTACTCCTCTGCCATGACCGGCAAAGTCGCATTCTCCATGCGGGCTCACGCCTCCCACCGGTTCTTCGACTCAGCCAGCTTTTGGCCCACAGTCTCATGCTCCTTCTTGGCCTTCTTCTCCAGAATCTCCGGACCATGTATTTTCTACCGGGTCGGAGAGACTTGGATGGAAGGTGTGGTTGCCGCTGCGGTACCAACTCAAGGAATGAGCACGAAATTCTGGATGGCGATCTTTGAGCCTGCGAGGGCGCGGCCAGAAGATGGCTTGATGACCACGGTAATTTCGTCAAAGCGCCTCCCGCGGGCCGTTGCAGGCATTTGGAAGCGCAGCGATTCAGGAACGGGCGGGCGATTAAGTGGAACGTGTTGCAGCTGGCTTGAGGGTATTGGAATACTCCCGAGGGGAAGCGACGAACCGGGTTTACCAGATGTGTCCCTGAGCACCAGCTCTATTCGGATGAGACCAGGGCGGTCGTCCCCATTGAGAAGTTCGATGCGCATGGCGTGGCAGCAATCGCCGGAGATTGGATTGGGCAACGTCTGATGAGCTTCCATCGCAAGCTCACGATGATCCGTCGAGCGTACGTTAGCTTTGATGGGATCGCCGTGCTGGATACGTGCATCGGTCTTGGGGCGAGTATCCGGCCGTTTAAAGTACCAGTAAGCCCCATCGAAGGGAATGATGACGGGCTTTGGAAGAGCGGTAGAGAAGTTGGTTTGATCGGAAGGACTGGGCGGCTCGATGCGCGGGTGAGGTTTTGCAGGGAGCGTGAGAATGACACCCGAATAGTCGGAGCCCAGTGCGAATCCTGGGGTGTGCCGGGGGAGGGGTGCAGGTGTGGTAATGAGAAGGGAGGCCAAGGAGCGCAGTCCGTAAGCTTTTTGAAGGAAAGGCGTGAGTGCCGTCGAGATGAGGAAGAAGACAGCAGCTGTCTGCAAGAGCGAAGTGCGCGAAAATCTGCGACGGCTCTTTGCGCTACCGCGCACGAAGGGATGACGAACCAGGAACAGCAGCACGCCTGCGGAAAGGAGCGCCGCAGCGGACCAAGAATGTCCAGAGGCGAGAGACACCAGCCCCGCTTGCATGATGACAATCGTGATGCAGTAAGGAAGCAGTGTCCTCCACAACGGAGGCGTGGATGGGAGTTGAAAGAGAACGCGAGCCATGTGAGCTACGGGTTCATCAATCTTCGGAAGTCTGCTCCACAAATTAAGGAATGTGATGGCATTGGCAAAGGCCCAGGGGACAATGCAGGAGATCCAGAAAGATCGTTCGGCACTGAGAGTAGTAATCAGCGGCAACCACACTACGACGGCCCAAATGTGGACGGCAAGGGTGCCAGCGGAGGGCTCTACATATTCGCGTATCAGTCGCCAGATAGACCAAACCGTGACGACGTGAATGCAGGCAGCCATTATGAGATCAAATGCTGCCCGGAGCAATAGCTGTTGGAGATTGAGCGTTGCTCTCGACGGAAGCAGAAGAAAAATGGAGGCAATTACGCTGGTGGTGAGGATGCTGCCGACCATCGGCAGTACAAGGGGAGAAGAAATTTGTTGGGAACGTGCGAACATTCGGCGCACCACCTCTTGAGAATTGGACAGACTCATCTTCTCGCAAGTGAAAAGTAAAAGGGAGTATTTTTCAAAAAGGGTACGGAGACCTAAACACGTTTCTCCTCATGAGCTTCCGGATGGTCGGCCAGAAGTAATCGCATCGATAAGAAGTCGGGCTGCATAACGAAGTGCCTGCAAACGGGTTTTTCGGAAACTTCGAGCCGGCAAGACGCATCGTCGTGGGTAATTTGGCGAAGCTGGTCTACCTTACCCTTGCAGGTGGAGATCGGATCATCAATTTCTTCTATGCCGGCTATATGCGTGGTGGCGTCCCTCTGCCGGGAGTGCCTGTTGTTCGCACGATTACCCCGTCCGGAGGGGCTGATTCTCTTCCCATTCAGCAAGCGATCGACGAGATCTCTGCGCAAATCGCTCAAGACCACAAGCCACGTGCGATCCAGCTCGCAGCAGGCACCTTTCTGTGTCGACCTCTACCGTGTCAAGCGTAAGCTGAATCATACCAGCAGCTTAGCGTAAAGCGCGACCGTCCCCAGAAGCACGCGGTGGGACGTCTAAGACGGCCCAATCACGGGTGGAACAGCGCGGTCTATATGGCACATCTGAGGCCGACCGCCCCGCGGAAGGCAAAAGACCTCCTACTCTCCGCCGCTCCTTACGAATCTCGCCACTGCGGAAATAATTCCTCCCCGCTGTTCGAGCCAGACAGCCGCGCTCAAAAAGTTTGCTCTGAGGGTGTGGTTCGACGTGTTCAGACTGAAGGTCGGCGACAGCTTGCACCACTCGGAAAATAATGATCCGAGTTATACGGCACTAGTCAGGCGCATCCTTTGGGCCGACCAAATAGGCACCACGAATATCTACGATACGGATTCCCGGAACACGCTGAACGAGGATGCCGCAAGACGATCCTATGCATTGAGGTCGTCCATGACGCTACACGATTAGCTAGACGTAGGCAACTTATTGAACCAGTTTCGTCGTGGAGATCACGCCCGCGGCCTTCTTGAGGCCTGCTTCCCCTGCGGCTGAGCGGTTCATATGACTGACAGGGTGGGGTGGAGCAGAAGGGGAAAGGGGCGCTGCCGTTGCGGGCATCGCTCGGCTTGCCTCGCGCGCTCGCGGGAGGTATAACTTCTCAACGCTCAATTCTTCATGACGAGAACGGGAATGTGCCTTTCCCTTCCGGATGGCTCTGCGCTGTAACACGCCCTTAAACTATTGCATTTCTCCGCCAGGATTCTGTTCATGAGAGA
>FSXA01000721.1_pt1 | contig 15166 bp, 16 predicted proteins | sample 1638081 | NCBI WGS metagenome assembly FSXA01 (sample SAMEA3914788, study PRJEB12502) | metagenome | biome: forest; material: soil | place: Canada | collected 2011-07-03 | depth 0.1 m
CAAGATTACGGTCAACGCCATTGCACCTGGACCTGTAGGGACGGAGCTCTTCCTGGACGGCAAGACTGAAGAGCAGATCAAACAGATTAGCAGCATGGCGCCGCTTGAGCGGCTCGGTCGGCCCGACGATATCGCAAACGTCGTCTCCTTTCTTGCCGGGCCCGATGGCGGATGGGTCAACGCGCAAGTCCTTCGCGCAAACGGTGGCTTCGCATAAACCGCAGACATCATCCCCAGCCATCCCTTCCGTTCCCATAACCCGAAGAACAGGAGAATCGATATGAAGAACATCATCGTCATCACAGGAGCTTCGAGTGGCTTTGGAGCCCTCGCGGCACGCGCTCTCGCCATCGCAGGTCACACCGTTTACGCCAGCATGCGCGAGACCAATGGCCGCAACGCTGCACAGACAGAGGCTGCGAAACAGTTCGCCGCAGAAAACGGCGTTGACCTTCGCACGATCGAGCTGGATGTGGCCTCTCAGGAATCAGCCGACAAGGCCATCAAGACTATCGTCGAGAAAGACGGCCGTCTCGATGTCGTCATCCACAACGCGGGACACATGGTCTTTGGTGCGGCGGAAGCCTTCACTCCCGAGCAGCTCCTGCAGGTCTATGACACCAACGTGCTCAGCACGCAGCGCGTCAATCGAGCCGCGCTGCCGCAACTGCGCAAACAGAAAAAAGGTTTGGTGCTATGGGTTGGGAGCACCAGCACTCGCGGTGGCACGCCGCCTTATCTTTCACCCTACTTTGCGGCGAAGGCAGCTATGGATGCGCTCGCTGTCAGCTATGCCGCAGAGTTGAATCGCTGGGGCATCGAGACCTCGATCATCGTTCCCGGAGCCTTCACCTCCGGCACGAATCACTTCACCCATGCCGGTGCACCAGCAGACAAGGCGCGTCAGGCTGAGTACGACAACGGTCCTTACGCGCATCTTGGTGACGACATCATGAAGGGGTTCGCTGCTACCGCGCCTGCCGACGCCGATGTGGCCGATGTCGCCAAAGCTATCGTCAGTGTGGTGGATTTGCCCTTCGGTAAGCGTCCGTTCCGAGTGCACATCGATCCCGCGCAGGATGGTGCGGAGATCGTAAACGGAATAGCAGATCGTGTTCGCACCGAAATGTACCGCAACCTCGGTCTGTCGGACCTGCTGGCTCCGGTTGCGTTCTCGCTCTGATTCTGGGTCCGCTGGAGAACTATAGAATCATCGCCCTCTCAAGCAGCGTCCTCGCAAAATCGTTCCCCGGATACGGCCCATATATCGCATCGAAAGCTGGACTTGAGGGGCAGATTTTACGTGCTCGCGAACGAGTTGCGCGGCCACAAGATCACGGTCAATGCGGTTGCACCGGGGCCGGTCGGAACAGCGTTGTTTCTCAAGGGTAAGACGAACGACAGATTAACGAGCTAATCAACGTCGCTCCCATGGAGCGGCTTGGAGAGCCTGACGACATCGCTAATACCATCTCGGTTCTCGCCGGTTCCGATGGGGTTGGATCAACGCTCAGGTCACCAGGAGGAACGGCGGCTTCGCCTAAGACCACATGAAATCAAACACGGAGGACCGTCATGTTTTCAATTATCGGAATTACTGGTCGAGTTGGCGGAGGGGCTGCTAGCCTTGGCATCGAAGGGTGCGTCTGTCGCCGTCGCTGATATGACCGACGGCGACGGCCTGGGAGGCACTATAGCGGGCTTCGAAGCAGTCTTCGTTATGTTGCCCCTTATCCAAGCCCTTCGAAGTTCGTCGATCTTGTTACACCCTCCCACTCTGCAAACTCCGAGCGAAGTGCTTCCATCTCCTTCTTCACGTAGTCAAAGGCATCGGGCCCAAGGAGCAGATGTGCTGGCGGGTTGGGCACTTTCAGGAAGTCCGCAATCACCTTGCCAGCCTTCGCGGGATCACCTGGCTGCTGTCCACTCCTGGCTTTACGAGCCTCGCGGATCGGGTCAAAGATCGCATCGTAGTCGGCAATCTGTCGTTCCGTGCGCACCATCGAACGGCCGGCCCAATCGGTCCGGAACATCCCAGGTTCAACGGCTGTTACGAAGATTCCCAGAGGCTTCACCTCCTTCGCGAGAGAAGAGGAGATTCCTTCAAGAGCAAACTTGCTGCCGTGGTAGTACGAAAGTCCCGGCATCGTCATAAGGCCACCCATCGACGTGATGTTAAGGATGCGGCCCTCACGCCTAACCCGCATCCCCGGCAGAACGGCCTTGATCATGGCCACCGCACCAAAAACATTCACGTCGAACTGCTGCCGCAACTCCTCCATGGAACTCTCTTCGAGGGTTCCTTCGTGTCCGTAACCAGCATTGTTAATGAGTGCATAGATCGGACCGATCGTGCGCTCGATCTCCTCGATCGCAGAGACAAGCCGGCCTGGTTCATCGGTGATGTCAAGAACCATTGCCAGGGACGAGCCTGGCAGGATGGATTCAAACTCCGCAACCGCCTCGTGTTTTCGTACCGTTCCCACAACTGTAAAGCCTGCCTGCAGCAACGACGTAGCGAAGGCTTTACCCAGTCCGCTGCTTGTTCCGGTGACGAGGACGATCTTCTTCATTTCAAGCCTCCTTCGATACCATCGGTATCGATACTAGATATACGATACCTGCGGTATCGTGAAAGATGCAACATTTTGATCGGAGTGATCCCATGGCAACTCGAACGGGACGGCCACGAAGCGAGGCTGCTCACGAAGCAATCCTTAAAGCGGCTCTCCGTCTGGTGACACGGCACGGCTTCCGAGCCGTGACAGTTAACGAGATTGCGGCAGAAGCAGGCGTAGGCAAGATGACTCTCTATCGACACTGGCCAAATAAATCTGCGGTTGTCATGGATGCCTTGCTTGCCCTCATAGGGGATGAAACAGCCTTCCCTGAAGCTGGAAACGCATTGCAGAGCCTGCGGCATCAACTGGACCTGCAGGCTGCTTTTTTTCGGAGCCCGCGCGGGAACCTCATCCGATCGTTGGTATCCGAGGCGCAGTCAGATCCAGAGCTTGCAACGGCCTTTCGCGAACGCTGGCTGATGCCGCGTCGTCAAGGAGTGCAAAAAACCATGCGGCAAGCTGTCTTGGAGGGTTCTCTTCGAGCCGATTTTGACATCGATACAGCCATCGACCTGCTCTATGGGTCGATCTATTATCGGCTTTTGCTCGGAACGGGACCGCTTGATGAGAACTTTATTGGGAACACGTATCAACAGTTTATAGCTGGGCATCAAGACCATGCCCAACCATCCCTAGCGAAGACGAGACCCGATAAGAAAGCTAAGCGCATTGTTCTTCCATGATGTTGGCCCACTGCCGGGCTCTCAACGAGCGCATTATCGCCAATGTACTCGTAGACTGCGGCGAAGGGACCGAAGATTCGGGCTGTGGGCGTGTAGCGGGTAACTCGCACCTTGCCGGCATTGGCTGATCGGAACCTCCTTCGTTCCCGCCCTGCTTAGTGCATCCCGCAGGAGTGGCAGAATAGGCTTGTCCAGATTGCTGAAGTTCCAGAGTGTCTGGAGAGCATCCGTGACCAAATCCCGGAGGAATGGCGAAAACCAGCGATGATCCTGAATTTCGAAGAATTCCGTGCGGCACATAGCCATCTGCGACTAGTGAATGAAACGCATTCTCGGCAACAATGGCTTATCGTTTCCGTCCGCTCTGCGAGCGATTTGGCTAGCTTCCGCCCCGTATTCTACGAAAGCGTGCTGATAGCGCAGCCCTTTAGGCTAATCGAGTGATACCTATCAAATCTCCGTGTGAGGAATCGGCAATGCGTGCCACTCCGGGGGCGGCGCAGCCGTGCAGAGGGCCGTGGGTCTTAATCGCAACAATTCTTGCCTCCAGCATGGCCTACATTGACGGAACCGTCGTCAATGTAGCTCTGCCCGCTCTGCAGACTGCTCTCCATGCTTCAGTAACAGATATTCAATGGGTGGTCGAGTCCTACGCGCTCCTGCTCGCATCTCTGCTCCTCTTAGGTGGCTCTCTCGGCGATCTCTATGGGCGCCGGAGGATCTTCCTCTTCGGAGTCCTGTTGTTTGCGATTGGATCGGCGTGGTGCGGCCTTGCGTCGTCCATTGATTCGCTCATCGTTGCGCGCGGCGTACAAGGGATAGGAGCCGCGTTCCTAGTGCCTGGAAGTCTAGCCATCATCAGTGCCTCGTATACGGAGGACGAACGTGGGCGGGCCATCGGGACCTGGTCGGGCTTCACCGCGATCACTGCCTCCATCGGTCCGGTGCTAGGCGGATGGCTTGTGGAGAATGCCTCATGGCGTTGGGTCTTCGTCATCAATCTCCCGCTGGCGGCCCTCGTGATTTTGCTCACGTTGTGGCGCGTCCCGGAAAGTCGCAACGAAACGGCCAGCAAAAACCTGGATTGGCGGGGCGCCGCGCTGGCTACCTCTGGGCTGGGAGCGATTACCTATGCTCTGATCGAGGGGCCGAGAGGGGCTTTAGGGGGAGTTGCCTATTTGGTCCTCGGGCTGGCAGGCCTGGGCGCACTGGTGTGCTTCCTCATCGTCGAATCGCGTTCGACTGCTCCCTTGATTTCTTTGGATCTCTTCCGTTCCAGAGAATTTTCCGGAGCAAACCTGCTTACGTTCCTGCTGTACGCGCCGCTTGGCGGCATCTTGTTTTTCTTTCCCCTCGATCTCATTCAAGTCCAGCATTACTCCGCAACCCAGGCCGGCGCCTCCCTGCTTCCGCTGATCCTGTTGATCTTCGTACTCTCCCGCTGGTCTGGAGGGCTGGTGGCTCGATATGGCGCCAGGCTGCCACTCACGGTTGGAACACTCGTCACAGCGGCGGGATTCGCACTCTTTTCTAGGCCAGGGATCGGAGGTTCCTACTGGAGTACATTCTTCCCAGCGGTGGTTGTTTTGGGCATCGGAATGGCGATCAGCGTCGCCCCGCTTACGACCGCGGTGATGGAGGCAGTTCCGTCCAGAGATGCCGGGATCGCATCGGGGGTCAATAATGCTGTGTCACGGATCGCCGGGCTGCTGGCAGTCGCAGTCTTCGGCCTGATCCTGTCTGCTGGTTTCAACCGGGCTCTGGACTACAGCTTCGCACACATGCAACTCTCTCCCTCAGTGCGTCAGAGCGCCGATCGCCAACGATCGAAGTTGGCGGGCGCTCAAAACAGTGACCCGCTCGTAAAGCGCGCGACCGACGATGCCTTTGTGTCGGGCTACCGCGATGTGATCTGGATTTCTGTTGGGATGGCCCTACTGAGTGCACTGAGCACCCAGATGATCCAATCGAAAAGACGACCAATGAATGTGAGTGATTAAATACCCTAACGACCACCTAACGACGCGGAGGATTGACGATTTGCTCTTCCGCCTTTCTGCCGAATTCGGTTGATGGCCAATTGCCAAAGTACACATTGACGAGACGATTAATACTCATATGTCGGCCAGTCCAGGAATTCTGATCGGGCCTCAACGCCGAGATGCCGGAACCTTGGCGCGTTTGTGAGGCCTCATCTCGCCTAGCTCGCGAGAGACGAGAGCGCGCCTATTACAGTCATCGCGCTTTCACCACCTGTGCGTTTCATCTTGGGAAAGTGAAGAGCTCGACGAGCGCCCTCACGCGCTCTTTCTGACGGCTGTGCGGAAATCGCTTGGTTCTTGTGAGCTCGGCGATACCGTGAAGGCTCGCCCAAAACAGTTCCGATGCAATCTCCGCCTTCGGGCTCTGCCCCTGAAACAACTCCAGGAGTTGGGAAAACGCGAATCGCATCTCCGGAGGAGTAGCCGCGTCATCGAATGGTACGCTCAGGCTGAGCGAAAACATCACTTCATACAGTGCTGGTGAAGACGCGGCGAACTCCAGATATGCGGCCGCAACCGATTCGACCGTATTTCCACGCTTAACCCGTTTCTGCGCCTTCTCCAAAGCCAGGCCCATCTCCTGGAAACCCTCGATAGCAACCGCTGCGAGAATTCCTTCGCGGCTTCCAAAATGAGCGTACAAGACGGGTTGGCTGTATGAAATTTCGTCGGATAGCCGCCGAACGGTTACGTTGGACCACCCTTCAAGTTCCGCGATTCGTCGTGCGGCACTGATAATCTGTGCCCGGCGGCCCTGCTTGTCACGCAGTTTTCGTTCCGCAATTCGGTTAGCTGCCAGCGTCATTGCCATTGATAGGAATTATAGCGCCGCTAGAACCAACACTTGGCGAACGGTGAAACTTTTTCCGGATGCTTTGCATCAGATATAGCGTTGCTAGATATTCTAATAAGGAAATATTTTATGCATAATGCTATTCCGCTTTCTGTGGCTGCTCTTATCGCTGTATCGGTCTTTGTTATCGGTTGCTTCTACCTTGTATCTCCTGAACGAATCTCAGGATCATTTGGTCTTAAGCCGCCCGCATCCGATGCTGACACTCGTGCATGGCTGCGTCTTAAAGGAATTCGGGACGTCGGATCTGGATTGGTCGTGCTAACCATGATGCTGAGCGCGGACAGGCGGTGGGTAGGCATAGCTCTGATCGGTTTTGCCATCATCCCTCTTGGCGACATGTCAATCGTTCTGGGGTCGGGCGGGTCGAGGTTGCGAGCTTTCTCAATTCATGGCGTAACCTGCGCGGTGATGCTTGTCGTCGGCCTCTTGTTGATCCATGCCATTTGACAGAAATGCCTCTGACCGTTCTTGTCTACCGTGAGGGTCGGATCGCGATCGGCCATGCTGGAGTTGTCGATCCATTGGTCTTCGAAGCCGACATCAACGGGCTCGTCGCCGAATACGTGAGCGTTCAGCTTATTTTGCCCACAGGTGCGAATTCATCCCGATAAGTCGGCAAGGGTCTAGGAATTCTGATCAGGCCTCGACGCCGGGATGCCGGGTCCCTGCGGCGTTTATGGGGATCAATTTTCAAAATCTCGCCCAACTCAAGATCAATGAACGCTTTGGACTGTTGCCAATGGTCGAGCCCCCGGCAGTGCAGTTTAACCAGACGAAACTATTCCATCCTCGGTTGTCGCTGTGGGCAAGTTGATGTACTTTTCTGTACGATGCGCTTTAGCGACCGCCTATTTTTAGATCATCTTTTCAAATCTGACACCATCGCTTACTGGAGAAATCACATGCGGAAGAGAAGTATCAGGCTCATCGCTTCAGCATTCCTTCTACAGGTCGTTCTTCCCTTCTCGAATGGCCGGGCGCAAGTGCGGACGGAGAAGGCGCGCTATCCGGCCATGGCTCCTCTAGACCAGTATTTGATGCCGAGCGAGAGTGCTGAAATCGCGCTGGCTCGCAGTGCTGCGCCCGCATCCATTTCGGACGGAGCCGAAGTGATGGCGCTCCGCCGCGATGGCTATGCGACGGCGGTGAAAGGCAAGAACGGCTTCCTCTGTATCGTCGAGCGGTCATGGGGCAAGGCCACCGATGACCCGGAGTTCTGGAACCCCAAGATGCGCGCTCCCCACTGCTTCAATCCGGAGGCCGCCGGGACCTTTCTGCGCATCTACCTGATGAAAACCAAGATGGTGCTGGCAGGCAAGTCGAGGACGGAGATACTCAAGGCAACCGCAGCCGCATTGGACAGTAAAGAGCTGCCGCCACTGGAGCCTGGAGCGATGGCTTACATGATGTCGAAGCAGCAGTATCTGGGCGACCAGGACATGAGCTGGCACCCACATGTAATGTTCTTTTTTGCGGGCGACGCGGCGAAGAGCTGGGCGGCCGATCTGCCGGACTCGCCGGTCATGGCGGCAAACGATCCTCAAGAGCGAGTAACTATTCTTTTCGTCGTGGCCGACAAATGGTCCGATGGAACGATGGCTCCGTCGATGATGCACTGATATCCAGTTCGATTGGTCGAGTAGAGTAGGGGCAAAGATTGAGCGATCCCCGCGCGTCACGACTAGTCTTTTATTCGCGAGGGCTGGCAGAGCTCAATCTCAATGAATGCTAAATCGCCAAATCACTTGTCCACGGCAGATCAGTACCGGGATGTTGGCCCGTGTCCAGGAATTCTGATCGGGCCTCCACGTCGGATACCGGGACCCTGCGGCGTTTACCGGGTCTGATCGTGGTCTGCGTTGCTAGGCCGATTTGTCAGGATGGCGCTGGCGATAATGTGGAAGAGATGATCGGCCCGCGGCGCGAATGAGGGTTGGTCGACCGCCCAGCCGAGCGCCGACATCAGGGCAAACAGATCGTCCCCACTCATATCGGCACGCGCCGTTCCTTTGGCCTGAGCACGGAGCAGTAGTCGCGCGCTTGCTGAGTGCACCGCTGCGCATGAAACATAAAGAGCGGAATCCGGGTTCGTGTGGGCGGCCGCCATCAGGGTGACAACGCCCCTATAGCTTTGGGCGAATGCCACCCATTCGCGAAACCAGGACACGAGCGCTTCGTCAGGTGAATCCGCCGTTTCTAGTTCGGCTGCCTTCTGCGTCAGTGCGTCCAGATTCGTACAAAGCAACGCCTCGAACAAGGCTTCTCGCGTCGGGAAGTGACGAAGCACCGTGGCTAACCCGACGCCGGCCCGGCGGGCGATATCGCGCATGGAAGCACTGACACCGTGCTCGGTGACGACGTCACGCGCGACTGCAAGTAGGTGACTGTAATTTTTTCTGGCGTCGGCTCGCATGGGCTCCCTTGACAAACGGTTCAGTGAACCGGATAATTGGTTCAGTGAACCGTTTGTGAGCGGAATATGGATCACTGATCCATATGATACGCGCACCGGCCATTCAGAGTGCGAGTACCACCCAAGTCACGAGGAGACAACATATGAGCACTATCAGCATCATCGGCACAGGTAGCATGGCAGCAGCGATCGGCGGCCTTGCCGCCAAGGCCGGACACACCGTCGAGGTAATGAGTCGCGACGCCGCTAAGGCGCGGGCGCTGGCCGAGCAGGTCGGAGCTGGCGCGACGACAGGAGCGATCGGCGCCGCGCCGGCCGGGGACATTGTCCTCCTCGCGGTTCCATACTCTGCCGCTCTCGACGTTGTGAAGCAGTACGGCGAAAAGCTGGCAGGCAAGCTCCTCGTCGACATCACCAACCCAGTCGCCTCCGACCACATGAGCTTTGTGACCCCCGGCGGCAGTTCCGGCGCGCAGGAGATCGCCAAGGCCGCCCCTGTCGATACGGATGTCGTCAAGGCGTTCAACACTCAGTTCTCCAACGTTCTGGTTGCCGGTCCCACCGAGGGTCACCCGTTGGACGTGTTCATCGCCGGGGACGACGAGGGGGCGAAGGCACGCGTCTCGGCGTTCATCGAGAGCCTCGGACTGCGCCCGATGGATACCGGGCCGCTGCCCATGGCGCGGACGCTGGAGCACGTCTGCCTGCTGTCGCTGGGCCTCCTCACCCACTCCATCAAGAACACCAACTTCTCAATCGGCGTCAGCCTTCTCGGCTGAGTGCGCCCGTAGCACCACGTCTCACAGCACTCAAAAGGAGCATCACATGAAAGTTTTCGTCACTGGCGGGACCGGCCATATTGGTTCGTACATCATTCCTGAGCTCATCGCCGCTGGCCACGAGGTCACCGGCTTCGCCAGGTCAGACGCGTCCGCAGCGGCGGTGTCCGCGCTCGGCGCCGAGGTGTGTCGCGGGGATATTTCCGACCTCGATGGGCTCAAGGCGGCGGCGGCGGAGTCCGACGGCGTCATCCACGTCGCGCACAGGCAAGACCTGCTTCCCTCCGGTGGGCTTGACGCCGTGGCCGCCGCGGAGCTCCAGATCATGCTCGCGTACGGCGAGGCACTGGCCGGAACCGGAAAGCCGCTGGTCGTGTCGGGGAGCATTGGCTCGCCCGGGTGGGAAAACCTGGGCCGGCCAGCCACTGAGGAGGACCCGGCCCTTCCCAGCGGCGATGGGTACAAGGGTACGCTGCGGGTTCGTAACGTCGTGGAACTCACCGTAGTCGGCCTCGCGGAGCAGGGCGTGCGGTCTTCGGTCGTGCGGATTCCTCCCATCGCGCACAGCACGACCGATGTCGGTTTCCTCCCGCTGCTCATCGGGCTCGCGAAGGAGAAGGGCGTCATCGGCTACCCAGGAGATGGCGCGAACCTGTGGCCGGCCGTACACAGCCGCGACCTCGCCTCCTTGTTCTGTCTGGCGCTGGAAAAGAGTCCGGCTGGCAAAAGTTGGCACGGGATCGAGGGCGAGGGCATCGCCTTCCGCGAGATCGCCGAGGCCATTGGCAGCCGTCTAGGCCTGCCGGCCGTGAGCATTCCCGTGGACGTACTGATGCTGCCGGGATACTTTGGGTTCCTCGCGAATTTGGTCACGCTGGACCTCCCGGCGTCCAACCTCATCACTCGCCAGACCCTCGGCTGGGAACCCGCTGAGCCCAGCCTGCTCGCCGATTTGGACAACGGCCATTACTTCCCGGCCGGCTGATGATCTGACGGGCAGGGAGCCGAGTCGTCAACGAGCCCGGCGGACAGCGATGTCGGTCAGACGCTCGAGGCGCTCGGCTTGCAATGGAAGAACATACTTCCATTGCACCCAGGCCCCGCCGCCAAAGCCAGAATCTCCGCTTCAAAAAGCTTCCGTTATTCCGGCATTACCGCGGCCTTCAAAACCACGTTTGATGTATTCACCAGTGTTGGCCCCGACAACTCGCTTGAACGCCTTACTGAACGCAGCGTCGGACTCGTAGCCGACCAACCGAGCGACATCGATGAGCTTTTTGTCACGCTGTTCGAGTAACTGCATCGCCTTCTGCATCCGCCACTCGGTCACATATTCCAGCGGTGTCTGTCCGAGCAGCTCTTTAAAACGCGCTGCGAATGCGGAGCGGGACATGCCCGCCGCTTCGGCCAGGGATTCGACCGTCCAGGGTGTATTCACTCTGTCGTGAAAGGCACTCAGGGCAGAGCCTATTTGGGGATCGAAAATTGCACGAAGCCATCCTTTGTTGCGTTCCGGTCCCGACGCAATATGCGCCCGGAGTACTTGGATAAACAGAACCTCGGCTAGCCGAGTCGCGACGACTTCCGATCCCGGCGCCTGTTCTGCCATTTCTGACGCCAGCGCTTGCATAGTGTTGTGAAGAGCCAGCGTGCGTGCTTGATCGGCCTTAATCAGAATGAAGCTCGGCAATAACTGAGTGATCGGCTTCAAGCTCGCGCGGTCGAAACTAAGGGACCCACAGACGATTGTTGTCGGTGCGCCACCACCTCCATAATGAGCCACATTGCTGTTGGCTTTAGCGGCGATTTCGCCGAAGGTTGACCTTGGACGTGTTCGCGGACTATCGCGCAAAACAATCGAAGTCCCCCGGGCCAGCAAAATGCAATCACCACCGGTGAGGGGAATCGGCTCCGGAATCTCTTCCACGCTCAGCCAGCAGTTGCCGCGCGAAAGCATGGCGAAGTGCGCCAAATCTGTGGGTGAAATCTTTTTGTCGGAAGGCGTGACTTTCTCTTCGGTCTGCTTCTCCTGTATCAAGCCCCACGGGGCTGTGGCTTCGAGCCTGTGCTGACCGAAAGCGGTTACGTGCAACGTTCTGAAGATGTCTGTTATCGGGTCCAACTTAGCCTCCCTCTGCTCTTGAAGCCATAGTGTTCTGACTGTACAAAACAGCACAGCTTCGCTTGTCGGACAAGCGCATCATCAGGTAGAAGACGCCTCTACCATGACGGACCTTCCCCGTCCTTCCAGCGTGACAACTCCTTCACTCCCTTTTCCCGAGCCGCGCGTCCTAGGTCAATCAAAAGGTGCAAAACAGCTCGGTTCATCCCTCTTTTTGGACGAATAGACAAAATACTCGGACTCCCGAGCAGTTCCCGTCCACCGCCAAAGAACTCTACTCTACTGTACTGAATGCTACACATCGATCAAAGGAGTAATCATGGGAAAGCTAGAAGGTAAGGTTGTAGTCATCACAGGTGGATCGAGCGGCATGGCGTTGGCGAGCGCCAAGCTCTTCGTTGAAGAAGGTGCCTACGTTTTCATCACGGGTAGGAAGCAGGAGCAGCTCGATGAGGCCGTCAAGCTGATTGGCCGGAACGTGACCGGCGTGCGCGGTGACGCGGCCAATCTCGACGACCTCGACCGTCTGTTCGACACGGTCAAGCGAGAAAAGGGCAAGATCGACGTCCTGTTCGCAAGCGCTGGCAAGGGCGAAGCCTTACCACTGGGCGAGATTACCGAGCAGCACTTCGACTCGGCCTTCAACCTGAATGTGCGCGGCACGCTGTTTACGGTTCAGAAGGCATTGCCGCTGTTCAACGATGGCGGTTCGATCATCATGACCGGATCAAATGCTTCGGCGAAAGGTTTTCCCGGTTTCAGCGTGTATGCGGCGAGTAAGTTGGCGTTGCGTTCCTTCGCACGCACGTGGCTCAACGAACTGAAGGGCAGAAATATCCGGGTGAACTTGCTGGTCCCGGGGGCAATCGCCACACCGATGCAGGAAGAGGTTCTCACCAAGGAGGCGAAGCAGTATTTCGAATCCCTGATCCCGCGGGGAAAGATGGGTCAATCTGAGGAAGTCGCGACGGTCGCGCTGTTTCTTGCTTCAGACGACTCGAGCTTCGTGAACGGGGCGGAGTTGTTCGTCGACGGCGGCATGACGGCCATCTAGCGTCTGCAGACCTCGGCTAGTGGCTGACCTTCCGGCCGCCCGCAAAGTGATTTACTGCGGGACGTTTACGGAAGGTCGCCACACAGCGGAACGGATAATCGAGTGCCGTTGAAGGCCGTGGAATCAATATCAACATCAACATGTATCGGAGAAGCACCATGAGCTATGCGATTGTAGGATTCGGCAAGATAGGCCAGGCCCTCGCCCTCGCCTTCGCCCGTAAAAACATCGACGTGATCGTTGCGAGCCGCCGGCCGCCCGAGGAGTTAGCGCCGCAGGCTCGAGCGATTGGACCCACGGTCGTCGCCAAGTCGCTGCGGGATGCACTCGGGGCGGACACAATCATCTTGGCGGTCCCATTCGGGGAACATCGCGAGATTGCGAAGGCCCTGCCGAGTTGGAAAGGCAAGACGGTCATCGACGCGATGAACTCGTTTCCAGTCCCTCCTGAGGAGTTGGACGGTCTCCCGTCCTCCGCATTCGTTGCGAAGTCGTTCACCGGCGCCAAGTTGGTGAAGGGTTTTAATCACCTGGGCGCGGCCACACTGGCTATCGACCCGATCGTCGAGGGCGGCCACCGGGTGGTCTTTCTGTCGAGCGACGACGAGGACGCTATCGCTCCCGTGGCGGATTTAGCCAAAAAACTTGGGTTCGCACCCGTCAAGTTGGGAAAGTTCAACGAGGGTGGCGCACTGGTGCACGCACGCGGCAAGACTTGGGGTCAGCTCATCTTCCAAGATTTGTTCAAGAAGGAGCAGTAATCGATCTGCGACCGTGTGATTTTGGCCCGAGAAGGATGGTTCCGAAACGTCCGATTAGATCGGACACACTTGATGTAAGGGAAAACGGAGAGATTTGATGAACATCGAAGAGAATGTCCAGGTTGTGAAGGATTTCTTTGCAGCAATGGGCAGCGGCGACAAGCAAGGTCTGCTGTCGTTGGTTGCCGAAGATATTGAGTGGATCGTTCCGGGCGAGGACTGGCCGCTGGCCGGCACGCACCGCGGGCACGCGGGATTGGCGGATGTGCTTCAGAAGGCGTCCGAAGAGGTAGAAATGACATACCCAGAGCCCCCCGAATTCGTGGCGCAGGGAGACCGGGTTCTGGTCGTCGGCGTCGCTACGGGGAAAATCAAAGCCACGAATAAGGCGTTCAAGGACGATTGGGTCTTCGTCATCACTGTTCGAAACGGCAAGGTGACGAAGATCCGGGAGTACATCGACACGCAAGCACTGGCGCGGGCCTCCGAGATGGACGCGAGCCCCAGGCTTCAATCCATCTGAAATTGGCGAATCTCGGTGAGTGCATTTCGCCAATGCACGCACTGAGACACGATAACTACCGAGAAAAGTCGGCTTAACGGAAGCTATCGTGGCGGTGTCAAGACCGAAGGCGGCCCGTCTAGCATTGTGCGAACGAAGGTTTGCGCCAGCCGACGCCCCCATAGCATTCGGTGATGCAAAAGGCTGTTGCCATTGCTTCCTCACTGCCACAGGTTTGCGCAACTGGTCCTTAGCGTAGGATTTTTTGACGCTGGTGTAGTGGCCCCTGTTTGCCTGTGGTCCCTCACCTCGCTTTTTGAATCCCTTCTCTTCTAGTCCGCCTCTAACTTCTGCGAATCAACATAAGGAGACATGCATGGCAAAAGTTGTTCTGATCACAGGCGCCAACAAAGGCATCGGCTTCGAAGTAGCCCGTCAACTCGGACGCTCCGGATTTACCGTCCTGCTCGGTGCACGCGACGCGTCGCGTGGCGAAGCGGCCGCAGCAAAGCTTAGCGCTGAGGGATCTGACGTTCGCCCTGCCATCGTAGACCTTGATCGTGCGAGCGAGACAGCCACTGCACTAGCCGGCCAGATACAGAAGGAGTTTGGTCGCCTCGACGTTCTCATCAACAACGCGGGCGCCTTCGATCTCACCGGCGGCGACGGCCCAGCGAGCACCGTCTCAATCGACGCGATGAAGCGCACATTTGCCACCAACTTCTTCGGCACCGTCGAGTTCGCGCAGCGCTTTCTGCCGCTGCTTCGCGCCGCCGAAAGCGCCCGCATCATCAATGTCTCGAGCGGCCTCGGCTCCGTCGGGCTCAACAACGATCCCGCCTCCCCCTTCTACGCCGTCAAACCCCTTGGTTATAACGCTTCCAAAGCCGCGCTGAACATGTTCACCGTGAACCTCGCCTGGGAGTTGCGTGACACGAAGATCAAAGTCAACTCGATCTGCCCCGGCTTCACCGCAACTGATCTCAATAACAACACAGGCACTCAGACCCTCGAAGAGGGCGCAATCGCTATCGTCCGTTTCGCGCAACAACCCGACGACAGCCCCACCGGTGGCTTCTTCCACAAAGACGGCCCCTATCCCTGGTAGCTCGCGCTTCGCGTCTCAGGCTGTGAGGGACATTACACAAAACGTCAAAATTCGTGCGCCAACGCCCGGAGTCGAGGGCAGCCAACTTTTGTCAAGCACGTTTATCAGGACTCACCTTTTTCCTGCCGGCCCAGTCGAGACGTTGGACTCAGGTGGTACGTGGAAAGGTTCTACGAAGATGCGCTCGTACCGCACTTCCAGCACCGTCAGGGTTTCAGTGCCGCC
>FSXA01000520.1_pt1 | contig 15084 bp, 11 predicted proteins | sample 1638081 | NCBI WGS metagenome assembly FSXA01 (sample SAMEA3914788, study PRJEB12502) | metagenome | biome: forest; material: soil | place: Canada | collected 2011-07-03 | depth 0.1 m
CCCCAGGCTCCCGCCACCTCCGAGGAGGAGCTCCGGCGCGAACTCCGCCAGCGCATCGGCGGCATCGTTCCCAACTTCAACTCCGTGCTCGACGGCAGCAACCTGCCCCTGACCCCCATGCAGAAGCTGCGCGCCTCCTTCCGCAGCGCCGTCGATCCCTACCAGTTCGGGCTCGCCTCCTTCACCTCCCTCCTCGGTCAGGCCGAGAACTCCCACACCACCTACGCCGCCATCCCCGGCACTAACCCCATCCAGTACACCCAGATGGGCTACGGTCAGGGCTGGGCTGGATACGGCAAGCGCATGGGTGCCAGCTACACCGACCAGTTCGACGGCACCATCCTCGGCAACGGTGTCTTCCCCATCCTGCTCCACCAGGACGCCCGCTACTACCGCATGGGCACCGGCAGCTTCAGAAAGCGCTTTCTCTACGCCATCGGCACCACCGTCTACTGCAAGGGCGATAACGGCAAGTGGCAGCCGAACTACTCCAACCTGCTCGGCAACATCGCTGCCGGCGGCATCTCCAACCTCTACTACCCTGCCGCCGACCGGGGCTTCGGCCTGACCATGGAGCAGGGCCTCCTGGTCAGCGCCGAGGGAGCCTTCGGCGCCCTGCTGATCGAGTTCTCCCCCGACATCTCCCGCCACTTCCACCACGTCCCCAAGTCGATGAGCGACACCACCACCACCCCAGCCACCACGACGCCAGCCACAACGACCTCGGACACCCAGCCCTAATCCGGGACTCACGGCAAAACGAACGGTCAACGGAATTCCCTTTCCGTTGACCGTTCTGTTTTTTGCAACTGCATCTCAAACGGCTTTTTGTCTTTGCCTTTGTTTGTTCCTGCCTAAGCGCAGCGAAGGACCCCAGTACCCTCCCCCCGCATCGTGCGCACCTTTCACCCCATGCACCGCCGACGTGTCTTGCGCAGCAGTACGCCCAATATCCTGCAGAAACAAAACAACTTACGCCCAAGATGGCGGAAGAATGGGGATGCCCTAGTTTTTCGGTTTTGCCGCCGGCAGCGTATAGATCACTTCACCCGGCCGAGTGTAGTGCAGCTCCTCCCGAGCCTGATGCTCGATCGCACTGGGGTCGCTCTGCAGCCGATCGACGTGCTCCTTCAGGGCGTCGTTCTCCCGCTGCAGGTTGTTCAGCTCGCCGTCCAGGGTCTTCGTATCCTCGCGTTTCTGTTCATACGCGATCAGGCCATTTTGACCGAATACCACGTGGAAGCCGAACCCCACCACCAGCACCGCCGCCACTGCAGTCGCAATCCTCCGCCGAACCGAATGGATGCGCACCAGCAGCCGCAACAGCGCGGCGAACACACCTGGGCGGCGTGCCGGAATTTGCGGCGAAGACATACCTCATCATACGAACCGCCCACCGTTTTTCTTGCGGCAAATTTCCAGGCGAACCAACAATAGAACCTACTCCGAAACGCTCCTACGACGGCCTCGCGACCCGACACCGCGCGGCAAGCAGACGAATAAACTGCACGAACGCGCATCCACTTGCTATGCTTAGAGGGACTTCATGCGGCTTCTCTTCGTCATCTCGCTGGTCTCCTTTTGTGCCCTCTTCTGGGCCGTTCTCGCGGCCGCGCGCCACCTTCGGGCCAGACGCGAACGGCGCGTCAAGCCGCTCCAGCAAGACCGCTTGACGGAGATCTTCGAAGCCGGCGAGTTCCGTGAGCCGCGTTCGCTGCGCCTGGTTCAGAATCTGGTCCAGGACGTTCTCAAACCGCGAGCGCAACAACTTGAAGAAGCACCGAGCGAGTCCAGCTTTGCCCGCACCCGCGAAGACATTCGGCCGCAGCCGCCCATCGCGCCGCGACCGAGGATACTCAAACCCGCTGCTGCCGTTCGGCCGCAACAGACCATCTTCGTCGAGCGCCGCAAAGGGCCACAATCGGTTCAACCCGCTGCCGTCGAGCGCCGCGCCGATTGGGCACTCTACAATAAGGATCTGGGCGATCTCACCGATCCCTACACGCAGCCTCTCCGTTCGGCCACGGCCTCCGGAAGCAGCTCGCTCAACCGCTCGTAAGCACCGACGAAAGGGTCTCCCTGATGCACGCAACACTTCCTGTCACCCCAGCTCGCCCAACTCTGCGGCAGGCTGCGAACAGCCTCTCGACGACCATCCCCGGACGAATCGGCCTTGTCATCGCCGCATCCGCGCTGGTCGGCTTGTGCGCCCACATCTCGCTCCCTCTGCCGTTCACTCCGGTTCCGCTCACCCTCCAGAACTTCGCCGTGATCCTGATCGGCATGATCCTCGGTCCGACCCTCGGCTTCTCGGCCATGGTACTCTACCTCGCCGAAGGTGCCCTCGGAATGCCCGTCTTCACCCCGCAAGGACCAGCAGGCATCGCACATCTGCTCGGACCCAGCGCTGGATATCTCTTCTCCTATCCGCTCGCCGCCGCGGCAGCGGGATTTGCCGGCCACTTGGCGCGGCGCAACAGGACGCGTTTCGCCGCAGCCATCATCTCCGCTGTTGCCGCAACCGTCCTCATCTTCACCCTCGGTACGAGTTGGCTCGCGTATCTGCTGCATCTCAGCACCTCTGCCTCCTGGCACCTCGCCATCGAACCCTTTCTCTTCGGCGAAATCGCCAAGATCATCGCTGCGGCCGCCATCTACAGCTCGACCCGCCGCTGGCTCCGCACCTAACTCGGCTTCGGCCGCTTATCCTCCTCCACGTCGGCCGAAGCTTCTGGTCGACGCTCGGCTTCCTGCCATGTAAGAATGGCTCGCTCCAACAAGACCAAAAGGACCAATTGTATGACTGCTCCCAGCACCACGCTCCACGAAATCAGCATCGCGCACAGCCCCGACTCCGATGACGCCTTCATGTTCTACGGACTCGCCACCAACAAGGTGCGCGTCCCGGGCTTCAAGTTCACCCACACACTCCAGGACATCGAGACCTTGAACCACCTCGCGATCGACAAGGCCTTCTACGACGTCACCGCGGTCTCCTTCCACGCCTATCCCTACATGCAGGACAACTACACCCTGATGTCCTGCGGCGGAAGCGTCGGCGACGGTTACGGTCCCATGATCGTGGCCAACCGCAAGCTCACCCTCGACGAGGTCAAGAAGACCCGCATCGCAATCCCCGGAACGCTGACCACCGCCTACTTGGCGCTGCGCCTCTTCGCCCCCGATATCGAAACCGTCACCCTTCCCTTCGACAAGATCATCGCCGCCGTCACCTCGGGAGAGGTGGAAGCCGGCCTCATCATCCACGAGGGCCAGCTGACCTACGCCTCCGAAGGACTGGTCAAGGTCCTCGACCTCGGCCAGTGGTGGCAGGAAGAGACCGGTGGTCTTCCCTTGCCCCTGGGTGGCAATGCGATCCGCCGCTCGCTCGGCCACGAGACCATGCTGACCACGACCAATGCGCTGCGCAACAGCATCCAGCACGCCCTGGATAACCGCGACGCGGCTCTCGAGTACGCGATGCAGTTCGCGCGCGATCTTGACACCACGCTAGCGAACCGCTTCGTCGGTATGTACGTCAATGACCGTACCCTGGACTACGGTGAGGATGGAAAACTTGCCATTCGCAAGCTCCTTTCCATGGGTCACGAGCGTGGCATTATTCCGCACAAGGTGGAAGTGGATTTTATTGGCTAAATTAGTGTGCGGAGGGATGGAAATCCCTCCGCAACTTGTGTTATTCTAATTTTGTTGGAACGGTGAACGACCTGAAACGAAAGGGCTTCCCGCTTCGATCCCCTCATTTCATGAGGGTCCCCAACATAGTGGACGCGTAGCTCAGTTGGTAGAGCATTCGACTCTTAATCGACTGGTCGTAGGTTCGATCCCTACCGCGTCCACCACTTACCTCCCTTCCAAAATGCTGTTTCCTGTGACTGACTCTTGCTTCGGTCAAGTTCCCGCTTCTTGAGGCTTCTCTCATCCGAGAATCCGACAAGGGCCATAAAGTCACGTCCGAAATGGCCGTATCGATGTCGTGACAGAGAGGAAGCAAAGCACCTACACTTTATCGAGTGTGAGTGTCGTCGCGACGCATCCGTCGACCGTCCACTCTGTCACTTGCTCCTCCAAAGATCTCCGTTGCGGCGTCCTAGACGGGTTAAGACTGCCGTTTCGATCAGAGATTCCGTTGGTCAAGTCCTTAAGCGCAGATTTAGTCAGGAAACGAGGATACTCATGTCCGTTACGTCCCCAAACGACCTACAAACGCAACTGAAACTGCTCGCGGCGAGACGTGCCTTAGAGTTCGTCGAATCCGGCATGACGGTCGGGCTCGGTTCAGGCTCAACAGCCAAGCTATGGATCCAATTGCTCGGCGAACAGGTGCGCGATCATGGACTTAAGATTCGCGCGATCGCGAGTTCGGAAGAAAGCGAACAGTTAGGCCGTTCCTATGGCATTCCCTTCACCACCTTTGAGGAAACGAGCCAATTGGACGTCACGGTCGATGGAGCCGATGAGATTGCCCCCCGGCTCGCCCTCATCAAAGGAGGAGGCGGTAAGCTGCTTCGCGAGAAGATCGTCGCCAGTGCCTCGAAGAAATTCATCGTTGTCGCCGATAAATCGAAAAAAGTCGAACAACTCGGAAATTTTCCTCTTCCCGTCGAAGTCATCCCCATGGCGACCCCCTTAGTAAGCGCCGCCCTTCGCGAATTAGGCTTCACTCCTCGTATTCGAATGAAAGATGCCACAACGCGGTATATAACCGACGAAGGAAATCTTATCCTGGATTGCTTCGGCCTCCTTATTGCGGATCCTTACCCCATTGCCGCTGAACTCGACTCAATTGTCGGTGTGGTTGAGCATGGTCTCTTTCTCGGTATGACTGATCTTGCTTTGATTGCGGAGGACGATCAAGTAATCGAGCGCACGATCTAGCGGTCAGGTCACGGCATCCCCGGCTTCGCGCTCCTTCCCAATGACGTCTGGACGGTGCCGCATTTCCGCCTCCACTTGGCTTCGATAAATGACAAGTGTTCCGAGTGCAGCCGTTGCCGGGGCTCTGTTACATCACGCCCTCCTGTTACGCGACTTCTGCCGAAGAGTCGTGCAGATCCTTCTAGGAATTACTCGCCGGCGCGACTGATGCGGATGGAGCGGATTGCACGGTTGTCACATGGTTAGGACCACGCGGAACTGTGCGTTGCCGCTCATCATTCGCGCGTAACCCTCTGCCGCTCGCTCAAGCGGATAGGTTTCAATCATGGGACGCACGCCGGTCAGCTCCGCGAAGCGCAGGGTATCCTCGGAGTCTGCTGGTGTTCCCGCAGCCCAGCCTTGAATCGTTCGACTTCCACTGATGAGCTGTATCGGTGTCACCTCGATGGGATCGAAGGTCGCACCGATCACCATGAGCTTGCCGTTCGGCCCCAGACCATCGATTAGCTCGGACATTGCCTTCGAGCTTGGGGCCGTCGCCAAAATCACCTGTGCCCCGCCCAGCTTTTGCAACGCCTCTGCTGCGTTCGTCGCTTTGCTATCGATGTACACGCTTGCTCCGAGTTTCTTTGCGAGTGACGCGTTTTCGGACCCGCGCCCGATGGCCGCGACCTTGTAACCAAACTTGCTCGCAAATTGAATTCCGAGGTGCCCCAGACCGCCGATACCCTGTACCGCGACGAGGTCACCGGGGAGCGCACCGCTGTGCCGTAGCGCGTTGTAGGTGGTAATTCCGGCGCAGAGCAGCGGTGCAGCTTCAACGTCACTTAGACTCTCCGGGATCGCCACCAGTGCCTCCACAGGAGCCACCATGTATTGCTGGTATCCCCCGTCATAGCTGATGCCCGGAATTTTCAGATTCCGGCAGTTGCGAAAATCTCCGCGCCGGCACGAGAGACACGTTCCGTCCTGGCCGCCATGCCAGCCGACACCGACACGCTGCCCCTTCACCCACTCCAAAACACCAGAACCCACTTCATCGATGAGGCCGGCCACTTCGTGTCCCGGAACGCGCGGGTACTGAATTCCGGGCCAGAAGCCTTCTTTCGTGAGTACATCACTGTGGCAAACACCGCAGGCCTGTACCTTGATCCGCACATGTCCTGCACCCGGCTCGGGAATCTCGCGCTCCACAATCTGGAAATCTGCCCCGGGACTGGCCACTTGCGCTACCTTCATGGTTGCTGCTGCGACTGTCGTCTTTGCCATAAATCCTCCTATGAATCCTCAATCATGGTGTTAGAAAACACGGCGGCACATGCAGAAACAGGTTGACCTCTTGTTTTCAGACCGGCCTGAGGGGTAATTCGTGAAGATGGGCCTGTTCCCGCCGCAGACGTATAGCACTGGTAACAAACTTTCTTCCCGAAGTGCCGTCGTCCCCGTAAGGCTTGAACGTTGCAGCCCTGCGTCATACAGAAACTGGGCATAGCCCAATTCACTTGTATCCGGAAATTTCTCGGAATTCTTCCCGATGAATGAAACCGATTTCCAAGCTATCCGGCACCTCGACGAAATAGGGAGATACAGGGTACTTTTTGGGGAACCACTCGATCTTTACAATTGCGGAGCCTTCGGGGAAGGGCTTGCTGTTGCCGGGAATGCCTTTCTGATAGGCCTTGATTATGATGGGATTTCCCAGGGTGGCTTTGATTCCAGTGTCCGTCTGACTCACTGCGATATCCTGCCAGGTTTCGTATCCTCTGGACTCAGAAAACGCGACCCCGTTCAGCGTCTTCACCGTGTACCGGTCCCGCACTGCGCGAGCTGCGCTCAACACGATGGAGGGAAATCCCATAAGAATCACAATCGCTGGGATGCTCTTGCTCTCCATGTTCACCACCTCGGTTTCGCATTTGCGTCCCTTGAGAGGTCTTTTCTGTTTTGCGGGAGTGCTGATGTCGGTTGACTTATTGACGGACGTCTTCTCAGGTCGGGCGCTCGATGTTCGTGCAGCCCCAGGTGAATTGGTTCAGCCTGGAATGGAGAGCTGGTGCTCCACGTTCGCTAGCGAGTATAGCGCCATTTTCCGCCCAGTGGGAGAACACCGCCCAATTCCGTAACGGCTGTTGGGACAAGCAGCCGCTGCGCGTCCCGTACTTCTTGCCTGTCCGGCGCGCGATGCCGAAGCCTGCTGGCGAGCAAATGGCGTCGCTGGCGTAGCTTCCCTGCTGAATCTCATCGGCGAACTCTGCGGTAATGCTGCGCAGCGAGATCCCGACCTGATCCACATTTACGCAGGTGCCGCCCGCTTTGGCGGTCGAGTCTTCGATGAGCGTGGTGGTATCCTTATGCGCCGCGGGGACATACGCACCACGTTCTATGGCGATACATATTACTCTTAAATATAGCCTTAGCGGATCTAAGGCCAACTGCTCGACTGTGGGGATTACTCGCCATTACCCATCATTTAGAGACAGAGTCCCCACACAATCCCCAACAGTTTTTGAGCCGAACATCCGTCCCTCTAACGTAGAGCTCTTCAGCAATCAGGATCCCTTTGCCGCTAACACCGAACACTTCCACAAGGAAGCCGCCATGCTCCTAACCAACCTGGCTGTCTTCCGCTATCTGCACGACCACCCCAACGCACCCGCTGACAAACTCCCTGGTGTCATCCAATGGACCAGTGCCAACGCCACCATGCAGCATTCAGTCTGGGACTCCGCCACCAGCGCGGCATCACCGCCTTCATGCCGCAGGAAGAGGTCATGCGAAAAGATGAGCTCTACAGCTTCTTCGACCGCATAGACAAAGCCCACGAGGACGAGGCAGACGCCATCGCCAGTGCCGTCAGTTATATGCTAGAAAACTCCAACCCTTCGCAACTTCACCAAAACAAGTTCTCTCCAAACACCTTCGCCACGGCTACCTCATGCGGAATCCGGCCGAAGAGTTCGAACAGTTCCGCCCCGGCCCACCTGCGAAGCGCTCAACCATATGCTCAACATGCCTCAAGAAAATCCGTAATTTAGGCATCCTTCGTCTCCCCGAAAATAATTAATTAAGATTCCGTTCTCATGTCGATTCGGCTACACCCCGTTCGACGTATCAGCAGAGCGCCAGTGCGTAGGCGAGCAACAGCGATTCGACTGCGCTCTCAATCTGAGTTCACCGGTTAACCAACAGATAGCTAAACCCGAAAACAAGCCACCCAACCATCGCTCAACCCAAAGGAGATTTCGCAATGCGATTCATGGTCATCGTCAAAGCAACCCCAGAGCCAGAGAAAGAAGGTGCCCTCCCCGATCCACAGCTCATGGCCGAGATGGGCAAGTACAACGAAGAGCTTAGCAAGGCTGGCGTCCTGCTCGCCCTCGATGGCCTCCACCCCAGCTCCAAAGGCGCACGCGTCAAATTCTCCGGCAAATCGCGTACCGTCGTCGACGGCCCCTTCACCGAGGCCAAGGAGCTCGTCGCCGGCTTCTGGCTCTGGCAGGTCAAGTCCCTCGAAGAGGCCATCGAGTGGGTTAAGCGGGCTCCCAGGTGCAACGCCGGCGACTACGAAATCGAAATCCGCCAGGTCTTTGAGAGGGAAGACTTCGCACCCATCCTGTCCGAAGAGCAGATCCAGCACCAAGTACGTCTCCGAGCTCCGCTGCCCAATCAGACCGCCAACAAATAGCCCCTCTTGCATCCACGGATTGAAGCTGGTGTGACGATGGCACCTTGATGAACACTTCATCAAGGTGCCATTTCTCTCCCAACCGAACTCGCTTTTTCCCTCAACCGGGCGGCGTAAACGCAGCCGAACTTCTGGCATCCTTCCCGTCCCGGTTTATACGTCACCGGGACGCCCCGCTTCGCCATGATCTCCTCGATATTCCGATAGCTCCAAAGTACAGCTATATACATTGCTCCTCGGCCTCGATCGGGTGACGGAGGTATCTGCTCTCAGTGGCATTCACAACGCCAGCTGGTGAAAGACGTTTTGAGTCTGATTACATCCGTATCGGATATGCCCCAGGGAAGATGGCAGTCGCGATCACTAAAAATGACATTTCCTAGACATTTTCGAGACATGGTAACGGTGGGATCGCCCTATAGTACCAAAGAGACGAATCCATCCGTCCCACCGGTTTCTACTTATCTGTATCGATCGCCAACTTTCCGTCTGTCTGAGGTCTTTTGAACGTGAGATTGTTCGCTGGCTCTATCTACTGAGGATGTGATGCACGCACAACGAGAAGATCCCGCGATCCCTGCATGGAGTAGTGACCAACTTGACGTTCTCACACCCCCTGAGATTGAAGCTCCCTATTTTGATCAGACTCTCAACGCCTGGATACTGAGCAAGCACTCGGACATTCTCGCGGCGTTCCATACCTCTAGCCTCTGTCCGGTCGGCTCGAACAGCAAGAAAATCCCGGAGCAAGCAGAGGAGACTCTTCGGACGAAGATGCGTACGGAGACGAGGGCGGCCCTTTGTCCTGGGCAGCTCAAGGCGTGGCGCGAACAATGGGCTCCTGAAATCGAGGCGCGCGTTCGTACTCTGCCAACGGACAAGCCCATAGATCTTCTGGCTGCTTACGCGGAGCCGCTTTGTCTCTCACTCGCGGCTATGGTGACTGCCATATCGCAGAAGGTGGCCAGTAGTCTAAGCGAACTGGCACGTATCGTGTCGGCCAGCGCTGCAGAGCCTTACGATGAGGAACTCCGCATCGCCGCAAAAAAAGCGAATGAGGAACTTCGTTGCCCCTTCAACTCAGTCCATGAGGCCCTGAGAGACTCCAGTTTTGTGGCGCTATCTCAGACCGTACCGCGCATGCTCGGCAACGCATGGTTCGGTCTGTTGCGCTATCCGCAGCAGTGGAGCCTCCTCCATACAACACCTGGACTTACGGAACAAGCCGTCGAAGAGCTGATGCGTTATGCGGGACTTGTCCGCATCATCGCCCGCTATGCAACAGAAGATATCAAATTGAACGGTCTCTCCATCTCCAAGGGAGAGCGCATCATCATGAGGATTTTTGCAGGCAATCGCGACCCGGAATGTTTCGCTAACCCCGATCAGCTCGATGTGCTGCGGCGGTCTGCCGGCAGCCTAGGGCTGGGTGCTGGTTCTCACTCTTGCGTGGGCGCGAGCTTGATTCGCATGGCTGCCGTGATGCTTACGAGGCCCTTGATGCAGAGTTTTAGTTCGGCGAACCTGACGCGCCCCGTGGAATGGAAAGGTGGGTCCGTCTGCCGCTCGCCGCGGTTTCTGTGGGTCAATTTGCATCCAACTGCTTACCCTGTCTCTCGCCAAAACAGCGATCTACCATTAGATCAAGCAGATGAGTTGGGTATTTAGTTTTCGACGGTCCCTATGCAACCATGGATTCATGAACGCTGCTGAGCCTGTTGCCTCTTCTGGCTACTCGCTTTTTTGTTCTGCCACGATTTGCTTCTGGACAATCTGGCCATCCGGCAACAGCTTGCTGTCTTGAAAGTGCGGCATCCGCAGCCGCGGTTTGCCGCTTCCAGAAAATTGTTCTGGGTGATGTTACGTCGGCTCTGGCTGGGATGGAAGCAGGCGTTGATCCTTGTCCAACCGGAGACCGTTGTCGCTTGGCGTCACGCTGGATTCAAGTTGTATTGGAAGGGGCTCTCACGGTCCTTCAAGAAGAATCAGGACTATATCTGAGGTAGATCTCCTGATTGAAAGGCTGAGCGCTTACTCGTAAGACTCTGGAGTCTTCGCCTTCCTCGGCGCAAACCGAGTGGCTTACGAAGAGTCCGTCTTCCGAACACAGTGGCGGGAGCATACCTGACTCACACCGCGTAACAGAATATTTACCGAATCTACCAGACTCATTTTTCCAGGATCTATTCTTCATGCCCGAAAATCCGGCAACCGCTGTTCCGCAAGCTCCATAATTGGCCGCCCGATCGAAGGCCGGTGATCGAAGCTAGTCAGCCATCAACCTCGACTAGACCACGAAAACTGATCTTGTAGCGCTGGTACCAGTGGGCGCACAAGATGATTATCTCAATCCCCAAGAAACCACTTATCCAACCGCATCTCGCTATTTGCAGCAAATCCAAGAAACAGCCTCCAACGCTCACTCAGACATAAATGACAAAGTCTTGACAATTCTCAGACGCCCACGTGACACGGTCGCTGAAGAGGAAAGGCAAGCTGTCAATCAGGAGCCTCGTTAGCATGCCCAAGAACTCCGTCTCATCCAGGAAGATCGTCTTCTTCTTCCCTTCCTTCGCAAGCTCAGAAGCGACGGCACCTCTGGGCATCCTCGCCGTCGCAACCCCACTCATCCGAGCCGGATTCGACGTAGTTCTCATTGACTCCACCATCACCCCCCAATTTAAACAACGCGTGCTCGAAGAGGTTCGAGACGCCGTCTGCCTGGGCATCTCGCTCGTCACCGGTCCCATGATTCGCGAGACGGTAGAGATCGCGCGTGCAGTTAAGGAATGGAACCCCGATTTCCCCATTATCCTCGGCGGATGGCATCCCTCTCTCCTTCCCGAACAAACCCTTCAAGCTGAATGTGTGGACTACGTCGTTCGTGGGCAGGGGGAGGATGCTCTCCTCGAACTCGCGCAACATCTCCAGAACCACTCTGCCCCAGATCTCATAGCAGGTATTGGCTTCAAACGCGGCGGCAAGCTCATCATGACGCCCGAACGCCCCCTCAAGCCACTCATCGATATGCCTCCCAAGGCATATCAGATTGCTGATTTCGACGCCTACGAGCGCGGCTGTGGCAAACGTTGGGCCATGTATACCTCCTCGCTTGCGTGCCCGTTCAACTGTGGGTACTGTACGAACGCCGGTGTCTACGGCCGCAAGTGGAACGCTCTCCCGTCTGAACAGTTCGTTGAAGAGACAGTTGATCTCACCCGGCGCTATCTACTGGAGATGTTGTGGGTGGTCGACGATAACTTCATGGTCGATCTTGACCGTGTACGAGGTATCGCGGAGGGCCTTGTACGCGCGAAGTCGCAGTTCAAGTGGAGTGTGCAAGCCACGACTAACATGGTCGCCCGTCTCTCGCATGAGGATTTGAAACTACTGCGCCGTGCGGGGTTGCAGCAAATCTGCCAAGGCGTTGACTCCGGCTCTCCCAAGATTCTGCAGCTGATGAATAAGACATTTCAGGACTTCGACCAGATCTACGAGAGCGCCGCACGCTGCCTTTCTGCCGACATCCGGCCCTCCTTCAATATCATCTTCGCTTTCCCGGGAGAGGGCCTGACGGAACGCCGCGAAACCGTCAACTTCATGATGGACGTCTGCCGTCGCTTTCCTGGTGCCGAGTTCTGGACTAACATCTTTACGCCATATCCCGGCTCGCCCATCATGAAGCGCGCCGAGGAAATGGGCATAGAAGTTCCCAAGACGCTCGAAGGATGGGCTGACTACTTCCCACGTTACACCCAGCTTCCCTGGCTCAAGGGTAAAGAGCACGACCGCCTCCAGATAACGCGCGATTACCTCCGCATCGCCTTCGACCGTATCCCCATCGCGGCCGACACTCGCGGCCCTATCACGCGCATCGTTCAGAAGAGCCTCTCGCTTCCGGCCCGCTGGCGCCTCGACCACGACGTTTACAAGTATCCCGTGGAGATCTGGCTCAACAACAAGCTGAAAAAACGCATGTCCGCAGCACACAAACCCGCTGTCGATGCCAAGCGTCTCGCCAACACTCCTGCAGAGGCTGCATGCTAGAGGTATCTGACCAAATCGTCCCTCCAAGCCGGGGTAAGGTGATCCTATTCTATCCACCCTATGATGGACCGCCTCTCGGTGCACCCCTCTCTCTGCTCTCGCTTGCCGGTACATTGCGGGAGGCCAACTTTGAGGTCGCACTGATCGACGCTGCGATCGAGCCAAAGTACCTCGATAAGATCCGTGAACATTGTAAGCATGCAATCTGCATTGGCGTCTCGGTCCTCACTGGTCCCATGATTCGCGGCGCGATCGAAGCAGCACAGTTTGTCAAGGAACATGCACCCGCCGTGCCCGTCATCTTCGGAGGCTGGCATCCGACGCTCTGCCCAGAGTCCACCCTGCGCGAGCCTTATGTCGATATCGTCGTGCGTGGGCAGGGCGAGGCTACCATCGTTGAACTCGCGAAGGCCCTCGTCGACAAGAACCCGCTCGACTTTATACAGGGCATCTCCTGGAAGAAGAACGGACGTCTCATCGAAAACTTTGAGCGCCGTGTTCAGCCCATGGATGCCTTTGCACCGCCGGCCTACGAGTTCACTGACTTTGACGCCTATGAACGTATCTCTGGCAAACGCGAACTCGCGTACGCCACCAGCGTTGGCTGCCCATACGCTTGCAACTACTGCACGGACATGGTGGTCTACAAACGCCGCTTCAACGCATACGCTGCTGAGCACGTCGTTGCCGAACTCGTGGGCCTCGTCCAACAGTACCGCATCTCCAATGTCGCACTGCTCGACTCCAACTTCCCAGTCGACCTCCGTCGCGCCATCGCTATCGCCCAGGGAATCCGAGACTCCGGCGTCAAGTTCACCTGGACCTTTCAGGCATCCACCGACTTCATTTGCCGCATGAGTCAGGATGAAGTGCAGTTACTCGCCGACAGCGGTGTCAGCTATATGGGCTTCGGCACGGAGTCTACCTCCAAGGCTGTTCTCAAATTGATGAACAAGCGCCATCAGCGCGTAGATGAAATGTATGAGACTGCGCGCAAAGCATCGCTGGCGGGTATACGGGTTACATTCAACCTCATACTCGGTTACCCAGGTGAGACCGAACAAGATCGGCTAGAGACCTTCCGAACGATGTCAGATATTGGTAGGAAGTTCTCGAATGTACGTTTCTCTCCCAATATCTTCACACCTTATCCAGGCATTCCAATCTGGCCGCAGTTGCGTGAACTCGGGGTCATAGAACCTCAGACCCTCGAAGACTGGATGACCATGCCACTGGGAGCTAACCTTCTCCCTTGGCTCAGGGGACGCGAGCTTGCACGTCTTGATCGAATGCTCGAGTACTTTCTTTTACTCAATCAGGTCCGCCACAAGTCTGGAGCAGGCAATCTCCAGAAGCATATTGGCCGGCTCATTAGCCGGCCAATACGCTGGCGGCTCGACTCCTGCCACTTCTCCTTCCCCTGGGAGATATGGCTTTCGCGTGTCTCAGAGTATCTCGTCACGCGCCGTTCCCTCGTCACAGGGCAGCCGTTGCCGGTGCTCACGCCCTTGTCCAAACAGGAGTCAGCCAATGCCTGCTAACCCAGTCAGCGTCCAGCTCACACTCGCATGTAACGCCGAGCAATGGCCACGCATAGAGGATAGGAGAGCTTGATGCCGGACCTTCTACTTACCCACGGTTATTTTCTCTTCGATGATCCGAAAGAAATTCAGATCATGAAGCCCTATGCTCCTCTGGGGATTCTCTATCTATGCTCCCATCTACGCGCGCGGGGTTTTGACGTCGACGTATATGACACGACCTTCTCCAGTAAGCTAGCCCTCATTCAGCACCTGCGCACCGAGACTCCAACGGTGCTCGGCATCTATGCCAACCTGATGACACGGACAAACGCTGTGGAAATCATGGCGGTCGCGCGCGAGGCTGGCTGGCGTGTCATCGTCGGTGGTCCAGAACCAGGAGCCTACGCGCAGGAGTACCTAGACTCTGGCGCGGAATTCGTGGTCTTCGGCGAAGGCGAAGCGACGATGGAGGAATTGCTGATCGCCATACGCGCACGCGCAGACCAGACCGACGCCGGCTGGAGATCTAAGATCGCTGGGGCAGCATTCCTCGATGAGTCCGGGCACTTCCGTCAGAACCCACCACGGGCCCAAATCGCGGATCTTGACGCGCAGCCGTGGCCCGCGCGCGATGCCATCGATCTTCATCGCTATGTCGAAGTCTGGCGCACACATCACCAACAGGGTTCAGTCAATTTCATCACTGCGCGTGGCTGCCCGTATAAATGCCGTTGGTGCAGCCACCAGGTTTACGGCCAAACTCACCGTCGCCGCGGTCCGCTCAAGGTCGTCGACGAACTTGAGTTCCTCCTCAATGAGTACACACCAGACATCGCCTGGATCTCGGACGACGTCTTCACCATCAACCACGATTGGATCCGTAAGTATGCAGGCGAGATGCGTCGCCGCAATCTCCATATTCCGTTCGAG
>FSXA01000599.1_pt1 | contig 14897 bp, 10 predicted proteins | sample 1638081 | NCBI WGS metagenome assembly FSXA01 (sample SAMEA3914788, study PRJEB12502) | metagenome | biome: forest; material: soil | place: Canada | collected 2011-07-03 | depth 0.1 m
CGGTTACACCAACCACACGCTTTTGCCCGAAGCGCTGGAGCGCTGGTCACTCGAAATCTTTGCGAATCTGCTGCCGCGGCATCTTGAGATTATCTACGAGATTAATCGCCGGTTTCTGGACGAGATGCGCAGTCGATTTCCCAAGGATGACGCGCGAATGCGGAGGATGAGCATCATCGGGGAGGACGGTGAGCGTAGCGTGCAGATGGCGCATCTTGCCGTTGTCGGCAGCAAGGCGATCAACGGCGTCGCCGAGCTGCACACGGAGCTACTGGAAAAAACTACCTTGCACGACTACTACGAGGCCTTCCCGGAACGTTTCAGCAACAAGACAAATGGTGTCACTCCCCGGCGCTGGCTCATGCTCTCCAATCCCGAGCTTACCGGGTTGATCAACGAGACCATCGGCACAGGCTGGCACAAGGATTTATACGGCTTGAAGTTGCTGGAACCCTTTGCCAAGGACAAAGGTTTCCTCGATCGCTGGAAGAAGACGCAGGAAGCTTCGAAAGGTCGGCTCGCCGCATACATCAAAGACGCGATGTCTATCGATGTGGATCCGACCTCGATGTTCGATGTACAGGTAAAGCGGATGCACGAGTACAAACGCCAGCACTTGAATGCGCTGCATATACTTTCGCTTTACTGCCAGATCAAGAGCGGCACGGTCAAGAACTTCACACCGCGCACGTTTCTATTTGGAGGAAAGGCCGCGCCCAGCTATACGATGGCGAAGCTCATCATCAAACTGATATGCCAGGTAGGGGAACTGGTCAACAACGATCCCCACGTCAAGGATATGTTGAAGGTCATCTTCCTCCCGAACTACTCGGTATCGCTGGGGCAACGCATCTACCCAGCCGCCGACCTCTCCGAGCAAATCTCCACGGCTGGCTTCGAAGCCAGCGGCACCGGGTGCATGAAATTCATGATGAACGGAGCCGTCGCAATTGGCACGTTGGACGGCGCGAACATCGAAATCCGCGAAGAGGCAGGCGAAGAAAACTTCTTCCTCTTCGGCCTGACTGCATCGGAAATCAGCGACCTGCAAAAGGCCGGCTATAACCCACGCAATTACTACGATAAAAGTCCGCTACTGCGCGAGGTGTTGGATGGTTTGCGGGATGGGAGGTTCTCAAACGGCGATCGCAATTTGTTTGCACCGCTGGTAAATGACCTGATGAATTTCGATCGCCATTTCGTGCTCGCTGACTTCGATGCCTACGCCACAGCGCAGCAGGAAGCCAGTAAAGCCTTTGCCGACACCTCGCACTGGGGGACCATGTCGCTGCTGAATACAGCGCGTTCCGGCAAGTTCTCATCCGATCGCACGATCCGCCAATACTGTGAGGACATTTGGAAGTTGCCGCTCCCGAACCACTAACCTCGACCTCAGAAATTGCTCTTCCACGCTCCACCACTTACCTCGCAATCCCACTACGCCTTATAAATCTCAACCCCACATTGCCCGGTCGTCATCAGAGCGATCGACCTGGGTTGAACGGTGTAAGCGACAAGATGCGTTGTCTCGACACCTTGCTCCAGAAAGTCCATCGGCGAGTCCTGAAACGTGTCGATGAGCCGGCGCCATGGTCCACAGCCGCTTGGAACAGAAGGCAAAGCGAAGGACAGAGGCTTCCAATATGCATTAGTCATCAAGTGAAATCCGCCTCCCCCACTAAGGTAGGCAGTCGCGGCGAGGCTATGAGAGTCAGCCGAAAGATCAGGCGTCCACAGGTGAACACCGTGCCACTGGATCTTTGCTCGCTCGATGAATTCGGCGAGCGACAGAAATCTCCCACCTTGATTCGCGGAAAAACGCAGCCGCAATTGGATCAGGAGCTGAGTGAACCTGTGAAGATCGGCATGCTTCTGACACAGACTCCAGTCGAACCAACTCACCTCATTGTTTTGGCAATACGCATTGTTGTTGCCACGCTGGGTCCTCCTGACTTCGTCCCCCATCATCAGCATCGGTGTGCCAACTGAGAGCAGATTGAGCGTCAGGGCATTGCGGACCTGGCGCGCACGCAGGCGCTCGACCTCCGGATCTTCGCTGGGGCCTTCCACTCCGCAGTTCCACGAATAGTTTTCCGAGCTTCCGTCGCTGTTCTTCAACCCGTTCGCTTCATTGTGCTTTTCATTGAACGAGAACAAATCATTGAGAGTGAAGCCGTCGTGACAGGTCACGAAATTAATGCTCTGCTCCGGCGGATGGCTCCATTCCACATAAATATCGGGGCTACCGAGAAGTCTCTGTCTCAGGTTCCGCACGGTGTCGCGGTCGGACTTGAGAAAGCGCCGAATGTCATCACGAAAACGTCCGTTCCATTCCTTCCAGCTATCACCGCCAAAGGACCCCACCAGGTAGAGTCCGCCCGCATCCCACGCCTCTGCGATCAGTTTCCTGCCCGCAAGCACAGGATCGGAATCGATGTCCCACACGATAGCAGCATCATGGACTGACTTACCATGTGAGTCCCGAGTTAACACCGCAGCAAGGTCGAATCGGAAGCCATCCACATGCATCTCGGAGACCCAGTATCGAAGACTGTCGCTGATCATTCGACGGACGACGGGAAAGTCGGCATTGAGTGTATTGCCTGTGCCGGTGTAATCCGCATATTGCGAGAGATCATCCGATAGGAGGTAGTAAAACCGATTGTCCAATCCTTTGAAGGAGAACGTAGGTCCCTCGATACCACCTTCAGCAGTGTGGTTATACACCACATCGAGAATGACCTCGATGCCGGCTTTGTGCAGAGCCTTCACCATGTCGCGAAACTCATCCAGGCACCCCAACGGATCACCGCGTGACGAGTAGCCGCCGTGAGGCGCAAAGAAAGACATCGGACTATAGCCCCAGTAGTTCTCCAGACCGGCTGGCGCATCCTGCGCGTCAAACTGAAAGACCGGCATCAGCTCCACCGCCGTGATGCCCAGATCCTTCAGGTACGGAATCTTCTCGATCAGCCCCGCATACGTTCCTCTCTTCTCCTCGGCAACGCCGGAGTTGGGATTCCGCGTGAATCCGGCAACGTGCACTTCATACAGAACCGTGCTGGAGAACGGATGATCGAGAGGCCGATCGCCCTCCCAGTCATACTTGCTGAGATCGGCGACCACGCTTTTCGCGGAGGTTCCCGCGTTGTTCCCGGATCTCGCCGCAGCACTCCGTTGATAGTTCTTCGCGGAGATCGCCCTGGCATACGGATCGAGCAATATCTTCTCAGCATCGAAACGATGCCCCTGGTCGGGAGCGTAGGGCCCACTCATCCTGTAGCCATACAACTGGCCTGCCTTTATCCCCGGCAGGTGAACATGCCAGTAGTGCGAGCTGCCGCTCGTTCCGAGATCGACGATGCGGCTCGGCTCGGCGGCATCCTCCGTATCGAACAGTAGCAATTCAGCACGAGTTGCATGATAGGAGAACACGCTGAAGTTCACGCCCGTCGCCGTGACACTTGCACCTAACGGATAAGAGTTCCCGATCTTCATGTTCTATTCCTATATCTCCAGGCGAATCGATGGCAAGAGATATAAGGGCGCCGCGACATTGCCCGGCCGATATAACACATCTCCCTTCTCAGCTGGGAGGCGCACCCGAGACACTTCAGGAACATCATTTTGTCTGCCGTTGCGGAAGCCTTAGAGAATTGAAGCCGAGAGTTAATTCCTTCGCGGCTCCATGATGACTGCTGCTCCTGCTTGGCTGATGACTTCGTCCTGCGAATCGGTGCCGCCCGAGCAGCCGATTGCTCCGATAATTACCCCTTGGTCGATCAGCGGAATTCCTCCTCGAGACGCGATGATTCCATCGAACGCCAGCAGATAGTTGAGATGCATAACCTGTACACCATCCTCAAATACTTTGGTCGGGCGTCGGAAGGTCGCAGCCGCTCGCGCCTTGTGTTCCGCAATCTGAATGGACGCAAGCATCGCGCCGTCCATTCGCTGAAAGGCGACTAAGCTACCACCCGAATCGGTCACCGCAACATTCATCTTCCAATTCCGCTTCTTCGCCTCTGCCACTGCGGCGTGAATCACCGCCTCGGCTCGGTCGAGTGATATCGGAAGTCCATAAGGAACATCGAATGGTATTTCATTTGGGATGAAGTCAAGAGGATTCGATGTAGTTGGCTGTGCTTCAGTGGAGATCGCCGTGTTCTGCTTGGGCATATATCTTCCTTTCGAGTGATTGCAGAGGCCGGGGCCCTCAACAATCGACGTTCTCTTACGCCGTGATCAAAGCAGGTTGGAATGTTAGACACAATTAGACGATAGTGTCGTCGACACCTTAGTCTCGGGTGCTCTCGTTGCGCGTTGCCTTCATCACTGAAGGCGATACGAAGGTATTGCCAACACCATCGTCTGATTGCGCGACTCGTTGTGTTCTGGCTGAATGGATGAATCAGAAGACGGCTGATTGTTTTGCCGTCTCCGATCGCCAGTTCACCAGGAAAAAGGAGAACCCCATGACAATCTTGACCGCACCTGTAAAAGCCGCGCAGCTTCGCATCGCGCGACCGTCGCCCGCATACTGGCGTGTCACCATCGACAATCCGCCGCTCAACGTCATGGGACCAGAAATGGTTCGCGAGTTCCAGCAAATCATCGCGGCAATCGAGGCCGATGAGCAGCTAAGAGTTGTTGTCTTCGACAGCGCGGTCGATGGCTACTTCCTGAATCACTCCGACTTCCAGGCGAAGCTGCAGGACCTTACGTCAATGCCCAACGGTCCCACTGGCTTGCCGCCTTGGCCAGACTTTCTCGTGCGCCTGACCCGCGCTCCAGTCGCCTCCATCGCGCTCATCCGCGGCCGTGCGACCGGCAACGGCAGCGAGATCACGCTCGCCTGCGACATGAGTTTTGCCAGCAGCGAGAAAACCATCATCTCGCAATGGGAGGTCGGCGTAGGCATGGTCGCCGGCGGCGGACCCATGGCCCGGCTGCCGCGGCTGATTGGCCGGAACCGCGCCCTCGAAGTGCTCTTGAGCTCGGAAGACATCCGTGCAGATCAGGCCGAAGCCTACGGCTACATTAATCGCGCACTGCCCGACGCCGACCTCGACGCATTCGTAGACGCGCTCGCGACCCGGATCTCCCGGTTCGACAAATGGGCGATCGCCAACACCAAACGTCTCGTCAACACCAGCCTGCCGCCCGACGTAGAACTCGGTGCCGGATGGAGTGCGTGCATCGATTCGCTCGGACGATCCGCCGCCCAGGATGGTATCAAAGCGCTGACTGCCCGCGGCTTCCAAAAGCCCGGCGACGCAGAGAATCGGCTCGGATATTACCTGGGGCAAATCGCGGGCTCAGGCATATAAACTCCGTTGGAGCAAAACCGCACCAAGGGATCATGGTATCCGAGGCAGGAGATTCGATATGGCAGAAACGAAAGAGCAGCTCGTCAAGGAAGCAGAGGAAGGTGCTGTTCGACCTCACCAACCTGGCCAGGACATCTTCAGAGCAGTGCTCTCTGAAGACGTCGACTGGAAGCCTTTTCCGGCCTTTCCACCGTCGGTACGTTTGGCCGTGGTTGTCGGTAAACCCTCGGAGCCCGGCCCGTACACCATCAGGGTTAAGGTCCCCCACGGCGTGAAGCTGATGCCGCACCAGCACCCGGAGGATCGAGTCTACACCGTGATATCGGGCGTCTTTTACATCGGTCTCGGTGATCAGTTCGACGCCGATAAGTTGGAAGCGTATCCGCCCGGTAGCGTCGTAGTTCTGCCCGGCAATACGTCTCATTTCCATTGGGCGAAGTCGAGTGAGTACGTCACCCAGGTCTCTGCGATCGGACCGCTGGGCATTGAATATGTGAGCGCGAAAGATGATCCGCGAGACAACAACCCCTAAGTCAGGACACCGGTAGGCTCGGACAATGCCCTGTCAGCGCCCGCGAATCGCAACAGCGCGCCCGCGCTAAGTATCTCCATTCATCGAGCCAAGATAACGACGCGCCGAGGCCTGCTTCTAGTCGACTATCAGCCTTTGGGCAAAGGTGCGAGGCGAAGCCGCACGGCGATCTTAACCAGATTCGGAAGAGAGTCGGCCTGCATCTTTTGCATGACTCTACCTCGGTGCGCCTTCACGGTAATCTCACTGATCCCCAGCTTCCCCCCGACCTCCTTATTCGAGAGCCCCGAAACCACCAGGGCTAGAACCTCCCGTTCGCGAGGCGTAAGCACTGCGTAACAGTTCTTGAGCGCCCCTATCTCCGACTCGCGGCGAAGGGCATTGCGGCTGCGTTCAATAGCCTGCCGGATAGCGCTCAGTAGCGCCTCGTCGTCAAATGGTTTCGTCAGAAATTCAATGGCGCCGCCCTTCATCGCCTTCACCGTCATGGGCACGTCGCCATAGCCGGTGATGAAGATGATCGGCATGTCGACCCGTTCGGAGGTGATGCGCTTTTGCAAATCGAGACCATTGAGGTCAGGCAGGGAGACATCAAGTATCGCGCAACTCGGCACAAAGGCTCGCGGGCGCTCCAGAAATTCCTGTGCGGATGAAAAGGCCTCCGGCTCCCAACCTGCGTGGCGGATCAACAACTCGAGCGATTCTCGCACCGAGATATCATCATCGACAATGAACACAATGGGTGTGGCGGAGGACATGGCGCGTAACCTCGATTCGGGACCCGAGACTGTTCGCTCAACTAACAAATATATTGACCCATCGCTTCAGCGCGCAAGCGCGCAATCTACCTATTTCCCTGAAGCGTGGCGTTGAGTGCGTCCAGCAGATCCGCCTCGCTGGAGGGTTTTAATAAAAAACTCATCGTTCTTAAGTGAGTGCGGCGCCCTGATCCTGCGGAATAGAGAATGCAAACGAGCAGCCCGGCCCGTCGTTCGCGGATGCCCAGAGACGACCGCGATGAGCCTCAATGATCGAACGGCTGATAGAAAGCCCAATCCCCATACCGTCGCTCTTGGTTGTATAAAACGATTCGAAGAGCCGATTGGCAGCATTCGGGGTGAAGCCAATACCAGTATCTCGCACGGTCAACTGGACGTTCCTGCGATCGTCACTGTCCGTTTTGATCAGCAGTTGTCTCGGCCGGTCGTGGACATCGCGCATCGCATCTGAAGCGTTGCGAAGTAGATTCAGGATGACCTGCTGAATTTGGATGCGGTCGCCTTTCACCGCGGGCAGATTCTCGGCTAATTCCTGTTGCACCACGATACGGTTGCTTTGGAGATCGCTCAACGAGAGCGCGATCACCTCCCGCGTGGCATCATTCAGGTCCACCGGCTCTTCGACGGCATCACTTTTCCTGAACAGGTCCCGTAACCGTGCGATCACGTCCGACGCTCGATTTCCGTCGCGAATCGTTCGCCGCACTGTCTCGCGTGCCCCATCGATATTTGGAGGATCGCTGTCCAGCATACGTAAGCAGGTGCCGGCGTTCGTCATGATGCCCGATAGCGGTTGATTCACTTCATGTGCAATCGACGCCGTAAGCTGCCCCATGGTCATCACGCGCGTCACATGCGCTAGTTCCGCCTGCGTTTTGCGCAGCTCTTCCTGGGACTGTCTCCAGTCGTGCATGTCCACAACGGTGCCGAACCATTTTAGAATCCGCCCCTGTTCGTCCAGCAATGGAACTGCGCTCGTTATGCACCATCGGTATGTGCGATCGGCAGTATGCAAGGTGCGAACTTCGACTCGATACGGCTCTCCGGTCGCAAGACAGGAGAGCCATATTTGCGTGGCCTGATCGACATCGTCCGGATGAAGAAGCTTTCTCCATCCGTCCCCCATGATTTCTTCGGCCGATAATCCTGAGTAATCGAGCACGCGCATGTTGCAATAGTCGATCAATCCGTCCGGTGTGGCACTCCATAGCATCTCCGGAATCGTCTCCGTCATCTGGCGCAGGTTGAACTCGCTCTGCAGCAGCATCTGTTGTGCAAGTTTTGACTCGGTAATGTCCCGGATAAATGCGCTGAAAAACCATTCCTTGCCTAACTTCAGGGGCATCACTTGTAGCTCAACTGGAAACTGAACGCCACTACGCTTGACCGCTGTCATCTCAATGCGTCGTCGCAATAATGGGCCATCCCCGCTGGCCAGGAAATGACGCAGGCCGCGCTCATGCGCCATCTGTTGTGCCTTCGGAATAATCAAATCCGACATGCGCCGGCCAATCGCCTCCATCGGATTCCACCCGAAGATGATGGCAGCCCGCTCGTTCCAGCTCCCGATGATTCCTTCGGCATCCATCGTTACAACCGCATCCAACGCGGTGTCCACGATCAACCGGGTTTTTTCTTCGGCTCTCCGCAGATTCTCCTGGAACTCTTTCAAGTCACCGATGTCGGTAGCTGTGCCGACAAACCGCACAGTATTTCCGTCGGAGTCATTGAGTGCCACGGCTCGATTCAGATGCCAGCGATATTCTCCATCGTGGTCTCGGCGAAATCGAGTTTCCATCGTGAAGCCCTGCCTCGAACGTATCCCATCCCAAAATGCAGTGGAGGCTGCCTCGCGATCTTCAGGATGAATCGCATCCATCCAGGCCTCGGGATTGGCTTGGACGAATTCGAGTGTTTGACCGGTGTAATCCAGCCATCCTTGGTTCACAAAATCTGGTACGCCGTCGGGCTTGAACGTCCAGGCTGCTACCGGAATATGCTGCAGCAAGCCAACCTGAAGTTGCAGTTCTTCGTTGGATTCGGCAAGCTCTCGTGTGCGCTGCTCGACCCGTCGATCGAGCTCGGTTGCGAGACCCCTCTGCTCGCCCAGCAGCCTTGCCTCCTGCAATCCGATGGCCGCCTGATTAGCAGCCACGCTCAAGACAAGCTTTTCAGTTTGCCCCGGAAAATCCGCTCGCTTCGATCCTGCTACGAGCACGCCCACATCGCCTTGAAGCCCAATCAGCAAGGGCACAATCGAAACGTCCCCATCTCCAACTCGTTCCCTCACGAAGAGTGGCCAATTCTTCGGGTCATCTCCCAGAAAGTTGTTGATCAGGTCGCCAATCTTCTCTGGATGATCAGCCAGGTTGAGCGATCGAGTGCTCCGCACCATCTCGAACGGTGTCTCATCGAGTGCCGAATTTAATCGAACGTAGGCGAAATCCAGACGCAGCATGCCGATGAGTGCGTCGAGCAGTGTGCTGACCACTTGGGACGCGTCGCCCCCAACCCACAGGGCGGGAAGCGCGAGGATACTGACCAGATCGCTAATGCAGCCCCGGAGTCGCTTGATTTCTTCAGCTGGATCTTCGACTTGCGCTTCCATGTTTGTTCGCCTAAGAGAACACCACATCCAATGTGTCGCGCCGTTCGCGCAGAAAGACATCGGGTGGGACAAAGAATGGATTCTGATGGAGGAGTCCACCGACGATGACCATCGGGTGCGTTCGCAGAATATCAATCACCGCATCTCCGCCAAATTTCTTAAGATTGTAGGTGCAGATCACAGCATCGTCGTGACGGTTCCAGACATCGTTCACACGCGATTCGAATTGAATCACATCTTCCAGCCGAGACTCATCACCGAGCACCCAATCCATTCGACAGACGATGCGACTCAGCGGGAACCCTCCCTCAGCATTGCCGCTGGCCAATTGTTCGAATGTCTCGAGCATCCGATCCTGGTCGAACTTGCCATCGCGAAGGTACGCCTCCGTATTGATCCTGACATCTAATTGCCCGGTTCGTTGCGCAGTCGCCGCGTCGATCCCCGCAGCGGCCAGCCGATGGAAATGTTCGTCGTGTTGGTGCGGGTTCACAACATGAACGGCCTTATCGCCGCACGCCAATCCATCCCTAATGAACGGAAGCAACACGTGGTACTCTTCCTCTTCGGTTGAGAAAAATGCGCAAACATGCCGTAGCTCGCCAAGCTGAGAACCCGCTAAAGAAATAGGTGCCCTCGTCCTTTTCACGTCGAATCCCTCCCTGGAGCTTTCCTGGAACAAGGATCTTGATGGGCTCCGAGGTGTAGCGCGCTTCAAGAAGTCCTCAGAGAGGGCAACTCGTCACGAACCAGTCCTTATGGAAATGAGGTGCTTGCGATTGTGACCGCGGCAATTTGAAACGATCCAGAGATGGTTCCAAACGCGCTCAGAGGGGAGATGGATCGCGGTGAAACGCATAGCGATCATACTCCGATCAATCTCCTGATTCCCAGCCAATACCGTCAAGAAATGGATATTTTGTAAAGAATTGTAGAGTTTTGCTGCGGGAGTCGTAACGTAGTCCATCGCAGCTTAGTGATGGATTCGTTCTGCCGCGCCACGAACGAGCGAGCTTAGCAACTCTTCTACACCGGCACAGCGCGCCAGATTTGCACTTTGTCCAGCCCACAGTGCGAGCAGTTCCGCGTTCCCTGCCTGTTGTGCAGGCGCAGCCAGATGCCGCATGAGTGAACGCTGCAGTGGGTACGGCAATATCTCCGCGTCCGGCCGATTCATCGAATCGAGAAGTTCGTTGCGAATACCGCGAGCCAATCTTCCCGTGAATCCGCGCGTGAGAGCCGTATGTCCAGCGCGACCACTAAGGATGGCTTCCCGATGGATTGGGTATGCCCCCGACTCTTCGCAAGCCAGAAACGCCGTGCCCATCTGGACTCCCTCAGCACCCAGTGCAAACGCCGCAGCGATACCCCGAGCATCGGCGATGCCGCCGGCCGCGATGACGGGAATCCTTACCGCATCGACCGTCTGCGGAACAAGCGACATCGTTCCGGTCAGTGAATCTTCCGACGAGCGCAGGAACGAACCTCGGTGACCTCCCGCCTCAAAGCCCGACGCAACCACCAGCTTCACGCCAGCCTGTTCCAGCGCAATCGCTTCTTCAGGAGTCGTCGCCGTTCCAATCGTGACGATACCTTGTTGATTCGCCTCGTCAAGAATCTCCTTCGGCGGGACACCATAGATGAACGAGAACACCGGCACGCGCGCATCGAGCAGCACGCGAGCCTGGTCCTCAAAGCGCATTGGTTTATACGCAGAGAACGCCGGCCGCTTGCCCTTCACCGCTTCGATATGCGGAGTGAGGTGCGACAGCGCACGATGAAACGCCGCCGCGTCGGACCCGGCCGCGCCTTCGTCCTCCATGGAAACCCAAAGGTTCATCGCGAAGGGTTTCGAAGTGAGTGAACGGATCACGGCAATCACATTCTCGATCGCCTCAGGTCCGAGACCATGAGCCCCATAGGATCCAAGGCCGCCAAAATTGGACACGGCTGCGGTAAGCCGCTGCGACGAGAAGCCTCCGAGCGGCCCCTGGATGATGGGATATTCGATACCGAGCGCTGCTGCAACCCGCGTCTCATTCCACGACTTCGACATAGCACCTCACTTAGAAGGACGGGCCGCACCAGCGCCAGGAAGGTCTACTGTCCGCCGAAGTGCGACCCGCCATCCACGCGCAAAACCTCGCCGTTACATGTGAGCCTCGGTGACATAAACTACGGCATCCACAATATCTTGCACGCTCGAAATGATACCCATCGGCGCAAGCGTCTTCAAATCCAATCTTGATAGCTCCCGCACCACCGAACACAGCGTCACGCCAAACGTTAGCGATTGAGTTTGAGAGCGAATTGTAGAACGCGCGTACTCGAGCCCGGCCGCCAATCGCGCCCGGCACAACACCCGCCCACGAACTCTGTCCCCTCAGCGTTTAAGCCGTTCAGTTTCATGGAGCGGTTGTGTGGCCGATCCTCCATGCGTGCTGAAAACGCGAAAACCAATTAAGCTTGGGCCAGTACGCTCAAAAAGGGAGATACACGCATCGTGAGCAGGTCGTCCAAAACGCGGGTAGTGGTAAATCGTAGAAATTTCCTGAAATCATCGGGCCTTGCCGCCGGCGCCGCGGTCCTCGGCACTGGAGACCTCCAAGCCACGACCATCAAATCACCCGAGCACGAATCTCCTGCGAATCCGCCGGCCAGCAAGGTCTCCCTCGTCAACCTCTTCCAGGGCGCCGATTCAACGCCGATCTTCTCGCGCGGCAACACGCTGCCCATCGCAGCCTATCCCTTCGGCATGGCGCATTGGACGCTGCAGTCGCGTGATAATACGCCATGGATGTTCCAGCCGCAGGAGCGCCGTCTCCAGGGACTGCGTTCAACCCACCAACTCAGCCCCTGGCTCGGCGACTACGGCCAGGCAACTTTCCTCCCGTTCTCCGGCACCATTCAACCCGACGCCTCTGCGCGCGCCAGCTCCTACAGACCGGAAGACGCAATCCTGTCGCCGCACTCCATGCGTCTCAAGCTCCTGCGTTACGAGATCGATGTCGAGCTGATCCCCACCGAGCGCGGCGCATTGATGACTGCCCACTTCACCAAGCCCGACCAGCCCGGCTGGCTCATCGATATTCCGGGCGAACATCCCCCCACATGGCAGCCGGACGAAGCCCATCGCACCATCGCCTTTACTTCATCAGCGAATGAAGGTGGTGTGCCCAAAGATTTTGCCACCTACTACCTTCTCCACTTCTCGCAGCCCTGGACCAGCATTGAGTCGAAGCAAGTAAAAGGACACACCGTCGGAATGTTGCACTTCGACGAGGCCGTCCGCTCGCTTGAAGTAAGAGTTGCCACATCGTTCATCTCCTTCGAGCAGGCGCAGCGCAACCTCGACCTCGAACTCGGAACGCAATCCGCAGATGTCCTGCGCCACAAGGCAGAATCCGTCTGGAACGAACACCTGGATCGCATCGACGTGAGCGGCGGTACGCCGGATCAGCAGCGAACGTTTTACTCCTGCCTCTACCGCACCCTGCTCTTCCCGCGCATCTGGCATGAACCCGATGCCAGCGGAGCGATGCATCATCGCAGCGCCTTCAACGGCGAAGTCGTCCCCGGCGTCATGTATGCGGATCACGGCTATTGGGATGTCTATCGCGCCTGGTATCCCATGATGACCATCCTCTTTCCCGAGCGGCTTGGAGAAATTCTTCAGGCATGGGTCAACGTGTACAAGGAAGGCAACTGGCTCCCGCAATTCCCATGCCCCGGCTATCGCGCCTGCATGTCGGGTAGCCTCATCGACTCAGTCTTTGGCGATGCTGCCGTCAAAAACCTTCAGGGCTTTGACCTCGCAACCGCCTACGCGGGTCTCAAGAAGCACGCAACGCAGCCAGGCAATCCCGATGCTGGATACGGCCGGCAGGGAATTGAGCAGTATCTGAAATACGGGTACGCGCCAGCAGACCTTGTCGATCAATCCGCCGCCGAAACCGTGGACGCTGCTTATGGTGACTTCTGCATTGCGCAGGTAGCGAAGGCACTCGGTCACGCGGACGACTACAAGATGTTCATGCAGCGCTCGGAAAACTGGCGTCATCTATTCGATCCCACCACCCATTTCCTGCGCGGAAAAAAAGCAGACGGTCATTGGTTGGAGCCGTTCGATCCCATCACCTGGGGCAGTCCCTACGAGGAAGGGGGCGCCTGGCAGCACCGCTGGGACGTTCCGCATGATATGGATGCCCTGATCTCAGCAAACGGCGGACCAGCAAAGACCGTAGCGACCCTCGAAGACATGATCACTCGCAAGGCGGACTTCAACGTCGGCGTCTATGGATACGAGATTCACGAGATGTCCGAGATGGCAGCCGTAAACTTCGGCCAATACGCCCACAGCAATCAACCAGTCCATCACGTCTTGTACATCTTCGCTGCCGCCGGCCGGCCGGACCGCACGCGATATTGGGTGCGCAAGGTGTTGCAAGAGCTCTATTCGCCCGACACATTTCCCGGAGATGAAGACACCGGATCGATGGCCGCCTGGTACATCCTCAGCTCTCTCGGCTTCTATCCTCTCTGCCCCGGTAAGCCGGAGTATGTGCTGGGACAATCATTCTTCCCCTCCATCACCGTTCATCTTCCAAACAGCAAGACATTGCAGATTGAAAACTCTTCATTATCCACCGAAGCAACGTCGGTGGCATTCAATGGCAAACCCATACGCGTATCGTCTCTGTCGCACGCCGCCTTGATGGAAGGTGGACATCTAACGTTCCGCTAACGAGAATCCATCCGGCGTTTCGCTGAAACGTATCGGCGCAGTTCCTTTGTTCTTCTCGCTTCACCGCTGAGCGCAATGTGCGCCCGCCTTGCCGACCCGGCCTGTCGTCCGACAGCCGCCCTCTCGCCCAGGAAAACGTCCCCCCGGGCGTACCGCACCGCCGCGCCCGGTCAACCTGCAAATAGCTCCCTCGATCGCATCTGCACCGACTCGCGCAAGTTGAACTCTTTCAAGAGGTTGTCGCCATATGGCATACCATCTTGAAACAACTTGTATACAAGTCAAGATAATTGCTTTTACGCATCGAACAAGGTCCTGCATCCCATCCTCATATTTGCCCATAAAGTGTGGCAATTATTCAGAAGAATTTAATTTCTCAGAAAATTCTTGACAAGGATATGAACTACGAATATAAACCGTGTATGCCGTCTCGGCTACCGACTCAAAATCAATAAAATCGACCGCGATTCTCCCCGGATTCGTCGCGAGCCCTACTCATAATCTTTTGGAGGTAGCATGACCATCCTGAAGTTACGCAGAGGTATTCTTGTCGCTATAGCCGCGCTTTGCTGTCTGCATCTGGCTGTCACCACGTATGCACAATCTGGCCAGGCGGACGTTCAGGGTGTTGTCACCGACGCCTCCGGTTCCGTCATCGTCAAAGCTCAGGTCGTCCTCACCAACAAAGACAACGGAGAGAAACGTACCGTCACCACCGCATCCGATGGCCGCTACAGCATCCCCACCGTCGCTCCCGGCCATTACTCGCTGACGATCACCGCAGACACCTTCTCCCCCGAGACCATCGACGGCCTCGTCATCCAGCTCGACAATCACGTCAATCAAAATGTTACGCTGCAGACCGGCAGCGCCGCCCAAAGCATCACGGTTCAAGGTGCGGTGC
>FSXA01000418.1_pt1 | contig 14826 bp, 12 predicted proteins | sample 1638081 | NCBI WGS metagenome assembly FSXA01 (sample SAMEA3914788, study PRJEB12502) | metagenome | biome: forest; material: soil | place: Canada | collected 2011-07-03 | depth 0.1 m
AGAGGCTTTGTGTTCGCGACGTGCTTCTGACAGACCAAGGCGGTCGGGGGTTTCTGCTCGACGGTTTCATGACTCGATGGTTCGACGCCTTCGGTGCGAGGCTACGCAAGCCAACCGGGGTGGCTCTAATACGCCAACCATGGTCCTATTTGAGGCTCGAGGCCTATAGCTTTTTTCGGTTATGCGAGGGGGTATAGAGTGCATTTGGAGACTCGGTGCTGACAGCACGTGGAGTGGTCTAACTCATCGATTGATACTCTCCCTCGACCCGGAGCGTCGCAAGAACCGATTGACTAACCATCAGGTAAGACAACCTAGTCAATTGCCTGGGTTCCGCAGACGCTCAAGCTGCTTGCGATCTGAGATGTTCGGCGTCGAAACTCCCTCCTTTTTTCCAAAGTGCTAACGTGATGGCCGCGATCTTGCGTGCCAGCGTCAGGCGAGCCATATCCGGCTTCATCCCTTTGGCCAGCAATCCGACGTAAAAGTCCTGCAGCGGTCCCGCACAACGACTGGCATTCAGGGCTGCGCTCTTGAAAATCTCCTTCATCGCGTGGTTGTGATTCTGATTCAGACCACGGATCTGTTGTGGCTTTTTGGAACGTTGCAGTTGTCCGTCCACATAACGATGCTGCGCGCTGTCGTGTGTCACCACTGCCAGGCCACTATAGGTCCACAACTGCCTCTTGCTGCGGAACCGGTGTGGCGTTTGCATCAGAGCCAACAACAGTGCCGTCCGAAGCGGGCCGATTGAGGGAACCTGGCGCAATATTTTTGCGGTCTGATGTTTTCGACTTTCGGCCAACAGTTCTCCACGCACGGTGTTCCGCAAAACAAGCAGTCCATCCAGCTGCTGATAGAAGAGCTCCGCGCGGCGGTGCACGCCGCCCAGCGCAATCTTGCTCAGCCATTGTTCCCGATGGCGTGGGGCATAGACCTGCTTGCCAGCGCAGCAAATTCCCCAGCTGTGGTACAGCGCCTTGAGTCGATTTTTGACGCGTTTCAAATCCTTGCTGATGGTCAGATAGCTACGTGCCAACTCCCGCAACGTCTGCAGTCCATTTTCTCCGTGGTAGACCGCGCGCAGTAGGCCGGCCCGCAGCAATTCGGCCAGCTTTCGCGCATCTATCTTGTCGCTCTTGCTGCCTTCTTTCAGCAAGGCGTTGCGACGTGGATTGCAGACCACGATTTCCGCAACGTGAGGCTTGAGCACGTCGTAGAGCCAAGCAGCCCAGGTTCCTTCTTCCAAAGTCACATGCAACCCGCCTCTCAGTCCATGCAAGAAATCGAGCAGAGTGCTGGCTTTGGTTTCGACAATCGATTCCATCACCAACTTGCCTGCGCCATTTAGAATCGCAATCGCGATCGCTTCTTTGTGAACGTCTAGCCCGATATACTTGATATTGTTACTCAGCATGCTGGGTACCTCCTTGGGGGGAAGGTGATTCTTCTGAGGGACCACTTCCCCCAAGGTCAAGTGTCATCCTTTCAGAGCCGCCTGTTGCAAATCTCCCTCTTGCCCCGCAGTACAATCAGTCCTGAACTGAGCGGAGGATAGGGCCACGCTGGGAAGCGACCCGAGCGCCGACTCAGTGGCCTCGACCGATCCCGGGGGATGGCTACCGCCATCCCCCCTTTCACTATCTGCTCGCTGAGACCCCTATCGGGAGAGGCACCACAGCGCTAAATCCTGGGGGCGCGGGGGCAAAGCCCCCACAGGCCCGTGCAGACTCCAAAACTTTCTTCTAAGCAGGGCGCCCTCTCATAATGCGTGCATTGCCCTGAATGCGTCAGTCGAGATGCACAAACCAGAGTTGAGTAACAGAAGGTTACCTGTCGGGACTCATGATTACTGGCGTGAAAGTCGATCATCTGGTGGGCTGGTGGCTGTTGAAGAAGTCAAGCAGGCTCTGAGGCGAGTTGTCGCCGAAGAGCACCTCTTGCATTCGATCCGCCTCCGCAGCTTCGGAGGCACTGCGCGGAAAGAGGTCCGTCTCATATGCAAGGAGCGCGGCTTCCACGTCCCCAGCGTTCTCTGCGATGGCCTTCGCGAGTTCAGCGCCGTCGTACATTGCGAGATTGGCCCCTTCGCCCGATGGCGCCGTCAAATGCGCTGCATCGCCAAGCAGCGTTACGCCGGGTACCCGGGTCCATCGGTGTTCGACGGGAAGCGCATAGATAGCCCGGGGCACAGGGTCGGTCTCACCGTCGGTGATGAGCGCCGTCAGCTCCGGGACCCATCCCTCGAACTCTTCGGCAACGAAGGCCGCGGCAACCGCTGGATTCGAGAAATCGATGCCGGCGATCCAGTTCTCCGGCTTCTTCAACCCCGCGTATGTATGCAGCACACCATGGGGCTCGCGGTGCGCCATGATGCCTTTTCCCGGCGCCATCGCAAAAAGCGCGCCGTCGCCAACTACTTTGGCACTCGCCTTGTGACGAGCATCGCTATCGTAAAGGTACGTCTCGACATAGGTGATCCCGGAATATACCGGTTTTGCCTCCGAAAGCAACGGGCGAATCTTCGACCAGGCGCCGTCTGCCCCCACGAGAAGATCTGTCGTCACGGTTGAGCCGTCAGCAAAGGTCAACTCGTGCCGCCCGCCGCCAAGTCGAGTCGCAACTCTGAGTTTGTGTCCCCACCGAACCGTGTCGGCACGGAGTGATTCAAGCAGAATTCTGCGCAGCTCTCCCCGGGGCACCTCAGGTCGACCGCCCGTACCATCGTCAGTGTGTTCAATCAGAACGTTGCCGTCCTTGTCGAGTGTTCGCATTGCCTGGCCCCCAGCTTGGATGAGCTCGACAAACTTCTCGTAGAGTCCCCCAGCCCTGAGTGCGAGCTGCCCGTTGTGGTCGTGAATATCAAGCATTCCCCCCTGCGCTCGAGCGCTCGCAGAGGCTTCCGCTTCGTAGACCGTTGCAGCAATGCCATGAACGTGGAGGACGCGCGCGAGGGTCAAGCCACCGAGCCCGGCACCGATGATTGTGACTGGAGTGTTTATCGTGGCTCCTTACGGGCAAACCAAAGAGCGGCCACTTGTTTGATAGATTCTTCTTTCGGTTCGCTGTTAGAAGCCCAGGCGACAAACCCATCCGGACGTATCAGCAGAGCGGTCAAGCCGAGTTGTTCTTTCGCCCGGCCTGAAATGTACTTCAGCTGGTCTCCATATTCACTCGCCAAAGTCTGGAGCGAAGCATTGCCATCGAGGTCGAGCAGTATTCCGTGGCCGTCGTGCATCAGCTCGCCGATTGTGTCACCGTCTTCGAACTCAAAGTTGGGAACGCTGTGGCCCACCAATGGGTGGTCGCCATAGAGGTCGTAATGTTTGGTGACATCCCACACTCGTCCTGCGATGTAGGTGGCGCCATCGCGCGTCTCCATCAGGTCACGCATGATCGCGTTCAGCGCGCGCGGACCTGGGTCGGGCTTCATGATTGCAGCCTGGGCGCGTGACCACTCCAGGACCTTTGCACCGATTGGGTGCCGTTCGGCGTAGTAACTATCCAACAAACCTTCGGGAGCTCTCTCATGGATGGTTGCGGCGAGCTTCCAGCCAAGGTTCATGGCATCGCCCAGCCCAAGGTTAAGTCCCTGGCCTCCTAACGGCGCGTGAATGTGCGCGGCATCGCCGGCTAAAAGGACTCGTCCGTTGCGGTAGGTCGTGGCCTGCAGTGCCCGGTCAGTCCATGTCGTTGCGATATGCAGAGCGCTGATGGTGACGTCGGTGTTCGAGATACGGCGCAGCACCTCTTGCACGTGTTCCAGCGTGATCGGCTTGTCTGCACCATGAAAAGCCCCGCCATCAAAGTCCTGGATCGCCAGATAACCAGGCTGCGATTGCAGCTACATGCCTGTTGGTGTCATGTTTCGGCCTGGGTTGAGCTTCTCAGGATCGACAAGGTCAACGTGAGCAGAGTAGCCGGTAAATTCCGGCTCTGTGCCGTGGAACTCAAAACCGCCCACCTTGCGAACAACACTACGGGCTCCATCACAACCCACAAGCCATTGACCCTGAAAGCATCGGTCACCGCAGGCAACAGTGACTCCGTCCTCGGTTTGAGCAAAGTCAGTAATGGCAAGCCCGCGCCTGATATTTACACCCAAGGCCTTTGCCCGGCGGGCAAGCACCGTTTCAAGCTCCTCCATTTCCGATATCAAACTGGTGTCGGTAGAGCTTGGGAGGCGATACCTCCACTGTGAGGCGTCGATATTGCCGGAAAGCAATGGGATGCCGGCGAAGTGCCCGACCTGACGACGTGGCCGTTGTACCGCGTCGGAGTGAGGGTCTTTCAGACGTTTTGGCACCTCAAGCTGTTCCAGCAACCCACGGCGGTACAGTGCTTCAACAGAAAGCGCATTGAGCCCCCGTATTCCGAAAGGAAGTTGCTTCAGTGGCGAGTGGGGATTTGCTGCTTTCTCCAGTACCAGGACGGAACATTCCGCCATGGCCAGCTCACAGGCAAGAAAAAGTCCGACCGGGCCGGCCCCGGAGAGGATGACGTCGTAAGCCGGTTGATGTTGATCGTTACTCAAAAAAAAGCTCCAGAGACGTAGTGGAACGTCATTCCATAATTATGGAATGACGTTCCATGTGTGTCAAGATAGTGCATGGCCAAAAGGGCATACAGCGCCAAAAGACGCGAGGAATCGCTCTCCCGGGAACGCATCATCGAAGCGTCGATCGAGCTGTTGGACAGCAGCGGAGAAGAGGGTTTGACGTTCCGCGCGCTGTCCGAACGGCTCGTCACCGGCCCTGGCGCGATTTATTGGCACATTGCCAACAAGAGTGACCTACTGACCGCCGCCTGCGACGCCGTGGTCGCGCGCACGATGGACGAGAGGGTCGTCGTCACGACACCGGAGGCAACGATTCGCGCTGTTGCGCTGGGCCTATTCGACGCGATCGACGAACATCCATGGATCGGCTCGGCGCTCACAAGCGCCCCAGGGGCGTCCCCCGTTGTGCGCATTCTCGAACGCATCGGCCAGCAGATTCGCGTTCTTGGCGTCCCGGACGAGCAACAGTGGGCGGCGGTGGGCGCTTTGATGGCTTTCATCCTTGGCGTCAGCATACAGAACGCGGCGAACGGCCAGCTCGCCAGGACGCAATGCCTCGATCGATCTGACTTCCTCGAAGCTGTGTCGACCGCCTGGTCACAGCTCGATCCGAAGGAGTATCCGTTTTCACGGAGCGTAGCCGGACAGATAAGAGATCACGACGACCGAGTGGATTTTCTTGCCGGGATCGATCTCATCCTTAAAGGCATCGACGCACCGCGGCGTCGCTCATGTCCTAAACACAAAGAGGCGCCTCGCAACGTGTAGACCGCGGCTTGCACTCAGTGCAATATCTTCACCAACAACGCATGACGCCGGGCGTTGCCCTCCCCCTTAGATAGGATAATATTTGGCGAATGCGTTCGCCTTTGCCATCTGCCACCACAATCCGTCTTGAAGTCGAAGCCTCCCTCGCTCATAAGATTCCGTCTGCCCTCACACCGGCTGCCAAGAAGATACGCCCGCTAGCGGCAACGGGATTGACGTGCTCGATGCGCTGTTGGCGGGGCCTTCCGATTGGGGCAGTTACGGAGTTGATTGTTCCGGGTTGTTCCGGTCGAACCTCGATTGCGGCCTCGTTTTCTCGCTCGCATCACCCGCAAGCAAGGTTTGTTGCCTGGATTCCATCCATGGAAGAGTTGGCGAGTCTGATCGAGCCCCAGGGAAAACAGCGTGTCCTGACTTGCGTCCGTCTCCTCGGATGTATCCCGTCACAGGCCCTCGCTTCTTGAGTTAGAGTGCATTCTCGAACGGGCACACCTGAAAGCCTTTCGTGTCTGATCTGAAATATCGACATCGCCTCCCGAAAGCGACATTGACCAAGCCGATCAGAGCAGGCACCTCGATCAATGGATCGACAACTCCGACAAAGGCCTCAGCCGAATTGGACCCGAAGCAGGAACCGAGCCCGGCGCGCGCGTGTATCCAGAGGTTCTGTCTGTCATGCAGGAAGTCGGGATCGACAGACAGGTCTCAATGATTCTTTGGATCTAAGCCGTTTCAAGCATCGTTATGTTCCCGTCTTTCCGCCGCAACAGCATGTCGCAGTTCTCGCTCAGTCCTCTGATATGCAGAACCTTTCCTCGATCACGGTAGCGCCCAGCTAGCGCTTCGATAGCTTCGAGTGCGGAAGAGTCCATGATGCGCGCATGGTCGAACTTGAGATAGACGTCTACCGGATCTTCCTTGGGAGTGAAAAACCGCGTGAACTGAGTGGCCGAAGCGAAGAATAGACTGCCATGCAAGCAATAGGTCTTGCTCTCCGGGGTCTCTGAGATTTCGACCTCAAGCTGTTGTGCGTGAGCCCAAACGAAGACCAATGCGGCAATCACGATTCCCGCAACCACTGCAACCGCCAGGTTGGTGAGCACGGTAACCAGGGTGACAACGAGCATCACCATCGTGTCGTGCTTTGGAACTTTCGCCATTCCACAGAGGCTCTTCCAATTGAAGGTCTCTGCAGCCACTACGAACATGACGCCGACCAAGGCTGCCAGCGGAATTCGTTCAATCAGTCTCGAACCGATGAGGATGAAGGACAGCAAAAAGCCTCCGGCAGCGACGCCTGAGAATCTGCGTCTCCCTCCGGCGTTCAGGTTGATGATGCTCTGACCGATCATGGCACACCCGCCCATGCCTCCGAAGAGTGCTCCGATGAAGTTCCCCGCCCCCTGAGCCATGGATTCTCGGTTCGGTTGCCCGCCGGTATCGGTGATCTCGTCAATCAGGTTGAGCGTGAGGAGAGTTTCAACGAGTCCGATGACCGCCAGAACCAGAGCGTACGGCAGGATAATGCGCAGCGTTTCCAGGTTGTAAGGGATCTGCGGAACGTGGAAGCGCGGCAGTGCGCCATGGATCGAGGCAAGATCTCCTACAGTACGTGTTTTGATTCCCAATGCTAAGGCCGTCGCGGTTGAGGCGAGGATGCCGGCGAGAGCGGATGGGAAGGCCTTCGTCAGCTTAGGCAGCAACACTGTGACGAGCACCGTGACCGCAACGAGTCCGAGCATAATGAGCAGTCCGGCAGGAGCCATCCAGACCTCAGTCCCGCTGGCCGTGCGCACGTGGAAGTGCTGCAACTGAGCGGAAGCAATGATGATTGCCAGTCCATTGACAAAGCCCAGCATCACCGGGTGGGGCACCATGCGGATCAGTTTGCCCAGTCGGAACCAGGCGAACAACATTTGGAGAATGCCGGTAAGAACAATTGTGGCAAAGAGATATTCGACTCCGTGTTGGACCACTAACCCAGCGGACACAACGGCCATAGAACCAGCTGCGCCGGAAATCATGCCAGGGCGTCCGCCCCAGATGGCTGCAACGAGACAGATAATGAACGCTGCATAGAGTCCCGTCAGCGGATTCACATGGGCCACCAATGCAAAACCTACAACCTCTGGCACCAGGGACAGTGCCGCGGTCAGACCAGCCAGCACCTCAATTCTTATGTCAGCTAATTTCATCCAAATTCCTTTCACCCGACCGGCTACATCCCCGCTCAACGCCGAGAGATTCCGCCTCCGTGTCTGTGGATGCGTCACATGCGCACCATTGTCGATACACTATTGCTTTAGAGGTGTTCAGTATAACTGAACACGGGACTGATGCGAGCTCCCCGGCTACTGCAACCCATTCGTGGAGATTGCTTGTAGTTTTGGAATGGAACAAACGATGACGGAAGCCAAGACGGACAATCACATCGGCGAGATGCTCCGGCTGCATCGAGAGAAGACCGGCATTTCTATGCGAACGCTTGCGGCTAGAGCAGGTTTCTCTCCGAGCTTCATCTCCCAGGTTGAAAACGGAATTGCAACGCCCTCCATCGGCTCGCTGGAAAAGATTGCGGCCTGCTTGGATGTGAGCCTTGCGGAACTCTTTGCGCGCCATGAGGATCCAGCCACAAACATCGTGCGGGCAAAAGAACGGCCAAGACTTGAGAGCGGATGGTCGCAAGCGGAGATTGCAAGCCTGCACTCGGAACGTTCATCACGATTGACCCCCTTGTTAATCACGTTGCAGCCAGGGGGAGCCAGCGGCAAAAAAAGCCATGCGATCAACCGAGAACAGTTCGTGTTCGTGATCGCTGGTCAGGTTAGGCTCTCCTTGGACGGCGTCGATCAGACTCTTTCCAAAGGCGATGCCGTGACGATATGTGCTGAGATCCCGGCTCTCTGGGTGAATGGCTCTGAGAAGCCGGCGCAACTCCTCTTCGTCTCACAGACGATCTCCTAAGAGAGAGCGTTGGGTCCGACGTGGATCGTTTCTCCGCTAGGAACCGTAGTCTACGATGATGCATAGGATTTTTGACCCATCGCGAGAGTTCGGAATGTAAGCGAGTATCGCAGGGAGTTGACTGGAGGTATGCTGTGCTCCCACCTCGTTCGAGCTTCTCCATCGAGAATATAAATCGACCTTGGCTTCACCTCCTGGGACTTCCGAATCCAGCTCTTGTCCGAGGAAAGACGAAGTCGCATGGTTGCTGGGGCTAAGAGCGAGACGCCGACGATCGCGCCAAATTGCGGCCTGTCCTTGTGCCAACCGATTCCGGCTCCAGGTGGATATTCGTTTACACCACCTTGCTGAAACTCGTGAACCTTCCGCCCGGCGAACGCGGCTACCTTATTCCGTAAATCCGTAAGAAACGAAGGAAATCCATCCGCAGTCTCAACGGTACGCCGTGCGTAATCATAGCGAAGACCAAATGAGGTGACACGCCGATTGCCGACGTGACCGTGAAATTCGAAAGGCTTAAGTTCAAGCAATGCCAATAATGCCACCAGAGAAGCCTCTTCAGCTTCGCTAATGATGTCTTCTTCATAGCGAAACCCTTCGGGCATCGTGGGCACCATATTTTGCAGGTCATCGAACAATCCAGTTTGCGTTACCATCAACTTCCTCCGGTGGTCGTCTTGGCCTCTCACGCTCCCGTCAGCGGACGGAACGAAACGACCAATATCAAAACAGATTCAGTTGTGACGTTTGAGCCGATCTTTTATGGGCTGCTTTGTCATCTAAGACCGTCCGGCCTCCGATCGATGCAGAAATCGTGCGCTCATGCGCGATCGCCGCATCGAAGTCCGCAAGTGGCTCGCGCTCTGCTTCCACACTGCGGGTCAATTGATCCAAACGCCGAAAGCCCTCGAGCTTTTCCGTATGCCCAAGACGAGCCGCATCCAGCGAGCGGCGCAGGACAGCGAGCGACTCATCATAGGTCTTAAGAGGTACAGGAAAGGGATGTCCGTCTTTGCCGCCGTGAGCAAAGGAGAAGCGGGCCGGGTCGGAGAAGCGACTGGACGCTCCATGAACCACCTCGGCGATCAGAGCTAGCGATTGGAGCGTTCGCGGCCCGATTCCTTCAACCAGAAGTAAAGACGCGAAGTCTTGGAGATCCTGCTCATGCGCGACGGCCAGGACTGCTCCCAGCCGCTTCAGATCAACATCCTCGCCACGAACATCATGATGCATCGGCATGACCAGCCTGCGAGCGTCGTTCAAGGCGTTCGTGATGGGACCTTTTGCAATGGCGAGCAATGCATCTTGTGCTTTCACCGCGCGGGCGTCCACCAGGTTGAGGATCTCGCCCTGCGGCTTGCCCACGATCGCTGTATGCGGCTCAGAGACGAAATCGCGCACGGTGGCCGAGTGCCAGTGATAGCGCCGTGCCAGATGATTCTCGGGATTCATCCCCTGTTGTACGACCGCCCATTCTCCTGATTTCGTGATCGCGAAGGAATGGAGGTAGAGTCGAAAACCATCGGCTATGGCGTTGTTGTCCGCGCGGGCCGTGAGTCGACTCGTGCGTGCCAGCGTATCGCCATCAAGCCCGTTCTTCAACGAGAACGCCCGCAACTCGTCAGGCGTGCGGACCGAATGCCGGCCGCGGCCACCGCAGAACATCAAGCCGAGCTCCGAGAAACGTGGATTCATGCCGCGTTTCAACGCGCCCAAGACCGACGTCGTGATGCCGGATGAGTGCCAGTCCATACCCATCACAGCGCCATACGCCTGAAACCAGAGTGGATCACTCAATCGCGTGAGGAATTCGGATTGCCCGTAATTCAGGATCACCTGTTCGGCAATCGCTGTCCCAAGCTCCGTCATCCGAATGGCCAGCCATGGTGGCACACGTCCGCCGTGGAGTGGAAGATCGGCGGTGCCGGAACGCTTCATTAGTTCTGATACCTCACCAGCTTCTATATTCGCCCTTTATTCGCCTATAATCAAATCGCGGCTAATACGCATTCCTACCTCGATCTGATCGAGAGGCTTCCACTTTATGGCGGAGGAGGAGACCGTGTATCAGCAGATGGGTCGCTGGCTGGAGGCGGGGTGCTACGAAACGTTAGTGGCCGACGTCCAGCCGTTTTTTTTTGCGCGAACTGGCCGCAAGGGCCAGCCGCGCACCATCCTGATCGACAGCCGAACGCTGCAGTCCACGCCGGAGTCAAGTGCCCGCGCCGGCTACTACGCAGCCAAGCAGCGTAAGGGATCGAAGATCTACATCGCGGTCGAGACACTGGGCCGTCGGCTTGCGCTGAAGATGACCGCCGCCGACCACGGAGATCGCACGTAGGTCGCTACGCTGGCCGAAGAGGTGCAACAGGCCACGGGCAAGAGCGTGGAACTGGCCTATGTCGATCAGGGCTACACCGGTCAGTATGCTACCGAAGCAGCCGAGCAGCACGCATCCGGCTAGAGGTCGTCAAGCACCCCATGGCCAAACGCGGCTTCGTTCTGCTGCCGCGCCGCTCGGGTCATCGAACACTCCTTCGCCTGGGCCGCTCGCTTCCGCCGCCTCGCCCGAGATTACAAACGACTCCAGGAAACTCTCAAAGGACTCCACTTCATTGCCTTCGCCATGCTCATGAACGCCAAACTACTACATCACTTCATCGCAACTTCATAACAGGCTTCTCTACAACGATCTCGCTTGACGAACAAGAATAATTATCATTCAATAGATATTGGTGAAGACCTCTCCTAGCGTCGAGACCCGTCCCTTTCATGAACTTTGTGCGGATCACGGGCTCACCGTGACACACCAGCGCCAGGTTCTCTACCAGGTCATGCAGACGATGCCGGGCCACCCCAGCCCGGAAGAGGTCTACGCGCGGGTCAAGAAGCGTATACCCGCAATCTCCCTCGCGACGGTTTACAAAAACATTCATCTCTTCGTCGAAAGAGGCGTGCTAAAAGAAGTCAGCATGCACCACGGCTCCCTCCGAGTCGAGCTGAACAGCCATCCCCACCACCATATGGTCTGCTTGCATTGCAAGGCCATCACCGACATTGAAGAAAAGGATCTCGGCGTCCTCCCAACACTGCAACGGTTGCCTGGAGGCTTTCAGGTGGAACGCTACGCTATCGACGTCATCGGAATCTGTCCCACGTGCCAGAAAGTAAAGCGCAGCTAAAACCAACCTTTCACTAACGTAACTGAAGAAGTTGCAACATGGGCGAACACTACAAGAGCAAATACTTGCGACCGGCCCCGGCCGTCCCGTAGGTGACAACCAGAACTCGCAAACCGTCGGCCCACGCGGCCCAATCGTGGGCTAGGTTCTTCCCTGGCAATGAGAACGAAGGAGCGAAAATGTCGAACGAAATGAAATGCCCAGTGCCGCACGGGGTCAACCCCTCCACCAGCACGGAGACGGCCTCCCCCATGCATGGCGCTGTTACGCACAACTCGCGCAAGATCACGCGCAACGAGCATTGGTGGCCCGATCGCCTCGACCTCGCCGTCCTGCACCAGAACACCAAGCTGGCCGATCCCATGGGCCAGGACTTCGAGTACGCCGCCGAGTTCAAAACCCTCGATCTCGATGCCATCATCAAGGATCTCCACGCCCTTATGACCGACTCGCAGATCTGGTGGCCTGCGGACTATGGCCACTACGGCCCATTCTTCATTCGCATGGCATGGCACAGCGCCGGCACCTACCGCACCTATGATGGTCGCGGCGGCGCAGGCATGGGCACGCAGCGTTTTGCTCCACTCAACAGCTGGCCGGACAACGTCAGCCTGGATAAGGCGCGCCGGCTGCTCTGGCCCATCAAGCAGAAGTACGGCAAGAAGATCTCCTGGGCCGATCTCATGATCCTTACCGGCAACGTCGCGCTCGACTCGATGGGTCTCAAGACCTTCGGCTTCGGCGGCGGCCGCGCTGACGTCTGGGTACCGCAGGAAGACATTTTCTGGGGCTCGGAGCACACTTGGCTCGGCAGCGATCGTTACCAGGGTGAGCGTAATCTCGACCATCCTCTCGCCGCCGTGCAGATGGGTCTCATCTACGTGAACCCGGAAGGCCCCGATGGCAAGCCCGATCCAATTGCTTCGGCACACGACATCCGCGAGACTTTCGGCCGCATGGCAATGAACGACGAGGAGACCTTCGCGCTCATTGCCGGCGGTCACACCTTCGGCAAGGGCCATGGCGCCTACGATCCGAACAAGCACGTCGGACCCGAGCCCGAAGGGGCACCCATCGAGCGGCAGGGATTTGGCTGGAAGAACTCCGCCGGCAAGGGCAACGCCGAAGACACCATCTCCTCCGGCCTCGAAGGTGCGTGGACCACGCAGCCCATCAAGTGGGACAACGAATACCTCGACAACCTCTACAACTACGAGTGGGAACTTGGCAAAGGCCCCGGCGGCGCTTGGCAGTGGTACTCCAAGGGCGTCGAGGCCAACATCCCGGACGCCCACATCGCGGGTAAGAAACACTCGCCCATGATGTTCACCTCAGACCTCGCCCTGCGGTTCGACCCCATCTACGCCGAGATCGGCAAGCGTTTTCAGGCAAATCCAGCCCAGTTCGCCGACGCCTTCGCTCGCGCATGGTTCAAACTCACACACCGCGATATGGGCCCCATCGTCCGCTACCTTGGCCCCCTGGTTCCCACGGAGCAGTTGATCTGGCAGGACCCCGTCCCCGCTATCGATCACAAACTCATCGGCGAAGCGGACATCGCCGCACTAAAGGAGAAAATCCTCGCCTCCGGCCTCTCGATCTCGCAGCTCGTCTCGACTGCCTGGGCAGCGGCGGCGTCCTTCCGCGGCTCTGATAAGCGCGGTGGAGCGAACGGTGCACGCATTCGTCTCGAGCCGCAGAAGAACTGGGAAGTGAACCAGCCTCTCGTGCTCAGGAAGGTTCTCAGCACGCTCGAGGGAATTCAGAAAGACTTCAGCGCGACGGGCAAGAAGGTCTCGCTCGCCGACCTGATCGTTCTGGGCGGTTGCGCTGCGGTTGAAGCGGCTGCGAAGAAGGCCGGATACGACGTCGCCGTCCCCTTCGTGCCTGGCCGCACGGACGCTTCGCAGGAGCAGACCGACGTTGCGTCTTTCGCCCCGCTGGAGCAGACGGCGGACGGCTTCCGCAACTACCTCCGGCTGGAGCACACCGAACGGGCGGAAACGCTGCTTGTCGACCGGGCGCAGTTGCTGACGCTGACCGCTCCTGAGATGGCCGTCCTCGTTGGTGGTCTGCGCGTCCTCGGTGCTAACTTCCGTGGCTCGAAGAATGGCGTCTTCACCACGCAGCCCGAGACGCTGACGAATGACTTCTTCGTCAACCTGCTCGACATGGCGACCGAGTGGAAGGCATCTTCTACTTCGGAAGGCTTGTTTGAAGGCTTGGATCGCGCGACAGGTGAGATTAAGTGGACCGCCACTCGTGTAGACCTGATCTTCGGTTCCAACTCTCAGCTCCGGGCCATCGCGGAAGTCTACGCATCGGCCGACTCGAAGGAAACCTTCGTGAAGGACTTCGTGACCGCCTGGAACAAGATCATGAACCTCGACCGCTACGAGCTGCGCAAGGCATAGTTCGTCGGTTATACCTCCACCCCTTGGCATAGGGGGAGCGGTCGCCCGCTCTCCCCTGCCACACCACCGAACATGCGGGTCCGCACCCGGCGGTTCGGACGGATTAAGTGAAGGACCGGTGAACAATCTGGGAACTCCCAGCGCGTCGCTGAGGAGAAGTTCAAGTTCCCAATGCGTTGCACGGATCGGGAATACGGGTCTACTCCGTCTACGGCCGGCCGCCCGAAGGTGTACCAATGCTTTCGCGTAATTAAAGAAAGATGGTTCGGTTGAATCCGCAGATACGCTCGGAGGAGTTGCTTGCCCGTTGGTTTCGCGCTTCCGCCCGGAGGCTCAATGGCCACAAAGACCATATTCATCCGCGCCAAGGTCTTCGCATCGTTGCACCGCAGCACCCATCGCTTCTGACTATCGTCCCGATAGAACAAACCGAGGCTAGTAGGCTGCTTATCACTACCGCTTGCCCATGCCTGGAATGCCACCGACTGCGTCGTCACGAGCAGCCTGTGGGTGATTTTGTATTGTGCGCCAGATCGCACTAACGCCATCAAAGACGTGGTTGTAAAGGCGGAGATCAGCAAATACTCTGGATTGCATCTGTGAGGCCAAGATGTCTGAGATCGGACCTGAAGAACTTTGTGCCTGTGGCGGCGGTTTGCAGGCTTGGAGTACCGGCGTTGCCATCGCTCTGTCTTAAAAAATCCTCAAGACAACATGCGCAACATTGATTCGCAAGGGCTTCCGCACATTTTCAACCACGTCTGAAGCTTCACATCCACGTAGGTCTTGAAGAACTGTCGACTGGGAGCTGGAAAGGTCTCGCTCGATGAGGTCGAGCGGAGATAGGACCCACGCTTCAAACGATCGCATAGCTCTTGAACTCGTGTGTCCAAGTCATGTTCGAATTCCTTCATCGTCTCACCATCAACACCGCTCGCAC
>FSXA01000629.1_pt1 | contig 14804 bp, 7 predicted proteins | sample 1638081 | NCBI WGS metagenome assembly FSXA01 (sample SAMEA3914788, study PRJEB12502) | metagenome | biome: forest; material: soil | place: Canada | collected 2011-07-03 | depth 0.1 m
CAACTCTACTGCAGGGTCTGTAAAGAATAGGGCGGCATTAAATCGCATTAACAGTGCAAATGAGATCAGTACGTGTACTCACACAGGAACGAACTTTAGAAGTTGTATGAATTTTCGGAGGTGGTATGCAACGAAATAGAAAAAACGTGGGGCAACGCACGATCGACGTGCTAAACGCTCCAGCCAGAAGGTCAAAGGCAAGCGTCTATATCCACAAGTGTCTTAGCATGGGAGCAGGATTGCTCGCCGTGATGCTCCTGTTATTCGCGATGCCGGCGCTGCACGCACAGACGACAGCGCAGATTTCAGGCATCGTCACCGACAACACGGGTGCCGTTATCCCGGGGGCCACCGTCACGCTGGTCAACGAAGCCACGCAGGATACGCGCGTCGTGACATCGAACGGCGATGGCATTTATTCGTTCCCGGCATTGCTGCCTTCTTCTTACACGATCAAGGTTACGGCGAAGGGTTTTGAACCCAAGAACCTGACCGGCCTGGTCCTGCATGCAGGCGATGAGCGAGCGGTTCCAGCGTTTGCCCTTGCAATCGGATCGGAGAGCACCACCGTAACGGTTCAGGCGGCTGGCGAGATGATCCCCGAAGATAACGGCGAACGTTCCGACATCCTCTCCTCCAAAGACATCGATAACCTCGCACTGGAAGGTCGTGACACAACCGAACTGTTGAAGGTCCTTCCCGGAGCCACCACCGTCTCCGGTAGCCTTACCCAAAATAATCCTGGTTTCAGCGATCTCAGCATCTCGGCCAACGAAAGCTCCATCGGTAACGGCATCAACCTCAATGGCGTCCCGAACCGCGGCGGTACGGCGCTGCTCTCCGACGGCGTCAGTGTTCTTGACCCCGGCGACAACGCGAGCTCGATTGGCATCATCAGCCCTGAAATGACGGCTGAGGTCAGCGTGCAGGCCTCCAACTTCGGCGCCTACGTGCAAAACGGACCAGTTGTCGTCAGCGCCATCAGTAAGTCCGGCACCTCGCACTACCACGGCGAAGGATACTTTGACGCCCGTAACGACATCTTGAATGCCAACGGCTGGGCCCAGAACCACCAGGGCGTCGCCAAGGCCGGGGCGCACTATTACTATCCCGGCGGCAACATTGGCGGTCCCGTCCCCCTCACCCACAAGAAGGTCTTCATCTGGGGCGGCTATGAACGTTTCTTGCAAAACCCGGGAAACGCAAACGTTCTGGAGTCCTACATTCCTTCCCCAGAGATGATGGCCGGAGATTTCAGTTCCGACAACGCGGACAACAATATCCTTTGTCCGACTGGCTTCTCCTCGACCGCTGCAGGTACCTGGTGCAACAATCTTGCAGGCATGACACTGCCGGATGGGAGCTCTCCAATTCCCGCAACGGGAGGAAATACCGGAGCCATCATCCCTTCCCAATACATTGATCCCGGCGCCAAGGCACTCGCTTCCTTCTGGCCCAAAGCCAACGCCAACCCGGCCACCACGCCCGGCGGTTACAACTACTACGAACCGGTGCAAGCTCCCAACAACGGTTGGGTGTATCGCATTCGTATGGATTACAACCTCAACGACAGCAACAAGTTCTACGTGGCCTATCAACAGGCGTATAGCTCAACCCTCGCTCAGGGCAATGGCGCTCATATCTACTGGACCCCGGGGAACTCGATTCCTGCTCCCGGCGGCGGACTCGTCGGTCAGGTCTTTACCAAATCGATCTCCGGCCACTTCGTTCATACCTTCAACTCCTCCGCCACCAACGAATTCATCGCGGCGTGGGGCTTCGGTAGCTTCCCCTTCGGACCTCCAAACCAAAAAGCTGCGGACAAGAGCACGCTTGGTTATACCTACGGTTCCATCTTCAACGCTTCCCAGTTGATCCCGTCTTACAGTACGCCAAGCAGTCCGACATCCGCCGATACCTTCCCTGACTTCTCCCAGGGAGATTGGTTTGAGCCCAATGGGTATTACCTTGTTCGCAAGGAAATTCCTAGCTTCACCGATAACTTCACCAAGGTTTGGGGTGCACACACCATCAAGGTGGGTGCCTACACGCAAAACACTGGCAACCTGCAGGGCAATGATGGTGTAGAACCGAACGGAAACCTCAGCAGCTTCAGCGGACAGCAGCCGAACATTATCACCGGAGTCCTTACGGGTGCACCGAACAACCCGGACGCGAACTTCTTTATCGGAAATGCGACTGGGTATTCGGAGAGCAATTCCGCTCCCGTCAGCGATATGGCCTACCAAAACACGGCTATCTATGTTGACGATTCCTGGAAGGTCAACAAGCGGCTCAGCATCGAAGCAGGCGCTCGTATCGAGCATGTAGGTCACTGGTACGATCGCAAGGGCACCGGCATGGCCGTGTTTCTCCCAGAACGCGTCTTCTCCGATTACTACTCTGGTAAGGTCGACCCCGGCTTCTACTGGCATGCAATTGATCCCTCCATCCCTCTCAGTGGACAGCCGAATCGTCTGGCATTTGTTTCGCCCCGCTTTGGCGTCTCCTATGACCCCTTCGGAACCGGAAAAACCGTCATCCGCGGTGGATGGGGCGTCTATCGCTTTGCTGGCCAATATAACGACTATGCCGCTGCTCTGACCACCGCGCAGAACGTCGTCACCTACACCCTGCCTGGGCAGAAAAGCGTACTGCTCAAGCAGATCGCTTCCCTCGCTCCTGCGAATTGCGCCATAAAAGGGCCACCGTGCGGAGTCACTGGTGGACAAACCGGATTGGATGCCAGTGATTATGGCGTTCCAATTACCTATGCCTGGAACCTCACCATTGATCATCGCTTCAAATGGAATACCCTTTTGGATCTCGCCTATGTCGGTAACACCGCTAGCCAGATTCTGGATGACGGCGAGACGATCCAGGGTAGCGGTTTCGCCAGCCAGGCGGATCAGAACAAGACCCCGCTTGGTGCGTTCTTCCTTCCGGACCCGAAGACAGGCGTAACCTCAAACAACCCTGAAAACCTGGCCACGCAGCCCAACGGTACACCAACCGGGAACAGCGCCGCCGATTATCATCCCTATGGCTACGCGTATGGTACAAACCAGGTAATCCAGGCGGAGAGCAATCAGTACTCCAACTACAACGGCTTGCAGGCTGCCTATCTCAAGGAAACCGGCAAGCTCACCTTTGACTTCAACTTCACGTGGTCAAAGACGTTGGGAACCGTGTTGCAGGACAACCCGTTTAGCGTTCGTGCGGGTAACTATTCAGCAGCGCCGATTGACCGCCCCTTTGTCTTCAACTCGTCCTACACCTACCAGACCGGACAATTCACTCACGGAGATGCGATCATAAGGGCTCTCTTGAGCGGTTGGACGATCTCTGGCATCTCCACCTGGCAAGCTGGCGGTAGTTTGCTGGCACTGAACGGCCCCAATTATGGCTTGTCGCTAAGCTATAACCAGGCTTCGGTGCCCACGAATGCAACGCAAACCACTCCGGATACGTTGGGAATCTCCACCGGGATCGGGTCAGCTACCTATTACGGAACGGATGCCTCGATTGACATCCAACCCGTACTCACTTGCAATCCAAACGCGGGGCTCGCGAAGTACCAGCGTATCCAACTGAAGTGCTTCTCCGCTCCGGCAGTCGGTCAGTATGGCGGTCAGAAGTATCCCTACATGAGCAATGGTTCTTACTTCGACAACGACCTTGCCCTCTACCGAAACGTCCACATCCACGGTGCGCAAAGCGTTCAGTTCCGCATCTCCGCGTTCGATTGGTTGAATCATCCCCTGCCGGAATTCAGCTCGGCGAGCCAAATACAACTGAAGTATCTGGTTGACTACCCAAGCAAAACCATCACCCTCAACACAGGTACCGGCGGTGTATCCAAGACGTTTGGATATATGGATACGAAGACTGGCAGCCCCTACGAGCGCATCGTCGAGCTCAACGTGAAGTACATCTTCTAATCCCTAACCTTGTGGCCGGGACGCCTCTTCAGCGTCCCGGCCAAAGCTTTCAGAGGTGCAGGTCGAACGACCGGCCGGCGAAGCACCCGATGTCAGTTCAGTGCCTCCATAACGGAAGGTGGCCTTACCAGCCACTTTCCTTTTTTTTTGTCGCGTAAGATGGCCCTTGGAGATCGTCAGGATTGGATCCATCGATGAACAGAATGACCCTGAACTCGCCGAGTGTCCCGCGGCTTCGTCTGATCGTGCTGAGTATCATTGTTCTGATGCGCACGTCTCCGATGTCAGCCCAGCAGGCACCATCGCCCTCGGGACAGGGCCAGTCCGTCCTGCAGCGCCGATACAATGCCGCGCAGAAGTACCAGGCCGCGCACGACCTCGACCACGCCGCCCAGCAATACAGGATCTTCATCGCCGACGCACTCGGAGAGTTGGCGCTAGGCCGCGCTCATGCCGGCGAGTACGACAAGGCTGCGAACTACTTTGACGCCGCCCTCAACCTCGTTCCGGATTTCCCCACCCTGCAGATTGAATACGCCCGTGTCGCATTAGACAACGGAAATTTTGACCACGCAAAACTCCTCGCTTCGAGTGCCCTTCAGAAGTATCCGAACAACACCAAGGTCACAGCAGATGCCCATGCGATTCTTGGCCGCGTCCTGCTCAAGGCCAATGAAGCGCTTAAGGCCAAGCAAGAGTTCGAAGCTGCCGTCGCTCTCGATCCAACCTTCGAAAATGGCTACAATCTCGCTGTCGCCGATCTCAATCTAGGAGATGGCAAGAATGCCGCAAAAGTCTTCTCCGAGATGTTGACCTCCTTTGGCGACACTGCCGCGATCCACATGTACTTTGGCCAGGCCTATGGCCGCTCGGATTTTCAGGACGACGCTGTCGCCGAGTTTCAAAAGGCGATCGCGAAAGACGACCGGCTTCCCGGCGTCCACTACTCTCTGGCCGCCGCCTATCTTTCCACCTCCGGAAGTTCCAAGCTGCCGGAGGCCGAACGCGAGCTGAAACGAGAGATCGCAATTTCACCCGCCAACGCGGCCGCATATGCAGCGCTTGGCCATCTACTGTCGCAACAGCATAACGATCCAGCTATCCAGACCGAAGCCGAGAACGATCTGAAGCGCGCGACGGAACTAGATCCGCAAAGCCCCGATGGATTTTTCTACCTCGGGCAGTTCTACGCAGACGCTCACAAACTGCCTGAGGCCGAAGCCGCCCTGCGCCAGTCGATCGCGCTCACCAAAGACGTCTCGCGAAACTCGTATCAAGTCCAGAAGGCGCACTACCTGTTGGGTCGGCTGCTCATGCAGACAGGCCAAGTGGATGACGGCAAGAAGGAGATCGCCGCCGCGCAATCCCTGATGCAGCAAAACCTCCAGCACGACCAGAATCAACTCTCCGATTATCTTCAGACAAAAAGAACTTCCCAAACCGCAGCGGCGATGGGACCTGAGATGCCCATGACCGTCGAAGACCGAACCGTCGACCCCGCGGCCGCGCATCAAATGGACCAGCTCGAAAAGGAACTCGCTCCGCCGATCGCCGACAGCTACAACAATCTTGGTGCCATCGCCGGCAGCATGAGTGACTATCGTTCCGCACTGCAATACTTCGAGCAGGCCGCTGAATGGAATCCTGCATTGCCCGGTCTCGACATCAACTGGGGACGAGCAGCCTTTGCCGCCGGTGCCTTCACCCAAGCCGTCGCTCCACTGAATCATTATCTTCAGGCACATCCCACCGATAACGACATACGTGCAGAGTTAGGCCTGAGTCAGTTTTCAGTGAAAGATTACGCCGCGGCTCGCAGGATCTTGGAGCCTCTCGACGGTGCGCCAAGTGAAGCGCCGCAACTCCAGTTTGCGTACGCTGTATCGCTCATCCAGACAGGCGAATCCACCAACGGCATCACTCGCCTCTTGACGCTGGAAAAGGCAAATCCAGAGGTTGCACAAGTTCACCGCGCTCTCGGTGAAGCCTATGCAATGGCGAAATCTCCCAACGCCGCCGATGAACTCGAGGCTGCCATACGTCTCGATCCCACGAATGCTCAGGCGCATGTCGATCTGGCCCGGCTGCGCTTGGCGCAGGGAAATACAAAGGCCGCAGTCACCCATCTGGAGGCAGCCGTAAGGTTGGAACCAGGAAACGTCGACCTGAAGAAAGAGCTCGCGGCTATCAGTCGTTCACCACAGCAGCATTAGACTTCATCAAGAGCCACGCGCTCAATGCTTCACCGCCGCAGGACGTATCTTCTCTGCAGCAACCACACCCCGGCCTTCGAGCACGGAATAGAAACGATCTGCCGGAAGATCTTTCAGCATCTCTTTCTGACCGGAAGGCCACGTGATCTCCACGCTCTCCACCTTGTCGTGGCTGCTAAGACCGAAGTGCAGCCGCAGATCACTCTGTGACAAGTAGCTGCCTCCGCTGAGCACCTCTTCTACCTGCACCAGGTCGCCCGCCGTCACGCGCACGCGCGCATTCAGCGCCAGCCGATTGCTCTTCGTTCCCGCCAACTCAAAACTGATCCAGTGATTCTTCGGTCCACCCTCCGTGCGAAGAATCATCGGGCCGCCCTCGATATTCTCCACCACCAGTTCCAGGTGTCCATCGTTGAAGAGATCGCCCACCGCGAGACCGCGACTCACCTGTGGAATCTGAATCGCCGGCCCAACCAGGTTGCTGACGTTACGAAACGATCCGTTGTGCTGATTGAGAAACAGTAATTTTGGTTCCCGATACTTCGTCCCAACGTTCCTCGTATCCACCTGCGGATACACATGTCCATTGACCAGGAACAAATCCGGCCAGCCACTATTCTCCAGATCAAAAAACGCATCACCCCAGCCAACATAAGGAGCCGTTGCCACGGCCAGTCCCGCCTGATCCGATACGTCCGTGAAGTTCAAATCACCATCGTTGCGAAACAGGGTCGTGTACTCCTCACTGAAGTGAGTGATCGCCACCGAGAACCGCCCAGCGTGCAGATAATCTCCCAGCGCGACACCCATATTCGCCTGTTCATAGCCGTCTTTATTTACCGCGATCCCGGACTCATATGCCACGTCCGTAAACTTTCCGCCCCCGTTATTCCGGTACAGATAATTCGGTTCGCCATCGTTCGCGACAAACAAATCCAGCTTGCCATCCCCATTGAAATCCGACCACACCGACGTCAGTCCGAAATACTTCTGCGCATCGTCCACGCCCGCCTGCTTTGAAACATCCGTGAACGTGCCATCGCCGTTGTTGTGATAAAGATTGTCCGGTGAACCTGTCAGCCCGCGCGGTCCACACTGCACTGGAATCTCGTGGTACATGCACGTCTTCTTCGATCCCAGCGTCGGCAGATCATTCAAATCTAGATCGACATAATGCGGAACAAACAGATCCACGTACCCGTCGTTGTCGTAGTCCCCGAACGCCGAGCCCATCGCCCAACCCGCATCGCTGCTCAACCCCGAAACCTTGGTGACGTCAGTAAACGTCCCGTCTCCATTGTTCCGATACAGCACCACGCCGCCGAAGCAGGAGACCAGCAGATCCGGCCAGCCATCATTGTTATAGTCGCCTACCGTAGCGCCCATTGCCCAGCAGGGATGCCCCACCCCCGCCTTCTCGGTGACGTCGGTAAACGTGCCGTCACGGTTGTTACGGTAGAGCGCACTCCGCGCCTTCATACCCGCCAGCGACATGTCCACATCCGGCGCATTGGTGAAAAAGATATCCGGCCAGCCATCGCGGTCGTAATCAATCAGCGCCACTCCGCCGCTCATCGACTCCACAATATATTTCTTGTTCGGCGACGAAAGATGGGTGAACTGAATCCCCGTCTTCGCCGTGATGTCCACCAGCTGCGGAAGATCCGTCGTGGCTGCCTCCCCCCCGCGGGCAGAATTTCCGTGTTGCGGGACCTTTGTCTGTTGCGCAGAGATTGGCAAGACCAGTTGCAGCAGCGCCACGCCCATGATCGACGCCGCGCCCCACGTTCCCCAACGCAACCCCCGGCTCCTGTTTGCCCTTGGAAACATATCGGAACGAATCATCGAATGGCCGCTACTCTTTAGCGCGTTTCTTCAGGATGATATTGAGCCGCTTGATCTTTTGATTCAGCGTCGAGAGTGGAATCCTGAAATACTCCGATGCTTCTGTCTGATTCCAGTTACAGCGCTCTAACCTGTCCGAGATAATTCGTTTCTCGATATCTTCGATCACGTCGAACAGGGAAGCGTCCGGTTTCTGCTCCAGCAGAGCCGTCGAAAAAGTATTGCCACGCAACTGCGCCGGCAGCAGATCTGGACTCAACATAGGTCCGTTGGACAACACCACGCCGCGCTCCATGGCATTCTCAAGCTCGCGCACATTACCTGGCCACTCGTAATCCATCATCAGCCGCAACGCTTCCGAAGATAACTCCGGCGGTGGAAATCCGTTTTCTTCCGCGTAGTACTTCAGATAGTGAACTGCCAGCAACGGAATATCTTCCTTGCGGCTGCGCAGCGGCGGCAACTCCAGCGAGATCACATTCAGCCGATAGAAAAGGTCTTCGCGGAACCGTCCCTCCTGCACCGCCTGCTGCAGATTTACATTCGTCGCCGCGACGATCCGGATATCCACCTGGATCTCCTGCGTCCCGCCAACGTGCATGAAACGGCGGTCCTGCAGCACGCGCAGAATCTTCGCCTGCATATCCATCCGCATCGTGCCAATCTCGTCGAGGAACAGCGTCCCACCATCCGCAACCTCAAACAGACCCTTCTTCGCAGCGACCGCCGAGGTAAACGCCCCGCGCTCGTGACCAAACAGTGTCGACTCCAACAGATCCGACGGCACCGCTCCCGTATTCACCGGAATAAACGGCTTGTCGCGCCGCGGCGAGTGCGCATGGATTGCCTTCGCGATCAGCTCTTTTCCCGTCCCACTCTCGCCCTGGATCAGCACCGTCGATCGGCTCGGAGCCACCTGCGCCACCAGGTCGAACAGCCGCAGCATCGGCTCGCTCTTGCCCACAATGTTCTCGAATGACACCCTCTGCTTCAGCGTCCGCTTGAGGTGCACCACCTCCTGCTCGGCGCGGTTCTTTCCAATCGCGATCCGAATATCCGCCAGCAGCTTCTCGTTGTCCCAAGGCTTCTGCACAAAGTTCGACGCGCCCGCGCGGATCGCGTCCACCACATTCCCCACCGTCCCATACGCCGTAATCATGATCACCGGAAGCTCAGGCACCAGCGCGCGAATCCGTGGCAGCAGATCGATCCCGCTCTCCCCCGGCAGTGCGAGATCGAGCAGCAGTAGATCGTAGGTATTGCGCGTCAGCTGGTCCAGCCCCGCAATGCCATCCCCAGCCAAGTCGACGCGGAACCCCTCCAGCGTCAGCAGCGTCTCCAGCGAATCGCGAATGCCCGCCTCGTCATCGATGATGAGAATCCGCTGCCCCATCGGATGAATGGCTACACTTGGCTCCTCGATATGATCACTCACTGCTGCTCTAGACATGGACTACCTTTCCTTCTGCGCTTGCCGGGTCACTGCCAGAGTGTGTCTTGTGCTGGCGCTGTCCCACGGCATCTGCCGCAGGCAGCTCCAGCTTGAAGACCGTGCCTTCACCAAGCGTGCTGCTCACCTCAATCGTCCCAGCATGTTCCTGGACGATTCCATACGTCACGGCCAGGCCCAGCCCCGTGCCCTTGCGTTGACCTTCCTTCGGATTGCTCTTGGTCGTAAAGAAGGGGTCATAGATCTTCCGCACAACCTCCGGCGACATACCGACGCCGTCGTCCTCCACGCGAATCTCCACTCCCTTGGACGTGCGCGCCGTCAAAATGCGTACACTGCCGCTGCCTTTCTCTTGCAACGCATCCTTTGCATTCAGCACCAGGTTCACCAACACCTGCTGCAGTTTGCCGCGGTTGCCCGACACCACCGGAAGATCCTCGTTCAACTCTGTTACCACCGCCACCCCCGCTGAGCGCATCTGGTGCTCTAGCAGTAGTACGGTGTCGCGCACCATTAGGTTCACATCCACGCGACCAAAATCGACGCTGCCCATCCGCGAGAAATTCAGCAGACCATTCACAATCTCAGATGCGCGGAAGGTCTGCTGCGTAATCTTCTCCAGCACCGGCTGCAGCCGCGCATGCGTCGCCTCATCCGAACGCAGCTGCTTGCCCAGCATCTGCGCGTAGCTAGAAATCACCGCCAGCGGCGTATTCACCTCGTGCGCCACCCCGGCCGCCAGCAGCCCAATCGACGAAAGTTTTTCAGCCTGCGTCAGTTGCGTCTCCATGTTGATCCGGTCGGAGATGTCATCCACAATCACAATGCGCCCCACCGCCTGGAAGTCGCGATTCAGCAGCGGTGCAATCGTAATATTCGCAATCCGCGCCTCGCCGGTAGGAGTCGGCAGGCGGAACTTATACAGTGTGCTCACACCCTGCTCGCCGCGTAGGCGGTCAAACTCCTGCAGAAACTCGGCAGGGAAGACCTCGCGCAGTGGCCGGCGCAGCGCCTGACCTCGAGGCGTGGCATACATCACCTCCATCTGCGCATTCCAGCTCTCGACACGGTCTTCGAGATCCACTGCAAACACCCCGATGTTGATCGACTCCACAATATTCTCGTTGAAGTCGCGCAGCCGTTCGAAGTCCTGAATCTTCTGCTCCAGCCGGCGATACAGCTGCGCATTCTGAATCGCAATCCCGATATATCCGGCCAGCGACTCCAACAGCTCCATATCCTCGCTCGAAAGAAAGTCGCCCTCTCCCGTGCGTCCAAGTCCCAGCACCGCAATCGTGCTGCGCCCCGTGCCCTCATGCCGTGCGGCCCGGCACGGCACGTAATAGTTCAAATCCAGCGAGGCCGCCGTCTGCCGCTCCGCATCGGGCAGCCGCAGCATCGCATTCGGCGTCTCGAAGAATAAATGGCTGCTGCTGTCGCGGTTATCGAAATCCAGGAATCCAAGCTCCAGCGAATCCGCATTCGACAGCACCTGCTGTGAAAGCCCATGCGACGCAGCTAGTGAGAACTTGCTCTTCCGCCCCGCCGTCTCCTCCTGCGCCAGAAAGACCGCCGCCCGCGTCACCAGCAGCGTCTCCGGCAGCCGCTGCACAATCGAGTTCATCAGTGCTCGCAGGTCCGTCTGCGCATTCAACTCGCTGCCAAACTCCACCAGCGTCTCGCGGTAGTCGATGCTCTTCTGATCGAAGACCCGGTCCAACTGTCCCTGGATCACGCGCTTCAGCGGATCGAACACCAGTCCCGTAACGATGACAGCGGCCGCCAGTCCCCACTCGCCCAGGTGCTGAAACCGCGTGTGCACCAGCTCCGCGGTCAACGCCACCACGCCAAAGTAGATGCCCACCAGCGCCGCCGTGGCCAGCGTATACGACGCGCCGCGCTTGAAGATCAGATCGACGTCCATCAGCCGATAGCGCACAATCGCCCAGCTGAACGTCAGCGGCAGAAGGATCAGCGACAGCAGCGCGATGCCGGTCAGCATGCTGGGCATGTACGCGTCGAACAGATAGGGAATCACGTACAGCGCGGTGAAGGGAATCACGGTAAGCACCGTCCCGCGCGACAGCCACTTCAGCTGCTGGCGCTGCAGCGGCTGCTCCTCGTCGCGATACCGCACCCAGAACACGATCGCTGCCAGAACGTAATAGATCGCCAGGTACGCGTAGTCGAACTTGTTCAGCCGCAGCTGGACAGCCCCACTCGACTCCCAATACGTGTTCGACAGATAGTGCAGAACGCCCAGTACGAGCCCGGGCAGATAGAGGATCGGATATAAAAATCTGCGCCGCCGCCGCGCGTCTTCCTGCGTAAAGCTGATGGCGAAGTGCAGGAACAACGCCGGTTGCAGCTCGGTGGCAATAATGTTGCCGGTCAGAATCGTAATATCCAGGCCGTCCAGAATCCCCGTGTACTTGAACGCGTACAGCGTGAACGAAACCAGGCAGAACACGAAAAAGTGAGTCGACTTCGGCGCCGTCCAGCGTCGAAACAGCACAAACAACCCTATCGCCAGGTAGACCAGCGCAATCAGCCGCTCGACCTGCCGATTCGTTCGGTCGCTCGGCTGCAGCACCACCGCCGCCGGAATCGGCACCAGCTTCGCGCTGCTGCTGCTCTGACGCAGCAAGGAATACTTCACCGTCGACCACGCGCCAGCGGCGTTGACCTGGCGCTCCATCGAAGCCACCCGAGCCGTCGGCACCCCTCCCACCGTGGTGAGAATGTCGCCCGGTCGCACTCCGGCCCTGTAAGCGGGCGTATCAGGGGGAACTAAATAAGCGCGCAATCCACCCGGTGCTTCCGTCCAGCTTGCGCCATCCGTCGCAGGAGTATAGTCACTCTCCTGCAGGAAATTCGCGATGGCTAGCCCCAGCGCAGCCAGCGTGAATACCGCCAGAACGATCGCCAGTAGCCGAGTTTGAGCACCGCTCTTCACGGGAACGTACCATCTTTCGAGTATCACGTATGCAAATCACCGGCCAAAGGTCGATAGCCGTCCAAAACCTCGATAATCCAACAGAATCAAGGAGGTTGAGGAAATCTTGGCCTGCGTTATGCACGAATCCATAGGCACATACGCATTTCAGAATAGCTTGGTTCCATTCGGTTGTGTCATTGGACGAACCAAATCGATCGAAGGCTCGGCGCAATAGCGTCGAAAATCTCAGCGCTTATTCCTCTCCGATCTAAGCAAGCTCGTCTTCCATTTATCGGCCAGGAAAATTCATCCATCACCCGCGTTTGAGCATCAAATTTCACGTATTGTTAACATTGCTGTCGCTGAAGCGTACGACCTTCAGCACCCAAACATTATTCAAAGAAGCAACGGACAGCGCCCGGTCTCTACACCGAAGCCGCCCAGTCCGGAGATGGATGTCTCGAACCATGATGGAACGCCGCCAGATTGTGATGGACGGCCTTCGCCTCTCGTACCTCGAAAAGGGAAAGGCGGCGAAGGATCAGCCCTCGCTCGTCCTCATCCACGGCCTCATGGGTTGCGCTGAAACCTTCGTCCCCCTGATGCAGGAGCTTCACCCCGATCTGCACGTCATCGCACTCGACCTCCCCGGAGCCGGCCAGTCCGAGCGCCGCCACGACATCGATCCCAGCCTTGCCGTCACCGCCGGCCAGGTCAGTCGCCTGCTCTCCGAACTTCACCTCCACAAGCCCATCGTCCTTGGCCACTCCCATGGCGGAGCCGTCGCGATGAGCCTTGCCGCGCATCACCGCCACGCCGTACATTCGCTCGTGCTCCTCGCGCCTGCGCATCCGTACTTCCGCGAGGGCGATCCGCTCATCCGCTTCTATCTCTCCAAGCCCGGCCAGCTCTTCGCCCACCTCATGCCCTGGCTCCCCGAGTGGTTGCAGATGATCGGCCTCCGCCGCATGGCCGGCCCCCAGAGCTGGGACACGCCCGAGCGCCTCAAGCCCTATCGCGACAACCTCCGCACCCCCGGCACCATCCTGCATCTTCTGCGCCTGCTCCAAACCTGGCACAACGACATGTCCGGTCTCCGCCGCTCTCTGAAGCGCACCTTCGAAGCGCCCAGCCTCATCCTCTGGGGCGACTGCGACCGCGCCGTCCCCGTCCACTCCGCTCCCGAACTGCGAGCCCATCTCCTGCACTCCGAACTCATCACGATCCCAGGAGTCGGCCATCGCGCCGCCGAAGAGAGGCCCAACCTCGTCGCCGAGTTCATTCACACCTGGCAGGAAAAGGAACTCCCCGCCCCAGCCGTTCGCTACAGCCCGAAGGTCTCCCCGACCCACGTCCGCACCGCGCCGCTCATCACGCCCAGCTTCGAATCCGGCGACTGACTCGTCCCCGCGAAGAAGTGGTCCGCACCCTCCACCCACACAATCTGCTTCGGCTCCCCGGCCGCCACCAGCACCGACTCCAGCAGCCCCTGCGGGCAGAACTCATCGTGGTCGCCGCTCACAAACAGCTTGGGCACGCTCCCGCACGCCGGCAGAAACTCATAGGTATAGTCCCGATGCTCCGCCCGTATCGGCAAACCCAGCCCCACCAGCCCCCGCACCCGCGCATCGCCGCAGGTCGCTCTCAACCCTACATTCGAGCCAAACGAGAACCCCGCAAACAGCACCGGCAGGCCATACGTCGCCGTCATCCAATCCACCGCCGCGCGCACATCGTCGACCTCGCCATACCCGTTGTCATGCCCGCCCTCACTCAACCCCGTGCCGCGAAAGTTGAACCGCAGCACCGGTAGCCCGAAACTCGAAAACGCCTTGGCCGCGTGATACACCACCTTGTTATGCATCGTGCCCCCGCTGGGAGGATGAGGATGCGCCACCACGGCCGCATACAGCGCATCCTCTCTGCCGGTATTCAGCACAGCTTCGAGCCGTCCAGCCGGCCCGCGCAGGTCATCAACAGTCTTCACATGGGATCGAAACGGGGTAGCATCACTCACCCCTCCAGTCTATCGTCGGCCACGTCGGTTATCCTTATGCCTAATGCCGATCAATCCCATTGAACTGACCAAGCAGCTCGTCGACCTCGAATCCACCACCTATCACGAGGCTCCCGCAGGCGAGTTCCTTGCCAGCTATCTCGCCGCCCAGGGTTATCTCATCGAGCGTCAGCCTGTCCCGCAGCCCGACCTCGCCCGGAATCCCGCCGCCGGCACCGGCCCCCGCTTCAACGTCTACGCCTCGCTTCCCGGCGTCACCCCCGACCTCGTCCTCTCCTCCCACATGGACACCGTTCCCCCCTTCCTCGGCCCCTGCCGTGAAGACGCCGACTTCCTCTACGGCCGCGGCACCTGCGATGCCAAGGGAATCATCGCAACCCAGATCGCCGCCGCCGAAAAG
>FSXA01001458.1_pt1 | contig 14792 bp, 9 predicted proteins | sample 1638081 | NCBI WGS metagenome assembly FSXA01 (sample SAMEA3914788, study PRJEB12502) | metagenome | biome: forest; material: soil | place: Canada | collected 2011-07-03 | depth 0.1 m
AACCAGGAGGCAGAGACCTACTGTTCGTATGGCTCCGGAACGGCACCCTGCGATCCGAAAGCTCCCAATGCCTACCTGGACGGTGAGGGTCACCTGGTAATCGAGGCCATCAAGACAGACCAGACTCTTCCGATTCCCGGCAAGAATTTCTCCTCTCCGGTCTACACATCAGCGCGTGTCGACAGCTTGAAAAGTTTTCGCTACGGTCGCATCGAGGCGAGTATCCGTGTCCCGACAGGTCAGGGCGTCTGGCCCGCATTCTGGGGTTTGGGCGTGCACGGTCAGTCCCTGAACTGGCCACAGATTGGCGAAGCAGACATCATGGAGGTGTGGAATCCGCAGCCGGGCACGACAAAGATCGATCCGTTTCTCAATCACGCGTCTGTCCATGGGCCAAACGCGCCCGGTTCGAGCACCGGCTATGTCCATGTGACGGGAACCTACAGCTTCCCGCAGCCAATGGAGCAGGCCTTTCATCAGTTCGCCGTGGAGTGGGGGCCTGGGGAATTGGATTTTTATTGTGACGGCCATCTGTATTCGCGGCAATCCGTCGGCAGTCTCTCAGATAAAGAAGTGTGGGAGATGGATAACGCGCCGTTCTATCTACTCCTGAACCTCGCGATGGGAGGCGAGTTTTTTGGCTACCCAAATGAGACGACGGCGCTAAGGGCGAAGATGGTGGTCGATTACGTGCGCGTCTATCAGCAGGACGAAACGATCCTGCCGAAAAGCTGGGGAAATGCGGACATCGGAGGCCCACCCAAGGCGGGATACGCCTCGAGTGCCGATGGAGTATGGACTGTCGCGGGAAGTGGATCGGGGGTTGTCGGACATGCTGATCAATTCCAGTTTGCGTACAGCGCACTCGGAGGCGACGGAGAAATTTCCGCGCACGTGCTACGCCAATCGGGCAAAGGAGCGCAGACCGAGGCCGGCGTGATGATCCGTAACGGAAGAGGATCGGACGCTCCCTTCGTCACGCTATTCGTCTCCGCCGACGGAAAAATCCACTTCGACACGCGCGGTAGCGAGGGCGATGTTCCCAGTGACAAGACATCTCGTGGATTGGGCCGCTGGCTGAAGTTGGGACGTAACGGTGATATCTTTACGGGCTATGTCTCAACCGATGGCAAGTCCTGGATTCCCATCGAACAGGCGAAGCTGGAGAGGGGTAGGGATCTCGTAGCAGGCTTGATTTCGACGTCACGCAATGACGCGGCCCCAAACATCGCACAATTCGATCAGGTGAGTGTGACCGACAGTGATGTGGCCTGGGACGGAGCTCCCGTAGAGATCCCGAGTGTCATCCAGGCGGAAGAGTTCAATGCCGGAGGCCCCGGCTACTCTTACACCGCGACATGGAAGCACCAGGGAGTTTCATCTTTCCGCCCACAGGAAGGCCCGGCCATTAAGCAGATCGCGCCACACGGTGAACCGAATGTGATTCCTGGCGGCTATTATCTCTCCGACCTGCCCACAAAAGCCTACGCGAACTACTCGGTCCACATCCCAAAAGCCGGCAGCTACACCTTCCGCGCACGAGTTTCCTCACAGGGCAACGGCGGCGTCATTCACTTCAATCTGGATCAGAAGCCTATTACAAAACCAATGCAGATTCCCGACACTGGAGGATCTGAGAACTGGACGATTCTGTATTTCGGGCCTGTCCAGCTTCCTGCTGGCGACCACATCATCGCCCTTGCAACCGACTCCGGCGGCCAGGAGGGCAAGGTGGGAAATATCGACTATTTCTCCGTGCTCCCATGGTGAAGGGCAAACCGCATCGGATGGAAACCAACACAGCTTTCAATGAGGAACGTATGAACAATCTAATTACCAATCTAACCAGCCAGCCAGGCCTTGTCGGATCTGTTTCTGCAGGACCACGGGCTGGACGGCAAACGATCTCATCCCTACTAGCGCTTACTCTGATGGGTGTTGTTTGCATACTGCCCGGCCCTGGCCGCGCTATGGCAGCGACACTCAGCGACGCTGCGCCCTCGCCCTCTGCGCCTGCAGTAAACGGCACGCCTCGGCTGGTACACGGCCATCCGTACACCCTTTGGGATAAGGAGGAGGTCGCCGCCTATAAAGCTTCCTTCGCGGCTGACCCGAAACTTAAGGCTGCCTTCGACGAGTTACGCGCCTGGGGCGACAAGCGCATCGCCGATCCCATCAATGTTCCTGCGCACCGGCTGGAGGCGGATGGAACCTGGACGTTTCCCGATTACAAGCGGGGATACCAGGACGCATCTGGCAACTGGCAATGGCAATGGGGTTTTAATGGCGCAATGCAGAAGCGCACGGAAGATGTTTCCAACCTGGGCATCCTCTACGCGCTCACCGGCGACGAAAAATACGCGACGTTCGCCAAGCAGATTCTCCTGGCCGTCGCTGACGCCTATGGTTATGGAGAAGGCAGTACAGCCCCCGATCCGCATGGCTACGATCACTTCGCGGCATACGGCTTCGACGGTGGCGATGCCGGTATGCTTCTGGCCAAGGCGTGTAACGGCTACGACCTGATCTATAACCTGTCCTCACTATCCACTAACGATCGAGCCCGTATCGAGCACGGTCTGATCCGTCCGATGGCAGAGCATCTCGAGAAAACCACATTCATGTACACCACTCATGACCGTTGGGGCATGGTCTGCCTTTATGGTCTCTTCATCGCGGGGGAAACACTCAACGAACCTTCGATGATGGACATGGCACTCTTCGGACAGGGTGGAGCCAAGAACAAAGTGACTGGCGGCTTCATGGATTGTTTCAAGCCAGATGTCCTGCGGGAGGGTGTCATCTGGGGCGCTGGTTCGACAAAGATCGACGACCAGATGGCCGCCCTCAGCGTGCTGACGGCCGTTGCTGAGGTGTTGTGGCACCGCGGCGTCGACTTGTACAGTTACCAGGATGCGGCGATGAAGAGATCGTATGATGCCGCACTGAAACCAGTCGGGCCTCTCGACGCCTCGACGCTGCGCTCGCTCCCCGGGATCGACACGTATCAGTACGCGTTCCGTCGCTACCAGGATCAGCGCTATCTTTCCGTCATCCATCAGCTCACACCTACGTTCACGCTGGCAATTGGGGAACACCTTCCCTCACTGCCCGCGCCTGAATCGACGATGAAATAAGGCAGCATTCACTGGAAATGACTTTACCTCGCCATTGGCTTTCAGCCTATTGCTATCGGTGGTTTAACACGAGTGATCGGGGCGCGCGGCTGACCATCGGCCTCCACGCGCACTGGCTTCTCTTCAAACGAAAGACATTGAGGTTGGTATGAAGAATTTGTGGTCGCGTCGCGAGATCGCACGCCTGCTTGGCGTTGCGGCAGTACCGGCGCTGCTCCCCGCGGTCGGGTATGCGGCTGGGATCGATTCCCAGGATAACGATGGCTTTCCGATCGAGTTTCTCTGGGGCTCGGCGACGGCTTCCTACCAGGTGGAAGGCGCAGTGCAGGAAGGCGGTCGCGGTCCTTCGATATGGGACACGTTTTCGCATACGCCGGGGAAGATAGCTAATGGCGACACCGGCGACGTGGCGGACGATTTCTTCCATCGCTATCGCGAGGACGTGCAGTTGATGAAGAAGCTTGGAGTTCACGCGTTCCGTTTTTCCGTGGCATGGCCGCGGGTGTTTCCAACCGGATCTGGTGAGCCCCTCGCGCAGGGACTGGACTTCTATAAGCACCTCGTCGCCGAATTGCAGGCCAATGGCATCGAGCCGTTTTGCACCCTCTACCACTGGGACCTGCCTCAGGCATTACAGGATAATGGCGGTTGGGAGAACCCAGACACCTCACACCGTCTGGCCGAATACGAGGGGAATGTCGCGGGCGAGCTGTCGCGCATTGGCGTGCGACATTTCTTCACGATGAATGAGATGCGAACATTCGCCGAGCTGGGATATGGCAACGGCACGCATGCTCCTGGTCTCAAGCTCGAACGAAAAGCATTGGCGCAAGTGAAGCACAACATCCTCCTCGGACATGGATTGAGCGTTCAGGCAATCCGCGCGAAAGCTTCATCAGGCGTGCAGGTTGGTTTGTGCGAAAACCCGACCGTTCCCGTGCCCGCAACATTGCGGGCTGAGGACATTCGCGCTGCGGCCACGGCCATGCGCGAGGAGAATGCCGCCTACCTGACAGCTATCTTCGAGGGACAGTACACCGAGCGATATCTGCAACGGCTCGGCGATGAGGCGCCTCGCTTCACGCCCGCTGAGATGCGCACGATCGCATCGCCGCTGGACGCGGTGGGCTTGAACATTTACACACCGACCTATGTGCAGAGTGCGTCGGATGGATACCAGGCGCTTCCGATGCCTGCAAATTTTCCGCATATGGCCAGCGATTGGCTTACGGTTGGCCCGGAGTGTATGTACTGGGGACCGAAACTGGCGCAGCAAGTCTGGAGGCCCCGCGCGATGTACATCACGGAGAACGGTTGCTCCGCGGCCGATCACATGACGGAGCAGGGAGAGGTGCTGGACACAGAGCGAATCATGTATTTACGCAACTGTCTCGGTCAAATGCGGAGAGCGGTGAAGGAGGGAGCCGGCGTAAAAGGGTATTTCGTTTGGAGCCTCCTCGACAACTTCGAATGGGCGGACGGCTACGGTAAGCGATTTGGATTGGTATATGTGGACTATCCAACGCAGAAGCGAACGCCAAAACTGAGCGCTCAGTTTTACAGCTCAGTCATCGCTTCCAGAGGCGTCGGGTTGTAGTTCGCGCCGTGCCCCTCATACGACGGCTTCGCCGATGGGTCCGCCGCAGAAGGAACCTACTCGTTCACTCGGCCGAGGTACCGATCGAGCCAATCCAGAACAGCCTTCACGAGTTGTGGACGCTGCTCGGTCACGTCGTGGGATGTCTCGAGAACAAGGTGCTGCTTATCCGCAGGCGGCGTGCCCAGCATGTTGAACATGGGATTTTGCGCGAGATTCACGGAGAACACGTAATCGTAGCGTCCATTGATCATGAGCACAGGCTTCTTCATGCGGGGAGCGAAGTCGGCCTGATCGCCGCCGGGCGGGGGAGGGTCGAGGAAATAGCCGCCATCGAGAAAGACCGCGGTCTTGAGACGGTCCTGCAGCAGCGTCGCGTAGATGACTCCCTCGGCCGATCCCATGCTGACGCCAAGGTAGGCGAGTTTGCTGTTGTCAATGTCGGCTCGCGTGGCGAGGTAGTCGAGGGTGCGTGCGGTGTCCTTGTAGCGGTCGGTAGTCAGTTGGATCGCCTGAGAACCTCGTGGAAGAGAGTACTGCAAACGCCGCTCGTAGGTGTCCTGATAGATGGGGTAGGCCACGGCGCGTCCGCTCTGGATGATGTAATCGAAGAACTCGATATCGCCCAGGCCCGTTCCATTTTTGTTGTCGGCAATGAAATCTACACGCGCGCTGGGGAAGAACAGCACGGTCTGATACGGAGGCCGGACGTGCTTGGGAAGGAATAGGTAGACAGCGATCCGCTCGCCGCGATATCCGGTATCGATGGTCGCCTTCTCCTCACGCCAATCCGCCGTCTCGTTCACCACCCCACCATCCACAGCGTTCAACGGCGAAGTGGAGGGGGCATACATCACTTGGTAGGCGCGAAAGACATCGTCTGAAGCCGGCTTATATTTGGAAAAATCTCGAGCTTCTATGCGCTTGATCGGCGCCACTGCGTTTGGCGGGAGTGGGACGGTGTTCTTGACACAGCGGAAACCATTCTCTTGCGAGCGATTAAGTGGAGAGAGCGTCTCTGGACTGTAGTAGAAGTACGATGGAGACTTCCAGGAACCACCGAGAATGAAACGGTTGTCGTTGTCGTCCGCGTTGGTCACCCATTCGCGAACATTGCCCGCCATATCGTACGTTCCGTAGGGACCTACTCCCTTGTAGTCGCCAACCCGGGCAAGCGCGTTCCCCGGGATATTGCTCACGGGCACGATGTAGCGCGAATCGTCCGGAGGGGCTCCCATATACCACTGCGGCAGGACGGGAAGGCTTTTCCCGACGAACTTTGCGTAGGCTGACGCTTCGAACCAACTCACGCCGGAGACGGGCAGATCTGCCTGTCCCTCCGCATAGTGGCCTGCGACCCAGCCGGCCGGACCTGGGCGGTTGGTTGAGTCGCGAAACGCGGCAACCGCTTCGGTCCAGGGAATCTCGCGGCCGTGGCGAATGAATTTCTCGGTCCAAAATTCTTTCTTCGCGTAACCGCCGCTGTCGACAAACTTTTGATAATCGCGGTTGGTCACCTCCAGGCGATCCAGATAGAAAGGAGGAATCTTATAGGGTCCAACGAAGCCGATGAACGCAATCATCTCTACCCATGTTTCCCCGGGCACCGGGACCATGCCGGCGGGAGCAGTTTGCCGGGCGTCGAGCGCGAAGTTCATGGACTTGCCGGATGGCAGGCCCTCCACGAGATCTCCGGCCGCGGGACTTGATAGCTTCCAGCGAAAAAATCCCTTGGGAAGGGTGATGCCGTCAAGAGGCGTGGTGCCGAGGACGCGCCAGGGACCATCCGGCGTCGCGTAATCCTGAATGGCGGCGGTGGCTGCTGCCGGCGAAGAGGTGATCGAGGCTGCCAGTGTATTTTGCTCGGCTAACTTTTTGATGGCGAGGTCGCCGGGCAGGTAGCTCTGCGCTTTTTCAAGCAGACCAAATGCGGCGAGCGGCTTTCCTGCAGCGGTTAAACTCGCAATCTGCGGGACAGCCTCTTCCCGCGCCCATTGCCTTCTGGACGAGCGGTGAAAGGACCATACTGCCGCGAGGATCGTCAAAATTAGAGCCGCAACGGCCGCGAAGGTGATGCTGCGAGATTGTCGCTTTGGGGTAAGGCCCTGCGAACTCGAAGAGACCTGGGCCAGAAGGGCCGACGCGTCGCAGATGATCTCGGCCGCCGACTGGTAGCGATTGGCGGGATCTTTCTGCAGGCAGCGGCCGATGATTTGGTTCGCGAGTGGTGGAGCGTCCTGTCGAAGCGTCCGTAAAGGAATCGGAGGATCGCTGATGATCGCATGCAGAATCGCAATATTGCTGTCGCCTTCAAAGGGCGTTTGGCAGGTAAGCAACTGGAAGTAGATGACGCCCAGGCTCCAAAGGTCCGTGCGTGCATCGACTGGATTTCCCTGGGCCTGCTCGGGAGACATGTAGAGGGGAGTTCCAATGAGGAAGCCCGTCTCCAAAGAGGCTGTCGCATCGGAAGCGAGCGGTGCAAGCAACTTGGCAATGCCGAAGTCGAGCACCTTGGAATGGCCTCTGGGCGTGATCATCACATTCGCGGGTTTGAGATCGCGATGGATGACTCCCTGTTCGTGGGCTTCTTCGAGTGCTCCTGCGATCTCGAGGAGGATCGACGTTGCGCGCTCGACGGAGAGCTGGTCCGTTTTTAACGTCGCGGAGAGAGTCTGCCCGGGAACGCACTCCATCACGAGGTAGTCGACGCTGTCCTGCTCGCCAACGTCGTATACGGCAGCGATATGGGGATGACTGAGCTTGGCGAGTGCCAAGGCTTCCTTGCGAAACCGCCGGCGGGAGTCATCGTTCGTGACCAGGCCGGGGGAGAGAATCTTGATGGCTACAAAGCGTTCCAGCTTTTCATCGCGCGCGCGATATACGGTGCCCATGCCCCCGGAGCCGATGGACTCAATGACGGTGTAGCGCCCCAGCTTCTGGCCCGCGCTGAGTGTCTGTCCAATAAATTGAGGCACAGCCTCTTTCTTCGCCCCGACAGGAGAATCGTCCAGGAAGCCACCCATCCGCTGATAGTCGCGAAGCAGTCTGTCGACATCTTCGCGCAGCTGGGACGATCCGCGACAGGCCTGCACCAGGTAGGCAGGACGCCGCTCGTCGGGCAAGTCAAGAGCAGCTTCAAAGATCTCCTCGGCGGATTGCTGCTGGTTGGCCATCGGTTGATCCCGGGCAGGAACCATGAGCGTCCGAGCGGCTCATGGCATTGCATTTCACATGAAATTTGGCTTGACGACGGTAGGATAACACCATAAGCAACAAGGAGGTAGCCCCCTATGACCATTGAGAAGGGCGAGGTGACCCAGCTGCTGAACGCGATGACACGCGGTGACTCCGGCGCCGCGGAAAAGCTGTTGCCGCTGGTCTATACGGAGCTGCACCGGCTGGCGGCGTCCTATATGCGAAGGGAGCGGCCCGACCACACCCTGCAGGCCACGGCTCTCATCAACGAGGCATACCTCAGGCTCGCCCGGGGAGACGAAGAGTGGAACAATCGCGAGCATTTCATCGGGATGGCCGCGAATGTAATGCGGCACGTGTTGGTGGATTATGCCCGCGCGCATAAGGCGCAACAGCGGGATGGCGGGATGAAGAGGGTCGAGCTGCGAGAGGACCTGGCGATCTCGGCGGAAAAGCTGGAGGAGGTCATCGCTCTTAACGAAGCCCTGAAAAGTCTCGAAAGTCTGCATCCACGACAGGGGAAGGTGGTGGAGCTGCGTTATTTCGGCGGGTTGTCGCTGGAACAGATTGCTTCGATTCTGGGGGTGTCGGAGCGGTCGGTGAAGCGCGACTGGTCACTGGCCCGCATCTGGCTGTTTCGTGAGCTCGAGCAGAGCTCCGGGCCATCCCGCGACGATCAGAAATAAATAACGGGATTGTGTGGCACTTTTTCGTGGCGTCTCCGCCTTATTGAGTGAAGGCGTTTCTTGAGACGCCTTCCAAAAGGAGAAGCTCCCATGTCTACACTCTCGATGTTAAAGATTCGCGCTTCCATCTTTGTCTCCACGCTGGCCCTCGCTCTGGTTTCCAGTGCACTGCCAGCACAAATGCCAGCTCCACGTGCCCGGGTGACTGTGCCGTTCGCCTTCCAGGTCGGGTCGACCCATCTTGCTGCCGGCACGTATATCCTCAGCAGCCCCCAGGATCACCTGCTTTATGTCCAGGGCGGAAAGCGCTCAGCATTCGTAATCAGCACGCACGAATGGAATGGAACCCCAGCCAGGTCCAGCAAGGTGATCTTCCACCGCTATGGCAACCAGTACTTCCTTAGCGAGGTCTGGATGACAGCAGAAACAGATCACCTGGCCTGCCCTCAGTCCAAGGCGGAAAAAGAGGCCAGCCGGAGCCAACGTGATAACGAGCGTGCCTCCGTGCCTGATCACACGAACGTGGAAGTCGCTCTCCTCGACATACCGCGATAGGTCCCTTCGGGGACCTACGCTCGCGAAATATCCAAGTCCAACCAGGAAGAAGAGGAGGCACCAAATGAGCGCAAGAATAAACATACGTCACGTCAAAGGAATAACGTTTCTTGAAACCAGCGGCCGCATCACACTTGGCGAAGGGGCAGTCACTCTTCGCGATGCGATCCAGGATGCACTCGATACCGGGACGAAAAAGCTCGTGCTCGATTTGAGTAGTGTGAGCTACATGGATAGTTCCGGCGTCGGCGAACTGACCACGGCGTATACGTCCGCAAGGGAAAACGGCTGCGATCTCAAACTGCTCGGTCTCACGAAGAAGATCGACGATCTGATGCAGATCACCAAGCTCGCCACTCTCTTCGATGTCTACGGCACCGAACAACAAGCGCTGTCATCCTTCGAAAGCTGACAGGCGACTCCTGCTTCGACTCCAAGTCGCATATTACTCAGCCTCACCCATCCACGTAGCGATGGCGTCTTGGAGTTCGAACGCAGATCTGTACGTCTCCAATTCGGCGCTGCACCCATCGGGCCCAGCCAGATTACGACCGCCCAGCGTTCCGTGTTGCTCCAACTCCGACGGCAAAAACAGGAGGGCAGAGTTAGACCTTCGCTTTGCGACCTGCAGCGCCGAGAAGGCCGAGCAGTCCGCTGCCGAGCAGCCAAAGACTGGAGGGTTCCGGGGTAACAGCGGCGGCGGAACCGAATTGGACCTGGTCGATCCCTACGAAATGCTCACTCGGCACGGTGATGTCGATCGATCCGATCGTATCGCCTGAAACCGTAATGCCCCAGAACACGCCCGAGCCGGAACTGGGAACGCCGGTCACGATAAAGTTACCCAGTGAAACATCGGACGGATCGAATACCGTGATGTCTACGTTGGCGGAGCCGTTGAGCGTGAGCAGGTCAAGGGATGCGGCAGTCATGGCGGGACCAAGTGTAAAATCCAGGCCCGAGCCCAAATAGCTTCCAAACACGGAGTAGTTGGTGAGGGCTGATCCCAGGTAATCCGGGCCAAGTACGGCGATACCGTAGGGTACATTTGGCGTTGCGTTGATCGTCAACCCCGGCAACATGCCGCCGTTGGTGCTGCTGTCGAGCGGGTTGCTGACCGAGGTATTTCCGCCCGGGCCGACGCCCACATCCGACGCCACACCGGTAAAGGTCTGGGTGGAAAGAGCGCTGGTGGCGGCGTCAAAACTCGACGAGTTGGTGTAGGTAATCGCGGTCGCGCGAGCGTAGGGAACGACAGCACCAAGAGCGAGCAAAGCGAAAATTGTGGGCCTTGGAAGATTGATTCTGCGCATTTGGAAAACCTCCGTCCGGTTGATCGATCAGGGTTGTGGATCTTTGCGCTCCGCTTTGCCACGAGAAACAGCGGGTCTGACTAGACCTTTAGCTTGCGGCGTGCAGCGCCTATCATTCCGAGCAGTCCACTACCCAGCAGCCACAAGCTGGAGGGTTCCGGGACGACTGGGGTGGAAGCGCCGTCGGAGCCGAACTGGACCTGGTCAGCCCCGACGAAAGCACCCGGCGCGATGATGTCAACGGACCCAATCGTATCGCTCGAAGTCGTGATGCCGAAGAACTCACCTGCGGTATCGGGAGCATTGGGAGCTTCAAAGATGCCCAGTAAAACGTCAGACGGGTCGTACACCGTGATGTCCACGTTCGCGGAGCTGAAATAGGTCAGCACATCGAGGGATACAGCGGTCACGCCCGGGCTGAATAGAAAATTCAGGCCCGAACCGAAATCATTCGAGCTGACAGCGTAGTTGGTGAGGCCGAAAAGACCTGGGCCGGTTATGTCGATTTGCGTCGTCGTTGAGTCGATCGTAAGCCCCGGCAACATGCCGCTATTGGTGGTGTTGTTGAGCGGGTTGTCAGAATCGCCGAGTCCGTAGGGGCCAACGTCTATGGTTGACGCCACATCGTTGAAGGTCTGGGTGGAAAGGCTGTTGGTGACGGCGTCGAAACTCGAGGCGCTGGTGAAAGAAAAGGTGGTCGCTCCAGCGTAGGGAACGCCGGCACCAAAAACGAGCAAAGCGAAGAGTGCGGGTCCTGAAAAATTGATCCTGCACATTTGGGGAAACCTCCTGTTTGGTTCATTCCCGACACCTTCACGCGGAGTCGAGCGCCTCGGTCCGCAATTGGAGTGACGATTCGCTTGAGAACGTATTGCCGGGTTGAGTCGCCTCTCGTGTTATTCCACGCAAAGCATTCAGCGGCAACAAACCGCGCATAAATCTCGTATTAATTGGACATTAACTACCAACCATTGGCCTATCTTTGCTTTAACTCTCGTCCCTCGAGGCGCTGAGCGAGTGAGTCTGCGGTTCCTTTCGTCGATAAGATTTCCTTCCGCCTCATTTCCTGCCTGTGCTAATCTATGGTTCCTTCAAGGAGAACACTCCTCCCATGCAAGGACCTCCAAGCCAGTCGAACTGTGTGCGTTTTTCCACCTTCGAAGCCGACTTCCACGCTGGGGAGCTCCGTAAGAACGGCATTCGTGTCCGGATCCAAAGCAAGCCACTCGCGGTACTCTTCGCCCTGATCGAACGCCCGGGAGAACTCGTCTCCCGCGAGGAATTGTACAAAGCCCTCTGGTCGGACGAAACCTTCGTCGATTTCGACAAAAATCTCAGCATCGCGGTTAATAAGTTGCGAGAAGCACTCTGCGATTCCGCCTCCCAGCCGCGCTATATCGAGACTGTCCCCAAACGTGGCTACCGCTTTCTCGCTCCCATCGAAGATTCCGGCCCTCCTCCCTCGCTATCTCTACCACCAGTACCCGTTCCTGCCACCCAAGCCCGGCACTGGCCACTCGTCGCCGGCGTGACCGTATCAACGGTTGCTCTAACTGTCCTCGGCGTTCACTTTCTTCTTCCATCCCATTTAAAAGCGCCCGTCCAGAGCTCGCCTGCTTCGCAGCCCGAGGCCAAAGTCCCTCCCGCCGGCACAAACCCGGAAGCCTATCAGGACTTCGTCGAGGCTCGTGGCTTCAACGAACATTGGATCGTCGGCGATCTTAAATCCGCTGAGATCTTCGTCAATCGCTCCATAGCCCTGGACCCTAATTACGCCCCGGCCTTCGCGCTGCGTTCAACTATCTACATCCGCCTCACCGGGATTGGAGTGATCGACCGCGCCGAGGCCATCCGGAAAGCTCGTGCGGATGCCAGGAAAGCCATCGCGCTTGACCCCACTCTCCCCGCCGGATATGTCTCACTCGCTCGCATCCAGATGAGCTACGACTGGGACTGGAAGGGTGCGCAGGACTCCCTGAACACGGCGCGCCGGTTGGCTCCCCAGGACATCAACGTCGTGACGGAGCAGAGCACGCTGTACCGAACCCTCGGCAATATCGACGATTCCATCGCTATGGAGAACGAGGCAATCAAACTCGATCCGCTCAAGCCAATCAGCTACGCGAGCCTTGCGATTCGTCTGATCGACGCGAACCGTTATGACGAAGCGTTCCTCGCCCAGCAAAGAGCGCTCGAACTGGATCCTCAGATCGAATACGTTCACCTGACCCGCGCCGAGGTTCTCCTTGCCAAAGGGCTTCCCCAGGACGCGCTCCGCGAAATTCAGAACGAGCCCGGCGAGGAGTGGAGCCTGCTTGGAAAGACCATCGTTTATCACGACCTCGACCGCGCAACAGAATCGAACGCTGCGTTATCGCAGTTGATCGCCCATTACCCCGCAGATTTTTACACAATTGCCGTCGCGTACGCCTACCGCGACGAACCCGACAAAGCATTCGATTGGCTGCAAAGAGCCCTCGAACATCACGACGATGGTCTTAAGGAACTCAAGCTGGAACCACCGCTGAAGAAATTACACGGAGACCCACGCTACATCGCGCTCCTTCGGCAAATGCATCTCTCAGACTCCGACCGCACGGTTTCCTAATCAACGCTCGCTGGACCGGCTGTCGATTTTCCCAATACTTGCTCATCCCTTGTCAGCTCTGCGAGACGAGCACCGCAGTCCCCAATCGACGACTATGAACACTGTCACTGCTTGACCGACCATGCCGGAGGGTAAATCACGCGACCATGCGGCAAGTGTCCCGGCAGTGATGGAACGATCCGGAGCGGGACTGGCCAACTCACTCAAAGCGAGTGGAGCGCGACCGGATGACAGGGTACAGCAGCACGCCGGGGTTTGATCTGCAGGATGGAGGGATCTGCCTTCATCTCAATTTAAGTCTGACAGCGAATGGAGAGCGGAGACAAGGGTAGGCACTATGCCTCCAGCTTGAGCGGGTCATCGAGTTCATGCTGCAACCTTTGTAATTGTTGAAAGAGGTCTCTCCGTACTTCGGCCGAGCCTGGGTCCTCCGAGAGGTCGTGCATCTCCCAGGGGTCGTTGGCGATGTCGAATAGCTGCGTTCGCCTAATCTTCGGGTAAACGATAAGTTTGTGCGTGCGGGTGCGCACCATTCGCTGGAAATCCTTGTAATAGCTGAAGACGGCTGCGTAGGGAGCGTCTCCCTGCCCACGCAGCAGCGGTGCAAGGCTGGGAAACTCAACAGACGGCGGCACGGGAATGCCGGCGAGCTCGCACGTAGTGGCGTAGACGCAATGCTGGTAGACGAGGTCATCGATCCGTTTGCCTCGCTCTATTCCCGGGCCGGAGATCAGCAACGGCATGCGCACGCTGCAATCGTAAAGATTCTGCTTTCCCATGAGGCCGTGTTCCCCCACAGCCAGACCGTGATCAGCCGTGAGAATGACATACGTGTTGGCGGCCTTGCCTGACGTTTCGAGAGCATCGAGAACCCTGCCGATCTGTGCGTCCATGTAGGTGATGAGGGCATAGTATTCGCGGCGGTGGAGTTGAACAGCTTGCGGTGTCCTCGGGAACGGCGCCAGCACTTCGTCGCGAACTTTGAAGTCTCCCTGGTCGAAGGGATGTTCGGGAAGATAGTTCGGAGGAAGCTCGATCTTATCCTGTGGGTATAAGTCCAGATACTCCTTCGGGGCCTGGCGGGGATCGTGCGGAGAGTTGAAGCCAAGATAGGCGAAGAAGGGATTGTCCCGTTTGGCTGCCTTGTTCAGGAGGTGATCGACGAGAGAGTCGGCGTACAGGGCATCGGCATGCTGAATTCTGTCGGGGATCTCGTTCTTCCACAGACCAGTATGAAGCCAGTGGCCCTTGAGAGATTCATCCCAGGGCTGCCAGTCATCGCCGGGGCGGGGACGATCGTAGGCAGCACCACCTTCGGGTGTCGATGCCAGCATGCCCGGTGCAACGGGCCCCATCTCCTTAAAGCTTCGCTGCAGCACGGTTGGATCCAGATGCCATTTGCCGCAGATATACGTATCGTATCCGGAGGCGCCGAAGGTCTGGCCCCAGACAGGCACTTCATCGAGGCCGGCCTCGGCATGGAAGGCGGTGAGGCCGCTGTTGAGCATCGTACGACTGGGCACGCAGACTGCGCCGCTCCACGAGCCCTGATGAAAGCAGTGCGTGAACGCCGTGCCCCCAGTGGCAAGGCGGTCTAGGTTCGGCGTGTGGACCTCGGGATTATTGATCGAATGGATGGTGCGGTAGAGCAGATCGTCGGCGATGATGAATAGGAAATTCGGACGGTTCGCTGCGGGACGC